>Ga0129310_1000893_pt1 | contig 30595 bp, 24 predicted proteins | sample Go1ome_2_FD_94433 | JGI IMG/M metagenome (GOLD analysis project Ga0129310, IMG submission 94433) | Western lowland gorrila individual fecal microbial communities from Wisconsin, USA - Go1022A metagenome | ecosystem: Host-associated > Mammals > Digestive system > Large intestine > Fecal | place... | reverse complement strand
TTGAAGATCTTCAAAAACTGCGGGAGGTGGTAAAGGTGTTATTCAGTATCGATGAGATCGTGGATAGGTATGCGGATCATGTTTATCGCGCTGCTTATTCTTATTTGGGTTCACAGGCAGAAGCCGAAGATGTTGTCAGTGATGTGCTGATGAAATATTTTTCGGTCTGCGAAGAACTGGATATCAAAAGTGCAGAGCATCTGAAAGCATGGCTCCTGCGTACTGCTATCAACAGATGCAAAGACATAGTCCGTTCAGCGAGATGGAAAAGATCTGCCGAATTGACAGATACTCACAGGGCTGAGTTTGGTTGGTCTGAAAAGGAACTTGATGTGAAAGAAGCCCTTGACAGTCTTGACGAAAAGTATCGCGCGGTCGTTTGCCTTTACTACTACGAGGAGTACAAAACAGATGAGATAGCAAAGATCCTCAGTCTGCCGAAAGGCACTGTTGTGTCACGGCTGGACAGGGCGCGTAAACGCCTGAGGGTATTGCTGGCAGACTATGGAGAGGAGTTTTAAGTATGGGCGACATAAATAATATGTACGACAGGATCTCGCTTAGTGATGCCAAGAAAGCTGAACTTAAGGCTATGCTTAAAAAGAACTTTCCGCAGTATGCCGATAACATAAGCGGCGAAACGGAGGTCATCACTATGGAAAACAAGGAAATAACAAGCAGCAGCGGACAGGCAAGGGTGCGCAGCAGGTGGTTAACAGGCGGAGTTGCTGCGGCAGCTGCAATAGTTATGGCTGCGGGGATAGGTTTTGCACATAATGCGTTTAAGACAAGCGCTCCGAATTCAGGTATGGAAACTGAAAATGTTGCAGATAAAGACACAACTTCTGCTGAAGATGGATCGGCGGATAATGTCGGTACGGCGGTTGTCCCTGATGTAGCAGGCATGGATATCACTGAGGCGGAACAAGCTGTGAAACTTGCAGGTTTCATCAATGTCAGGTGCGTTGAGAAGTACGACGAGCACATTTACGGTGAGGTGCTTTACACCAGTTTTGCAGAAGGTGAGAAGATACCTAAGGATCATGAGATAGTGTTATATTATTCCAACGGTGATATGCCGTTCAGTGCATCTGATCTGGATAATAATATGAACGGTCTGGATGTTGAAGATGCGACTGCGCTTGCCGAGAAGTTTGGTTACACAGTGATCATGAAACGTTACAACAATTCCCCCGAAGATATCGTATATCAAGCATATATGAAAAAGACCGATCATACAGTGATTTTGGATGCCGGCGAAGTCGTAGCAAGTGAAGAAAGTCATGTATCAGCTTACACGACGGGTCTGCCTGAAAACGCTGAAGAAGGTGACATCATACGCTGTCTTCTAGATGATGAGGTAAATGGCGAGATGACTGTTTCAGACGGTGATATCAAACGAGGAGCGTTTACAATAATGATAGGTACTGATCTTAATAGATGTGACGGAAAAACATTTACATTAAGACTTATCAGCCAAGACGGAAGCACCGAAGACTTTTTTGTGAGAGATCTTCCATCGTATTCTTCTCCGGAAGACGCTGAGTTTTCAGGAGAAGAAGGAAATGAAATTAATATTTTTGCTGGTATGGATAAAGATGTTTTAGCCGATGTACATGGTGATATCATCAGGGTCGTGCATGGCGATGATGTGCTTGTCGAAAGGAAAATAACAGAAGAAGAGGCTTCAAATGGATATTGGAATATCGCTGTTAAAGGTTATGGTCATAAACTGCTGAGCGTACAACTGGCAGACAATAGCGGTAATGTGACTGAACTCAGAACAATAGTAGCGAATTTTAATACACTGAACTACATGGATATCAATGATATTATCGCATAGACCAAATTCCTACGGAATATTAAAATGAAAAAGCCTCCTGCTATAAACGACCTTATCAAGTCAATAGCAGGAGGCTTTTATGCTCAATGATGCCCGAAATGAGGTGCAGTCGGGCAAAATGGCAGAAATACAGCCCCTTGTCACATGACGAGGGGCTGAGTTTGTTTTATCATTTGCAGAGAGCGTCTGCAAGTTCGTTGAGTTTGGCTTCGCTTTCTATGTCAAGGGAAGACTTGATGGTCACTACAGGCTCAACAAGGTTGATATCCTTGAACTTCTCGACATAGCTTTTCATTACGCGGGCTGCGCTGGGTGCCCATGAACCGTTCTCTACCATTGCTATAGTGCGGTTGCGGTAGGTCTTGTCACGTAGGTGCATGAGGAACTCTTCCATAACGGGGAACACACCGCCGTCATAGCTTGATGCCATCAGCACCAGTCTGTCATAGCGGAATGCGTCCTCAACGCTCTCAGCCCAGTCTTCACGGGCAAGGTCTGCAAGAACGACCTTTTCTGCGCCGCGTTCTTCAAGCATGGTGCAGAATTTTTCTGCGGCAGTCAGGGTGTTGCCGTGAATAGATGCACATGCAACGAAGATGCCCTTTTCTTCGGGCTGGTAACTCGACCATGTGTTATAGAGGTCAAGATAATAGCTGAGGTTCTCGGTAAGCATAGGACCATGCAGAGGGAGTATCATCTTGATATCCAGTGCGGAAGCCTTCTTTAGGACTGCCTGCACCTGTGCGCCGTACTTGCCGACAATGTTGAAATAGTATCTTCTTGCCTCGCAAGCCCAGTCTTCATCGGTATCCAGTGTGCCGAATTTGCCGAAAGCATCAGCTGAGAAGAATGCCTTTTCACTCTCTTCGTAAGTCATCATTACCTCAGGCCAGTGTACCATAGGGGTCATAAAGAACTTAAGTGTATGGCTGCCAAGTTCAAGTGTATCGCCCTCTTTAACGGTAATAAAGTTGAAACTCAGACCCGGAATGTGGAAGAACTGACCCAGCAGAGTAAGGGTCTTGGCGTTGCCTACAACTTTCATGTCGGGATATTCAGCCATGAGTGCGGCTACGTTTGCAGAATGGTCAGGCTCGACATGCTGAACAACGAGATAATCAACAGCCCTGCCGTTAAGTGCTTTTTTCAGGTTTGCGAACCACTGGTCGCGTACACGGCGGTCAGCTGTATCCATAACGCATACCTTGTCGTCCAGTATAACGTATGAATTGTAAGCCATGCCGTTCGGGACGATGTACTGGTTCTCGAAAAGGTCGAGGTCCTTGTCATCGGCGCCGATATAGATAATATTGTCAGAAAAATCAGTATTAGCCATATTTTTATAACCTCCTAAATTAGTATAAAATATTATAGCATATTACAGTAAAAAAGTCAATGACATTTGCAGAGATAATGCACCATTCGGCAGATGCGTGTCGTTTTCGGCGGGAAAAACATACTTTCAATAACCAATTTTTGGTTACACTAAGATAGCGATATTTACAAAAAATTCAATTGACATCTGTGCATTATGATGTTATAATTAGTTAGAAAACTAACTAATATGAGAAGGGAAGTGACATGAAAATGAAAAACGACCACACCAGAATGCCAAGACTTCTGCTGGAGAGGAAAGATGCCAAGCCATCGATGTTTGTGAACGATGTATCACGCATGTTCATGCACCGCGTAAAGCGTGAATGTGAGCAAAACGGTGTGCCGAACGGTTACCACAGGATACTTATGGAATTATCACACAATGATGGTGCGACTCAGCTTCAATTGGTCAAGCTGACGCACCTGACAGCGCCGACTGTTTCGGTCGCGCTGGGCAAGATGGAAAGCGAGGGTCTGGTCACCCGACAGGCTGACACTGCGGATATGAGGGTGATGAAAGTTTGCCTGACTGAAAAGGGGCGCGGGAAAGTCGCAGGTGTCAGGGAGATATTCCACAGGGCTGATGATGCACTGGTCAAAGGCATACCGCAGGAGGAACTTGACATTGCGATGAAAGTTCTTCGGAAAATGCTTGTTAATCTGCTGGAGGAGGAAGATAAGTGAAGCTGGTAAAATATATCAGACCATACATGCTGTTCGTGCTGCTTGCGCCTGTCAGCATGGTGGGAGAAGTAATGATGGACTTGTTACAGCCAAAACTGATGTCTAAAATCGTGGACGAGGGCGTGTTGGGCAGCAGTATGGATGTTATCATAAAGACGGGCATACTCATGCTTATAACCGTTATCTTTGGCGGACTTTGCGGTGCTGGTTCGGCATTTTTTGCAGGCTGTGCTTCGCAGGGTTTTTCAAGAGATGTGAGAAATGACCTGTTCTCGCGCGTGATGGGACTGTCATTCCAGCAGACAGACAAATTCACCACAGGTTCGCTGGTGACGAGGATAACCGCAGATATCACAGCGTTACAGCAGATGGTTGATTTCCTTATACGCGGATTTGTGCGTAACATCATCATGTTTGTGGGCGGTATCATCATGATGCTGAGCCTTGCAAAGAGTTTCGGCATTATAATCGCGGTTGCACTGCCTATTGAAGCGCTCATCGTGGTGCTGATAATGCGGCGGGCAAATCCACTTTACGGGATAGTTGCAAAGCGTCTTGACAGCGTGAATTCGGTCATGCAGGAAAATGTCAGCGGTGCAAGGGTCGTAAAGGCGTATGTTCGCGAAAAGCATGAAGAAGCGCGTTTTAATGATGCGAATATGGGGCTGACAGAGGCGAACCTGAAAGTTCAGCAGCTTATGGCACTCCTTTCGCCGCTGCTTATGGTAATCATGAATTTCTCGGTAATTGCAGTCATATATATTGGCGGCTGGCAGGTGCAGGCGAAGGAAATGCAGGTTGGCGAGGTAATGGCGGCTATCACCTATCTGACTCAGGTGCTTCACGGCATTATGATGATCTCGATGATGTTCCAGACGATGGCGAGGGCGAGCGCATCGGGCAAAAGAGTCCTTGAAGTGCTTGAAACCGAGCCGGTCATAAATGACGGTGATGGCAATGTAAACGGTACAGAAAAAGGTACTGTTACATTTAGAAATGTGACTTTCGCATACCCTGAGTCCAGCGGTGAACCTGTGCTGACCGCCATAGATCTTGAAATAAAATCGGGCGAAACTGTGGCGATACTCGGTGCGACGGGTTCGGGCAAATCTTCGCTGGTGAACCTTATACCGCGCTTTTACGATGCCGATGCGGGAGAAGTGCTGGTGGACGGCGTGAATGTCAGAGAATACAAGCTGGAGGAACTGCGCAGGCGCGTTGGCATAGTTTTGCAGAAGAGTGAACTGTTCTCTGCTTCGGTGGCTGAAAATATCCGCTGGGGCGACGAGTCTGCCGATATGGAGAACATAATGAATGCCGCTAAGATAGCGCAGGCAGATGAATTCATCTTGCGCATGCCTGATGGGTATGACAGTATGATAGCCGAGAAAGGCGCATCACTTTCGGGCGGACAGAAACAGAGAATGTCCATAGCAAGAGCAGTCCTGAAAAAGCCTGAGATACTTATATTTGATGACTCGACTTCTGCCCTTGACTTAGGTACGGAAGCAAGGCTGCAGGCGGCGCTGAAGGAGAGTCTTAGAGGGACAACGGTCATAATGATAGCACAGCGCATCGCAAGTGTCAAAAATTGTGACAGGATAGTAGTGCTGGATCACGGCGCTGTTGTAGGCTGTGACACACATGAAAGACTGTTGGCAGACTGCGAGGTCTACCGCGATATCTATGATTCACAGGTGAAAACGAACGGAGGTGAGGTCTGATGCCCCCCATGCCACCAAATCCAAACAATAAACAACAGGGTCCTGGCGGACGGCACGCGGCTCTGGTAAATGCGGAGAAACCGCGCAACGCGAAAGAAACTCTCGGAAAACTGCTGAGTTACATCGGCAGGAGCAGATACATCTTTTTCGGGCTTATGGCGGTCATGCTGATCATGACATTGCTTGGTCTTGCAGCACCTTACATTCAGCAGATAGCAATTGACTGCATAACTCTTGATAAAGACAAACTGTCCGTAAACACGGACAAGCTGATGAAGTCACTGATAGCGCTGGGCGGGGTTTATCTGCTTAACTCTGCGTTTTCTTACATGCAGGGGATATTCTCTGCAAGGCTTTCACAACGTACTGTCAGCACCATGAGGCGCGACTTGTTCGGTGACTTGGTAAGGCTGCCGATAAAATACTTCGACACTCACAAACACGGCGATATAATGAGCCGAATGACCAACGATGTCGAAAACATCTCGAATACTATCTCGCAGTCGATAGGTTCGCTTATATCGGGTGTGCTGACAGTCATCGGGTCGATAGTCATAATGCTGACATATTCGCCGCTGCTGACGCTCATATCGCTTTCAACAGTGGTACTGACAATATTTGTGTCAGGTAAGATGACGAAATTCATGCGCAAATATTTCCTTGAACAGCAGATAATACTCGGTCGGCTGAACGGTCATGTGGAGGAAATGGTGACGGGCTGCCGAACTGTGGCTTCATATTCTAAGGAGAAAGCGGCGGCACAGCAGTTCAATGAAATGAGCGATGAACTTCGCAAAACAGGCATCCGTGCGCAGATCTGCGGCGGCGTTATGGGTCCGCTGATGAACTGCATATCGAATTTCGGGTTTGTGCTGATAGCGGCTTTCGGCGGGTGGTTCAGTTTTAAAGGCTGGATAACTGTCGGTACTATACAGGCATTTATTTTGTACTCGAAACAGTTTTCGCGGCCTATCAACGAGATAGCGAACCAGTATGCGAATATACAGACAGCTATCGCGGGTGCGGAACGCATATTTGAGGTGATGGAAACCAAACCTGAACCCGATGACGGGAAGTCTGACATGAAAGCAGAGAATGTTCGCGGTGACATTGATTTTGAGGATATTCGCTTTGGCTATGATGCTGACAAGCCTGTGCTAAAGGGTTTTTCGCTGGAGATCGAGCAAGGACGCAAGATAGCGATAGTCGGCGCTACAGGTTCGGGCAAGACTACGATAGTCAATCTGCTGACACGTTTTTATGAACCTGACGGCGGCAGGATAACAGTCGATGGTATGGACATTACGGATATACCAAAGGACGAACTAAGACGATCGATAGGCATAGTTTTGCAGGATACTGTGTTGTTTCGCGGTACGATCGAGGAAAACATCCGCTATGGCAGGGAAGATGCACCCGAAGAAGATGTTATCCGCGCGGCACGCCATGCAAATGCTGATGAGTTTATACGCCGACTGCCCGATGGTTATAAGACACAGCTGGCAGAAGGCGGCACGAATTTTTCACAGGGACAGCGTCAGCTGTTGACGATAGCGCGCGCGGTGCTTGCTGACCCGAAAATACTCATTCTTGATGAAGCAACTTCAAGTGTCGATACCAGAACTGAGATGCACATTCAGTCTGCAATGGTGGCGCTTATGAAGAACAGGACTTCGCTGATAATCGCACACAGGCTTTCTACCATACGTGATGCTGACACCATTGTTGTCATCGATGGCGGGCGTGTTGCCGAAAGCGGCAGACATGAAGAACTCATCGCGAAGAAGGGCTGCTATTATGACCTTTATCAGACGCAGTTTGCAGGAAACAAGACATAGAGTTATGGATAAAACGGTTTAGACTGTATAGAGATAGAAACGGTGCATGTCTGTGTTAACAGATATGCGCTTTTCTTTTTATGATAAGAATTATCAAATATTGCGGCCGTATAAAATAGATCGGAATCCCGATAATATCGGTTCTTCGTCCTATATGGCAACAGTTCATGACCGATTATTGCTGTAATTATATAAAAGTGCGCAAATGCGCCCGAAAACTTGACGATAAGTAATAAAAGTGATATAATACAAATGATATACTTTGGTAAAATAACAATTATTGGGAGGGTATATGAGAAAACTTCGTAAGATCTCTGCGCTGGCGGCGGCAGCTGCGGCGCTTTGCATTGTGGCTACTGCTGCCCATGCTGACGGCGGTTCGGTAGATATCATGATAGACCTCAGCGCTGAAAAAACACCGATATCGCCCTATATTTTCGGCATAAACGAGGAACTTATGGGCGGTGATGTGATGCCGACGGCTATCCGCGCGGGCGGCAACCGTTCTTCTGCTTACAACTGGGAAACCAACGCTTCAAACGCCGGGTCTGACAGGTCGCATATGTCGGATAATTACTTCCAGCAGACTATGTCGCAGGATCTCTGGGATACACCCGGTGCTATGTCCATCAACCTGCGCAAACGCTGTGACGAGAAACGGAATGCTTATGCTATGACCACTTTGCAGCTGGCGGGATATGTTTCGGCAGATATGGACGGGGAGGTCACGCAGGCGCAAAAAGCGCCCTCTGACCGCTGGAACAAAGTGGAACTCGTCAAGGGCAGTGAATTTACCATGACACCCGACCTGAACGATGGTACTGTTTATATGGACGAATATGTAAACTATCTGATAAATACTCTCGGCACTGCCAAAAACGGCGGCATTCAGGGCTATTCGATGGATAATGAGCCGGGACTGTGGCACATGACTCACGCACGCATGCACCCCGAACAGTGTACCTGTGAGGAGATAGTGGAGAAAAACATAACTATGGCGAAAGCTGTCAAGGAACTTGACCCCGATGCTGAGGTGTTCGGACCTGCGCTTTTCGGGTACAGTGCTTTCCAGAGTTTTGTGAGTGCGCCCGACTGGAACGAGATAAAATCGTGGCGTCCTGATTACCGCTGGTTCATCGACTATTATCTGGAAAAGATGAAAGAGGCTGAGGACGAAAACGGTGTGCGGCTGATAGATGCCCTTGATATACACTACTACACTGAGGCAAAAGGCGAGTGCGGAGAGCGTTCATGCAAGCACTATACCAACGAAAACTGTGTAAAGGCGCGTTTCGATTCGGTGCGCAGTCTGTGGGACGAGTCCTATAAAGAGGATAGCTGGATAACCGATACAGGCGGAGAGTTCCTGCCGCTGCTCCCTAATCTAAAGCAGTCCATCGACCAATTTTATCCCGGTACTAAGATAGCTATAACCGAATATGATTTCGGCGGAAGCTACGATATCTGCGGCGGCATAGCTGAGGCGGAAGCACTGGGCGTGTTTGCAAAGAATGAAGTCTACCTTGCAACGCTTTTTGCGATGGAGGCTGACTATCAGTGTGCCGCCATCGACCTGTATACCAATTATGACGGGAACGGCGGTCATTTCGGTGATAATCTGCTCAGCTGTGAAAGCTCCGATTTTGAGCGTTCGACCGGCTACGCGGCTATTCACGGTGACAACACCGATGTTGTCACACTTGTACTGACCAACAAGGCTTTCAAGGACAAGACAACTGCTAACATAAAGATAAAAGGCGGCGATTACAGTTATGTTCATTTATATGGAATGAACAATCTTGCGCCGCAGGTATTTGATATGACCGACAGCAATCCTGCGGTGACTGTCAGCGGTGATACCATCACATATGAGATGGAGCCTGAAACGGTATCGATGCTGGTCATAGCAAAGGATAAAGACTCGGTGCCTGCCGGAGATGGTCAGTCTGCAAAAGAAGATGCGTCCAAAAAAGAGGATAGCAAATCTGATAAGAAGAGTTCTTCAAGCGGGAAAGCGGCAGCGTTTGCAGGTATCGGCGCGGCTGTTCTCGGCGGGGGATATTTCCTGATGCGCAGGAAAAAGCAGTAGTGACAGCCGATACTTCTGACAGTCTGTAAAAGTAAATAATATTGGAAATTCCGTCTGCAATTCTTTTGCAGGCGGATTTTCTGTACAGGAATACGTTGGCTGATCTTTATATCACCAAAATGATCTGCCGTTTACATTGTTTGTTTATAAATCTTTGAAAAAATATCAAAATCTTTGCATTATGGAAATGATACAAAACTTAACTTATTGATATAATTATTCTGCAAAAAGTGATACTATATAATCACAGAAAATGAAGCGACGGCGGCTTATAGCGATCCGCCTTAAAATTCAGACAAAATCCAGTCACAAAACCCATAAATCCCAGCTTTTGCGACTGGATTTTGTGAATTTAAAAAGTTGGATTGCTATAGTAAAGCCGCAGACGAATGGAGGATACACATGAAAAAACTTACAGCACTTACTCTTGCATTTATGACCGTATTTTCACTGAGCGCCTGCGGTGATAATGCTGAAAAGAATGACAGCAATGATGAGGTCGCTTCTGTTGCTGAAGCTGCTTCTGTTGCTGAAGCACCTGCTGAGGAAGAAAACAGCCCCTACACTCTGCTGGGAGATTTCACTAAGGGTGATTCAGACAAATTCATGTGCTCTGACGGCTGGTCTAACGGCAACATGTTCAACTGCACATGGAAAAAGGACAACACAAGTTTTGAAGACGGTGTGATGAAGCTGAAAATAGACAGTATCATACCCGATGAATACACGGCGGCTGAGCACCGCACCAATGACTTCTACGGCTACGGTCTGTACGAGGTCAGTATGAAGCCCATCAAGAATGTTGGCGTGGTTTCATCGTTTTTTACATACACAGGTCCGTCCGACGGCAACCCGTGGGACGAGATAGACATCGAATTTCTGGGCAAGGATACCACCATCGTACAGTTCAATTATTTTACCGATGGGCAGGGCAACCATGAGTTCGTTTATGATCTGGGCTTTGATGCGGCTGAGGAATTTCATACTTACGGTTTTGAGTGGAAGCCTGACAGCATAACTTGGTACGTTGACGGCGAAGCTGTTCACACTGCTGAGGAGAACATACCCTCGACACCAAGCAAGATAATGATGAACGTATGGAACGGTAAGGGCGTTGACAGCTGGCTCGGCAAATATGACGGCACCACGCCGCTGACTGCTGAGTATCAGTTCGCCCGCTTCACCGCCGCTGAATAACTTACGCATTCCACATTTACCCAACCATATCCATATATCCTGCCGCCTGTTTACCCGCGGGCGGCGCAGCAGCTGACCTTTCTTCGGAAGGGTCTTTTGCTTTTTATGCAGACTTTTCACACTTATTCTGTCAATTTTTTCATATGTGGAAGTTGACTTGAAGAGCGCGATGTGTTATAATTGATATGAGAAAGGTTTTGCGTTTTATACGTATGGGAGGATATAGAATGAGTGTTACTATAAAGGAAGTTGCAAGGGAAGCCGGCGTTTCCGTAGCAACTGTTTCAAGGGTGCTGAACGGCAGCTGCAATGTGTCTGAGGACTCTGCGGCGCGGGTCAATGATGCCATAAAAAAGCTGAACTATTCGCCAAATTTTCTGGGCAGAAATCTTAGAAAGCGCGAAACGAATGTAATTCTCTGCATAATGCCGTCTTCTGAGCATTCGCTGTATTCAAAGATAGTTGGCGGCATGCAGCGCTATGCCTCGAAGATAGGATATGATGTGATAACTGCGGTTTCTGATGGTTTTTCGACCGTTGAGGCGCGTCAGATGAACATGCTTTATAACCGCACTGTTGACGGTGTGGTACTGCTTGGTACGCTGTTCGATGCGCAGTCGCTTAACCGACTGGCTGAGAATTATGATATCGCCCTTTGCTGTGAAGGTGTTACAGGTGCAAATGTGCTGACTGTTGCGGTGGACGATGAGGGTGCGGCTGTCGATGCTGTAAAGGCACTGGTCAAAAAGGGGCACAGTGATATCGCGTTTATCGGTACTAAGTCGGAGGCTATATCTTCCACAGCCCGCGAAAACGGCTACAAGATGGCGCTGAAAGAATGCGGCATACCATATCGCGAGGAACTGGTCTATAAGGACAGCTACGAGTATGCCTGCGGCTTTGACGCTATGAACTATTTCAACAGCCTTGAAAAGCGCCCGACTGCTATATTTGCTGTTTCCGACCTGTTGGCGATAGCGGCTATACACCGCGCGTATGAACTGGGTATCGAGGTGGGCAAGGATATCTCGATAATGGGCTTTGACAACATAACCATGTGCGAGATGATGCTTCCAACTGTTTCCACCGTTGAACAGCCTTGCGAGAAGATGGGTGAACTTGTCATAGCAAAGCTGATAGAGAATATCCATTCCACCGAAAAAGATAATAAATATTACACTGTTGACCATCGTGTTATCCTGAGGCAGTCAACAGGTGACTGAACTATACAAAAAAGCGGACTGGAAATCAGTCCGCTTTTATTATGCTTTTTCTTCATGTATCTTTTTCAGGTCGATCATTATGCCGACCTTGGCGAGGGCTTTTACCGCAGTTTCGGTGTCAACAGGGAAAATATCGCTCCTGCCTGTCTGACGCTCGCCCTCAAAATGAAGCAACTGTATGAAATTCTCGGAAAAGTCTTCTTCTGAATACAGCATGCCCATGATATAGCTGTTTTTGATTGCATAGTAGTTGACGGGCTTAAGGCGCATCAGGGCTTTGCAGTCCTGCTTCATATCGCGGCACAGACCATCAAAGTCATCGTCAACAAAATTTATCTTGCGGCACTTCATGTTTTGCACGCGCTTTTTCAGCGGAGATCCAGCCTCCGCTGTTTTCTTTTTGAAAAACGGGAACATGGGCTTTTACCCTCACTTTTTCAGAAGCCTTTCCAGCAGCACCTTGCGGCATTCGGCTTCAAGTTTGTCGTTTATCTGTTCAGGTTTGTACGGCTGACCTGTCTTGCGCGTCATGCAGTAGGAGATTATGTAGTCTGCAAGTCGAGGGTTCTTTGAAAGCAGCGGACCGTGAAGATATGTGGCAGTTACATTCTTTTCGGTATAACCCTCTACCGAACTTGCAAACTCATTGCCGTTGCCTGCCAGAACTTTGCCGAAAGGCGTTTTTACGTTGGTGGTCTGACCGCCGTGATTTTCAAAGCCGATGACTTTGTATTTCTTGTCGCCCAAAGTTGTTTCTACCACGATGTTGCCGATACACCTTTCGCGCTTGTTGGTAGAAGCCACTGTGTAGTAGTCAAAAAGTCCCAGACCGGGTATCTTCTTGCCGTTGGAATCCTTGTAATACTGCCCCATCAGCTGGTAGCCGCCGCATATCATCAGGAAGTATACGCCGTTCTCATAAGCCTTGCGTATATTGTCTTTCAGACCCAGCAGGTCATCTGCAAGCAGCTGTTGTTCAAAGTCAGCACCGCCGCCCAGATAAACTATATCAACGCCGCTGAAATCGGTATCCTTATCGCCGAGATCGTGTTTTACTACCTCAGTTTCGATGCCGCGCATCCTGCATCTGTATGAAAGTATCTCAACGTTGCCGCTGTCGCCGTATAGATCCAGCATGGCGGGGTACATGTGTAATATCCTCAGTTTATCCATTTTCCCTGCCCTCCTTGACCTTTGCTTTGTAGCGCTTTATTGCGGCGCGTGTCGGCTGTATAGCTGTATAGTTGGCGATGGCGTATTTGTCGCCCTTGTTTTTGAAAAATTCCACCATAGCATCGTCAAGTTCGGGCTTTACGACTATTTTATCAGGGTCATATCCCGAACATTTTATCCTTATCGCTATGTCATACGCCCTTGTGCCGCTGGTGACGACCCTTGTGACATCGTTGAACACCGAGAAATTGATATCCCATATCCACGAAACATCGTGACCGTCAGCAAGGTTGTCGTTAAGCACGAAAAGCAGTTCCTTTTCGCCCTTGTGTTCGTTCATGACACGGAGAGTCATGTTGGCACCCACAGGATTTTTAGCCAGATTTACAAGTAAGCTGCTGCCGTCTACATTGAACTTTTCAAGTCTGCCGTTGTTGACCTCGAATTTCTCAAAAGTTTCATGCAGTACTTTTTTGTCAAAATTATAGAGACTTGCCGCCGCATATACCGCTGAAAGGTTGTAAACGTAGTAGATGCTGTTGTGGCTTATCTTGTATTCTTCGCCCTCAAATTCGATGGAGGGAACATCCAGCTTTACATTTTTTGCGGTGACATACGGCTTTACGTCACCGAAACCGCATTTCGGACAGCGGAATTTTCCCACATGGGAGTACTGATAGTAGTCATATTTGAGTTCTTCACCACAGCGCGGGCAGAACTTGCCTTCACCGACTTCATAAGGCTTTTCGGTGGCACCGGCATACTTTTCAACGCTGAAATAGAAAATGTTCTTGTTTTTGGGATTTGCAAGCCCCAGTCTTGAAACGTTTGGGTCATCGGCATTCAGCACCACGTTGCCCTCAAATGTTTCAAGGAATTTCTTGACTTTGAGGATAAGCGTTTCGACCTCACCGTTGCGGTCGAGCTGGTCGCGGAAGAAGTTTAAAAGCACCAGCGTTTCCAGCTTCATTTTCGAGAAGATGACAGGCACATGGCTCTCGTCTATCTCCAGCACCAGATAATCTGCCTTGACTCTGCCTTTCATATCGCAGTTCTGCAAAAGCAGTGAGGTTATGCCTGTATCGAGGTTATTGCCTTGTTTATTGGTGATTATCTTTTTGCCTGTGCTTTCAAATATGTGGTTCAGGTAATTTGTCACCGATGTTTTGCCGTTTGTGCCTGTGACTGCGATGATCGGGCAGTCCACCTTGAAAGCCTTAAGGCAGTCCTTGTTCATCTCCCAGAGTATCAGTCCGGGAGCGTTGCCTGCATCTCTGCCCAGCAGATGCAGTGCCTTTACCATAAATTTGCCGAACCAGATGGTCAGCGTATTTTTTATGCTCATATCAAATCTCCGAATAAATCAATAATTATCTTTATTATGTGTATCCCATGCCGCCTGAGAACGGCTTGTCCGAAAAAAATTTCTGCCCGACCTTTCTTTTTGGTTCGTCATGAAATATATGTATGTTCCTGCGGATATACGTGATTTTTGTGCTCGGCACTACTTGTTTTCATTTTTGCCGAATACCTCGAAATATCGTCTGAAAACAGGTCTTATTGGCGGTGATATCATATTAATTTCTATCTCCTGCGGCGTGAAAAAACGAAGTTCTTCTATCTCTTCGGGCTGAGGTCTTGGTTCACCGCTGAACTTTCGGCAGATGTATATTATCTCAACATTAGAAACTTCATCGCCGTTTGGGTAGATGTAATGGGCTTCACTGCCTGAGTTTACGCAGAAAAACTCCATATCTTCGGCGGTAAGACCTGTTTCCTCGAAAAGTTCGCGCTTGGCGCAGTCCTCGACCTTTTCATCTATCTCGACAGAACCGCCTGCGTAGCCCCACAGGTGGTTGTCAGTGCGTTTGCCCAGCAGAAGTCTGCCATGTTCGTCAACACATATCACACTGCCCGCACACTGTATAATCGTTTTATGTCCGACCAGCTTGCGCATCTCTGAAATATAGCCGCTCACAGCACAGACCTCCTATACCATATCGCCCTCATACAGCTGAAAGCCGCCGTCTTTGACAGCCGTTGGAACTTATCTGTACGCCGTCATCGGCATACTATTCTATAATATAACAAATCAGCCGAAATGTCAATAGCGAAGATTACCGAAGTTTGCTGTCCGATGGGTATTTTTATTCCTATAGCGATCCAACTATTTAAAATCACAAAATCCTGTCGCAAAAACTCACACTTATGGGTTTTGTGACCGGATCATGTCTGAATTTTAAGGCGGATCGCTATAAACATGAAGTTGCTGCGAAATATCAGCTTGTCATTTTAAATTTTCCGACTGCATAGTATTAGATATACGACTTGTCTTACAGAAAGGAAAGATGATAATGCTTGGGATCTTAGAACAGAGCCTTGAACACGCCGCGCCGAAGATTACGCAGTCTGAGCGGCGCGGACTGACCTCAGCTGAGGCGGAACACCGCTTGTCGGAGGACGGTGCAAATCTGCTTGGCGGCAAAAAGAAGAAAGGTCCGCTGAAAATATTTGTGGGGCAGTTCCATGATGTTATGGTGATGATACTTCTCGGGGCAATGGTTGTTTCGGTACTGCTGGGGCAGTACACCGATGCTGTACCCATCATTGCGGTTGTGGTCATAAACGCCTTTTTAGGATTTATCCAGGAGTACCGCTGTGAGAAGACCCTCGAAAAGCTGGAAGCTATGACTGCCCCCACTGCACGAGTCTACCGTGATGGCGTACTGAAAAAACTGCCTGCCGAAAAGGTGGTCTGCGGTGATGTTTTTGCCGTTGAAGCTGGCGACAAGATACCCGCTGACGGCTACATAATCAGCTGTAAAGCCTTCTGCTGTGACGAAGCTATACTCACAGGTGAAGCTGAACCTGCCCGCAAACAGCCCCGCCGTGATGAAGTGGATTTTTCATCGCTGAATAAGGAATATATGGCTTATATGGGTACTGTTGTCACTAAAGGCACTGCCATTATCGAAACGACTGCCACAGGCAAGCGCACACAGATGGGGCGCGTTTCTGTGATGCTTGACAGCATCGGTGAAGAACTTACACCTTTGCAAAAAAAGCTGGCTGAACTGGGCAGAACACTGGCAGTCATCTGTATAGTCATATGCTTTATCGTTTTCATAGCGGGACTTCTGCGGGGCGAACCTCTGCTTGATATGGCGATGACAGGCATAACTATCGCCATCGCCGCCATACCTGAGGGTCTGCCTGCGGCTGTGACGATAGCACTTTCGCTGGCGGTGCGCAAAATGCTTAAGAGAAATGCACTTGTTCACAGACTTCATTCTGTGGAAACGCTGGGCTGTGCATCAGTTATCTGCACCGATAAAACAGGTACAGTCACTCAGAACAAGATGAAAGTCACCACCCTGACCGATGCAGAGGGTACGCCAATCTCGGCAGATGAACTGCCTGCCGAATTGCCCGATGCTATCCATGAACTGCTGACCTGCGGGGCTGTATGCTCAAATGCTGAACTGGTGGAAAATTCGCCGTCACTGTTAAAAGGCAAGAACTCTCTGCCGCGATTTACCGCCAACGGCGACCCGACCGAATGCGCCATAGTTACTGCGGCGGCTGAGGCGGGCATTCGCGCTGACAACTTAGAACTCACCAGACAGGACGAGATACCCTTTGACAGCGAGAGCCGTTCAATGACAGTGATATGCCGTGACAGGGCGGGACAGGTCATTTCCTACAAAAAGGGGAGCGCTGATGTCATAATAAATGAATGCACTGCCGCACTGTCTGCCGCTGGCGTAAAGCCTTTCGTTAGTGCTGAAAAGCTGGCTGTTCTGCGTCAGGGCGATACCCTTGCGGCTGAGGGTCTGCGGGTGCTGGCGTTCTGCAAGATAGAGGGGGGAAGAACTGTCTTTCTTGGGCTGATGGGCATGCAAGACCCGCCTCGACCCGAAGCGGCGGCGGCAGTCCGCCAATGTCAGCGGGCGGGTATAAGGACTGTGATGATAACAGGCGACCACAAGCTGACTGCCGCCGCCATCGCAAGGCAGGTGGGTATCATGAAGCAGGGGAGCCTTGTTCTTACAGGTGCCGAACTTGATGCGATCACTGATGAACGCCTGACTGAGATCATCGACAACTGTGCTGTTTTCGCACGAGTGACACCTGCGCACAAGCTGAGGATAGTCAAGGCTTTCAAGGCTAAGGGTCATATCTGTGCCATGACAGGCGACGGTGTCAACGATGCGCCTGCCGTAAAGGAAGCAGATATCGGTGTGTCGATGGGCATTCAGGGTACTGAGGTAACAAAGCAGGCGGCAGACATAATACTGCTCGATGACAATTTTGCAACGCTTGTCAGTGCAGTGGAGGACGGCAGGACGATATATGCGAATATACGAAAGTTCGTGCGTTATATGATCTCCAGCAATATCGGTGAAGTGGTGACGATGTTCGGAGGGATAATGATGGGTCTGCCGATGGTGATGCTGCCTGCGCAGATATTGCTGGTCAACCTTGTGACAGACAGTCTGCCTGCGGTGGCGCTGGGTCTTGAACCGCCCGAAAAATCGGTTATGGAAATAAAACCGCGTAAAGAGAGCGACAGCTTTTTCAGCGGGGGACTTCTCTGGCGAATGCTTATGAGGGGCATTCTTATCGGTATATGCACCCTTGCGACATTCACTGTGCTCCTGAAAGCGGGCGAACCTCTTTCTGCGGCACGTACAGGTGCGCTCATCACCCTTGTGCTGAGTCAGCTTATACATGTTTTCGAGTGCAAGTCCGAAGAGAAAACTCTGTTCACAGTTCCGCATTTTAACAACGGATTTCTCCTGTTCGCGGTGACGGCTTCTGCGGCGGCGCTGTTTGCGGGAATTTATATACCTGTGCTCGGTAAGATATTCAGCACTGCTGTGCCCGATCTGCGCTGTCTTATATTGTCGGTTTGCTCGGCATTCTCTGTGCCTGTGCTGTCGGGATCTGTGTGGTCAGCAAAGAAGTTCGGCAGACGCAGTACATTCGATATTCCTGCGAAAGAATAGATAATAACATAAAAATGCTGTGCGGCACTGATGACCGCACAGCATTTTCGTTTATCAGAACAGCGCCTTTATCCTGTCTGTGACAGCGAGAAATCGCGGCTCGTTTTTGATGGCGTCATAGCAGTCGCGGCATATGAAGTCTTCGTATACTATCTGCGCTTCGGGACGGCTGTCGGCGGTGTGCCATTTCTTTTCGGCGGTGACACCTTCTACAAGCGGGGAAGTGTATGCAAACTTGTCGGGCAGTTCGAAGAATTTTTCCATATAGTTGCAGGCTTTTTCGCTGTAGGAAATGGCATCGTCGATCATGCCGAGAGATATAAGATCGGGTATGATGATACTGTAATACTCGCGTGGGAGGGTTCGGTAAAACAGACCGTGATCCTCTTCATTGAAGATGAGCGCTTCGATATCCTCGATGACCTGCATGTATTTTATACGTTCCTGAGGTGAGAATACTTCCTTGTCAACTGCGCGTTTTTCACTGTTCCATTCGTTGCCCGAACAGATAAGTTTCCAGATGTTCCATTTCAGGTCGCTCGCACTGTTGCATATCCTTCTGCGGATATGGTCTATCCTTTCATTTCCGCGAAGTGCCAAGTAGATGTAATTTTCTTTGCAAAGACCCTCTTCGGGCAGGCTCTCGAAGATCTTTCTGCCTTTATCGAGTTCGCCTGTGTCTTCACAGTAGTGAAAGCCCAGCCTGGCTTTGGCTTCAAGCCGTATATTGTCATCGGTACAGCCTTTGATTATTTGCTCACCGAGAGAGGTTATCTCATTGTTGTATTTCTCTTGATTTTCTTTCCATTCGGGAATATTGCCTGTTTCATCGCCCGATACGAAAAGAGCGTACATAAGAGCATTCATAAGTTCATAGCTTTGTGGGAAGTCTTTCAGACCTGCGCGGGCTATCTCGATGCAGTCATTTATCTTGCCCGAGTTTATGGCTGTGTCGAAATCAGTCATGTATTTTTTGTGCAGTGCCTTTCGGCGCTCACTTTCGACGCCGAGAAGCTGTTCTATGGTGACACCGAAATACTCCGCAATAACAGGCAGAATAGTGATATCGGGGCTGGTCTGTGCGCACTCCCATCTGCTGACAGCCTGCGGCGACACACCTAATATCTCAGCCGCTTGTTCCTGCGTGAGTTCTTTTTCTTTCCTCAGTCTTTTGAAGACTTCACTGAAATTTATATTCATTAGTGCTACCTCCGTTTATATGAGTTTTTATGTTCTCTCCGACGTCGTTGAATACATTATAGCACATCTGCGGAAAAAATCAAACACCTGTTTGTTGAGAGAAAATCAACTGAACTGAGTGTGGATATGAAAGACAAAGCCATGAGAATTGTTTGCAGGCAATTCTCAGGGGAATAATGTTATTCAGTTTTGTGGTTATCCCGCTGACACACCACAAAAACAGCGGCTATACGGAACTTAAGGTTCTTGGCGTATGGCGCTCAATTATCTTTTTGTTTACCGCATTTTTAGTTGGTGTGCTAAAGGGATAGTCATATTCAGTTTTTACTGACTGTTCAATAGTGTGCTGACAGACTTTTTGACTGTTGTTACAATGTCAGCTGAATGATGCTACCTGAGATTCAGGCGGTTCACAGTCATACAGGTCTGTCATTTTCAGAAACGGTATATCGATATTTTCGGCATCGTGATGCTGTACGATGACATCGGCGGTCATGACCACCCATTTTTCTTTATCCAACGGGTAATATCTGCTGCACAGTGCGGCAAACCAGCAGAACTGCATATCAGCTTCACAGCAAGTCATGATATATCGCCCGACAGCAAAAACATTTTTCGGCAGTTCGGGGATCGGTCTTATCATTGCTTTGAATTTAACAGATTTACCATCATACTTCACTGCCCTGTGCATTATGTCAGCGTACCAGACCGCATAATCTGTATCTTTTATCAGTATCAGATCATCGTCTGTATCAAATGGCAAAGGGTCTTCTATGCTATCTTCGACCATCGTCCCGTCAGCATCTTCGTAAAAGATATCGGCTCTGCGGTTCACCGACCTGATCATTGAATGGAGTTCATTCACATCTTCAATGTCTGTACAGCGGTCAAATATCGCCAGGTCGCAGATATTCACCTTATCCACCACAAGACTGCGGTAGCTTTGTAAATACATGGCTATCGTTGAAGCATCGGCTACAAAGACCTTCTGGAAAATCAGCCAGCTTTCTGGCTTGTTCATAAGCAGGTCGTTGAGATGCCACATGCCGTTGTACTCGATGACCACTCTGTCAGCGCCGCATTCGTCAGAAAGTTTTAACAGCGAACTTTCTTCAAGTTCTGTGCTTTCTTCCATCACATGCAGGGTGATATTGTTTTGTTTCAGCTTTGAAAGGTCGTATTCTTCAAGACCTTCTTCACATACGAGCAGTAAAATGTTCTCGCCGTTACCAAAGCGTTCGTTTGCAAGCGTTTTCTGTATAAGAGTAGTTTTGCCGCTTTCAAGAAAGCCGAGAAAAAGGTAAACAGGTATTTTTTTCATCATTCGTTCCTCATTCAAAAACAAAGTGCAGAAAAACTGCCGTTCTTCTGCACTTGTGTAGTTTTTATATCGTCAGACAGCTTTCCAGCTTTGCAAGAATATCTGCCTTTTTATAGCCCTTGCCGATGAATACCAGCTGGTTTATTCGGTCGCCGTACTTGTCGTCCCAGTCTTCTTTCAGGTCGGGATAGCTTTCAAGTATGGCTTCAACTTCTTCCTGCGGGCAGGAAGCCAGCCACTCATTCAGTTCGGTGACACTTGCATTGCGCCCCGCCTGCTCGAAAAGCTGTATATGCACATCGTCATCAGCGAACCACATGTACCCTTTTGTGCGGATAAGTTCTGCGGGGTACTCGTCCACCAGTGCCATGAACTTTTCTCTGTCAAAGGGACGCACTTCCTCATACACGAAAGAGGTTATGCCGTATTCGTCCATGCAGGCTTCCTTGTCATTAGGTTCATTGGTGTTCAGCGCACGCTGTATCGATGATGAAGCCTTTACCGAATGATAGTCGAATTCTCTGCCGTGAAGTATCTTGTCGGTATCCACAACGCTGTTGACAGCGGGTATTATCTCGGCTTCCGACTGAATATCGCGTATCGCTTTTGTGACCTCTTCTATCTGTCTTTCGCACAAAAGGTCGGTCTTGTTGAGTATTACAAGGTCGCAGAATTCTATCTGGTCGATTATAAGGTTTATGATGTCGCCCTCTTCTGTGTCGTTCTCCATAGTTATCTCCCGCAGGAATTCGTTGTATATGCGGTCAGCATCTACCACCGACACGACAGAACTGAGATAAACGTTGGTATCGGGGTTGTCCTCTGTGTATATCACAAACGATGCCGCAATATTCGACGGCTCACTTATGCCCGATGCTTCAACGAAAACAGCTTCGATATCAGGAAGCTGAGATATGCGCTCTATCTCAGCGATAAATTCATCACGCAAAGTACAGCAGATACAGCCGTTCTGGAGTTCCACCATTTCAACAGAAGCTATGCGGCCGCGATTTTTGTTGAGAAGGGCGGCATCTATGTTGACACTGCCCATGTCATTGACTATAAGCGCTATCTTGCGCTGTTCCTGTTTCAAAAGGTTCTGCATGAGGGTAGTCTTGCCCGAACCGAGATAGCCTGTTATAAGTATGACTGGTATTTTTTTATTGTTCATACTGCACCTCATTTCAGCACGCCTGCGAGAACATCATAGTTCTTCTGCATTATGGAAATATAGCTTGTGCCGTTTGCTATGTCGTCCGTTGATATCGACTGGAGTGAGTTGAGTTCTGCGATCTCTGCACTTTTGCCCGATGCTGATATGATGGAGTTCGCTATATCTTTAGAAGAATTTTCAAGAGTGAATATGGTGCCGCAGTCAAGTTCATTTACCTTTTCGGCAAGGAAAGCTATCGTTTCAAAGCTGGCTTCTGTTTCGGCAGAACAGCCGATGAACGCCGCATAATAGTCAAGACCGTAATCATCAACAAAATATCTGAACGGGAACCTGTCACCAAAAACAAGTGTCTTTGAGGAAGCACTGTCAACAAGTGTCTTGAAGCTGTTGTCAAGTTCGTCCAGCTTTGCGGTGTAGCTTTCGAGGTTCGCCTTATAGTCGGCGGCATTGTCGGGGTCTATGGCTTCAAGTTCTTTCTCTATCGCCCCGCAGATGGTTTTTGCATTTTTCACCGAGAGCCAAACATGCTCATCGTACTCTTCTTCACCCTCTTCGTGATGGTGTTCGTGTTCTTCTTCATGCTCTTCTTCATCTTCATCCTCATCACTTTGACCGTGACCGATGACTTCATCACAAACCTCATCGGGAGTCAGTGCGGCATCAAAGAAAGTAGGCCAGTTGCCTTCCGGGTCAACTATGGCATCGTAGCTTTCATTGCTCATTCTGAGATGGAAATGTTCTGCCTTTTCAGGCTCGATCATATGGTCGTTGAACTCGATATACACAGGTGCGCCGGACTCTTTGTCAACTGCTTCAAAACGGTACATGGCTGCCTTTGTGCCTGTTGACCAGTTCTGAATGAAATAGCCTGTGTATTCATAATCCGAACTTACTGTCTTTCCGTCATCGTAGGTAAATGTTATGTTGTCACCATCTATCTTTACAGAACTGATGTCAGTCTTATAACCGATCGTATAGTAATCCTTGTACTCTTCTGCGGTCATACTGCCGTCCTCTGACTTATGCTCCCACGCTTCATCAAGTGAACCGTCCAGCACCAGCGGATATGCAGACTGCCATTCGCCTGCCCAGTCTGAAAGGCTTCTGTCCTTAACTTCATCGTCCTCAAAGGTGGAAACTTCCTTGCTGTGATCGTGTTCATGCTCGTGTTCATCTTCCTGCATGCCTTCTTTGAGTTCTTCGACTTTTGCAGAGTCACCCAGAACGTCCATCAGTTCCACAACTTTCATATCTTCGTTATTTGCTTCTTCAAGGGCATTTTCGACCCATTCATCAGACTCTCCGCCAACATACACGAACAGGTCGCAGGAGGATATTTTCAGTATATCGTCAGCGGTGGGCTGATAGTTGTGCAGGTCAACGCCGTTGTCCAGCAGATAAGTGATCTCTGCATCGTCAGCATGCTCACCGAGAATTTCCTTTGTCCAGTCATATTCGGGGAAGATGGTGCATACCACGCTGAATGACTTGTCACCTTCCTTGTCGCCCGATTTTGACAAAGGCTTTTCGGAAGAATTTGCTTTTTCAGCGGTACCGCAGCCTGCAAGTCCCGCTGCTGCCATTGCTAATATCAGGGCATAAATGCCTATTTTTTTCTTTAACATAAATTAATGACCTCCGGATAGAATAATTAAACGCGGTGGCTGTGTCACCGTCCATTGCGGTGACACGCCATAATAAAGAATTTTTCGTTGCGTATAAAACGCCGTTCTCGCCATGTATTACAGTATTTATATTTCAAGGAGGAAATATATTCTTTCATTATATACATACATGGTCGGTCTTTTATGCTCAATCCAGAAGTTCGACTTTGAGGGAGATAAGGGTGGTGTGTACCCGACCGCTTCTGCTGACAGCACTGCATATCACTGCAAGTAAGCAGGATATCATCACAGGCTGTATCGTCCCGGCAGATGCCGTCCCGAAAGTTCGCAGTGTTTTGTGGCACTCAGACAGTGCTGTGCAGACAACACATTCTCCGCCCGTACAGTCGTGCTCGGCATGGGCGATGATAAATGCAGATGAACCCAGTATCACGAACCACAGTGCCGCAAGCACTATCCACGATACGATTTTATTTCTGCTTTCTGACATGTCTGCTCACCTCACTTTACTTACAGTCATCACATATCACAAGTATCTCGATATCTCCGTCAGTCCCCATAGAGCCGTGATCCTTCAGCTCGTTGATCATCTCACGACAGACTTCTTCATCTATCTGCTGTACTTTGCCGCATATCCTGCAGCGCACGATCACCCTGCCTTTTTTGTCATCTGACAAGCGGTATTGATATTCGCGATTGCGGTTGATATCACGCTTTGCGATACCGCTTTTCACAAGGTTGCCCATGATACGGTAGACGGTGCTCTCAGGCAGAGATATACCTGTGCTGCTGTCAGCACGTATACCCGCTATCATCTCTTTAACGGTAAATGCCTGACCCATATTTGTTTTAAGAAAAGATAGTATGACAGTCCTCTGCATTGTATTGTAAGTTGCCATTATATCACCTTCGATCATCTGAGATTTGAAAGTAACTATCATTTTCGTTTTTATATTATAACTGTTTGACCGGCTTTTGTCAATACGTTACCATTAACTTCTAAATCTCCAATAAAATGAAAGTAACTCTCAAATTGTTTTTGTGAAATTTTGACAAAGAAAAAGTAGGTTTTTTATACGTTGCTTTTACCTTCTGCTTCAATTACAGCACGTACTTTCATGTGATGTATAAAAGATTTTTTTCGTAGATAAGCATTAATGTCCAAAAAAAATCCCCCGGATATTGACGATCCTATTAGTGAGCGGATATCCGAAAAAGACATTCAGCTTTTGGAAAACAACGGTATTAAAGTTGAAGTCGAACTACCGCGTTAAAATATAATTAGTTATAATTATATAGATATGAAGTAACAAAATATGTGCTTACTAAAAAAGGAAGAAACCTCAGAATGAAGTTTCTTCCTTTTTTTACTTATTGAATATGTCTTTATTATTAGTTTTAAAAAAACTTTTAAGAGTGCCGACCTTGCGAGAAAATGCTTTGCGATATCAGATCAAACGCGAATGATAGAATAAGGATCTTACTTGAAAATATCTTTTATCTTTTCCAGCTTATCTTTGAAAGTGTTGCGCTTAGCGTAGTTCTTTTCGTTAAGGGAAGCCTCAAATTCGCGCAGCTTTTCTTTCTGGTCGCGGGTGAGGTTGCGGGGGACTTCTACATTTATACGCACATAATGGTCACCGTAATCACTGCGGTTAAGGCGCTTGATACCCTTGCCCTTAAGTCTGAAAACGGTGTTGTTCTGTGTGCCTTCGGGCACTGTGTACTTGACCTTGCCGCCGACTGTGGGAACAGTTATCTCATCGCCCAGTGTTGCCTGTGCATAGGTTATCGGTATGTCTGTCCAGACGTCGTAGCCGTCGCGCTCAAATATCGGGTCGGGTCTGACCGTGATATTGATATGCAGATCGCCGCTGGGACCACCGTTTGTGCCGCGATTGCCCTCGCCTGCGACTCTGAGTGTCTGACCGTCGTCGATACCTGCGGGAATGTCGATATCGCGCTCGATCGTCTTCTTTACCATACCCTGACCGCTGCATGTACGGCATGGATTATCAACTATCCTGCCCTTGCCGCCGCAGCGCGAACAAGTGGCAGTCTGTGAGATGTTGCCAAAAGGTGTGCGCTGGCTTATCCTTACAGTGCCGGTACCGTGACAGTCCGGGCAGGTCTTTGGTGAAGTGCCTGCTGCTGCACCTGTACCGTTACAATCCGGACAGGATTCGCTGCGTGGATACTTCATCTTGACTTTTTTGCCTGTGCATGCTTCCATAAAGTCTATGGTCAGGTTTGCACGTATATCTGCGCCGCGTCTGGGGGCGTTGGGGTTAGCCGCGCGTCCGCCGCCGGAACCAAAGCCGAATCCGCTGAAGATCGAGTCGAAGATATCGCCCATGTCGCCAAAGCCGCCGAAACCGCCTGCACCTGCCCCGCCGCCATAGTTGGGGTCAACGCCTGCATGACCGAACTGATCGTATCTCGAACGCTTTTCGGGGTCTGAAAGCACCTCGTATGCTTCGTTGACCTCTTTGAATTTTTCCTCTGCCTCCTTGTCGCCCGGGTGCAGATCGGGGTGATACTGCTTGGCGAGCTTACGGAAAGCCTTTTTCAGTTCGTCCTCCGACGCACCTTTCTGCACGCCGAGCACTTCGTAGTAATCTCTTTTATCTGCCATATATATCGCTCCTATATCAGCATAGCCTCCGTCCCGCATATGGAACGGAGGCTGCCGTCATCTTATCGAATTAGTCTGCATCAGTGAACTCAGCGTCGATAACATCATCGCCGCCCTTGTCGCTGTTGTCAGCTGCACCTGCAGCTGCGCCGCCCATGTTCATGTTGTTGGGGTCAAAGCCCTGAGCGCCGCCCTGTGCACCGGCCTGCTGGTAGATCTTAGTAGCTACCTGCTGGAATGTTTCCTCCAGATCCTTGTGCTTAGCCTTGATAGCCTCCAGATCAGTACCCTTGAGTGCTTCCTTAAGAGCTTCGATCTTGCTTTCGCAGTTTGCCTTGTCAGCAGCGTCTACCTTGTCACCGAAGTCCTTGAGGGACTTTTCAGCCTGGAATGCCAGCTGATCTGCGTTGTTTCTGGTGTCAACCTCTTCCTTCTTCTTAGCGTCCTCAGCTGCGAAAGCCTCAGCTTCCTTTACAGCCTTGTCTATGTCTTCCTTAGACATGTTGGTGGAAGAAGTGATAGTGATGTTCTGTTCCTTGCCTGTGCCCAGATCCTTAGCGGATACGTGAACGATGCCGTTTGCATCTATATCGAAAGTAACTTCGATCTGAGGTATACCTCTGGGAGCAGGTGCGATGCCGTCCAGTCTGAACATACCCAGCTGCTTGTTATCTTTTGCAAATTCTCTTTCGCCCTGCAGAACGTTGATGTCAACAGCGCTCTGGTTATCAGCAGCGGTGGAGAATATCTGGCTCTTCTTGGTAGGGATAGTGGTGTTTCTCTCGATGATCTTAGTGCAAACGCCGCCCATAGTTTCCAGACCGAGGGACAGAGGAGTTACGTCCAGCAGCAGCAGACCGTCCTTAACATCGCCGCCAAGAACGCCGCCCTGATATGCAGCACCGAGAGCAACGCACTCATCGGGGTTGATGCCCTTAAATGGCTCTTTGCCGATGAATCTCTTAACAGCTTCCTGAACAGCGGGTATTCTGGAAGAACCGCCGACCATCAGTACCTTCTGGAGATCGCCTGCGGACAGACCCGAGTCGCTCAATGCCTGTCTTACAGGACCCATTGTGGACTCTACCAGATCAGCAGTCATCTCGTTGAACTTAGCCTGTGTCAGTGTCATCTCCAGGTGCTTAGGACCTGTGGAGTCAGCAGTTATGAACGGCAGTGAGATAGTCGAAGAAGGAGTGCTTGACAGTTCTATCTTAGCCTTTTCAGCAGCTTCCTTCAATCTCTGCATAGCCAGCTTGTCAGCGGTCAGGTCAACACCCTCAGCAGCCTTGAACTCGCTTACCATCCAGTCGATGATCCTCTGGTCGAAGTCATCGCCGCCCAGCTTGTTGTTACCTGCGGTAGCCAGAACTTCGGTAACGCCGTCACCCATCTCAATGATGGAAACATCGAATGTACCGCCGCCCAGATCGTATACCATTACCTTCTGATCCTCTTCCTTATCGATACCGTAGGAAAGAGCAGCAGCGGTAGGCTCGTTGATTATTCTCTTAACAGTCAGACCTGCGATCTGACCTGCGTCCTTAGTAGCCTGTCTTTGAGCATCGGTGAAGTAAGCGGGAACTGTGATAACAGCTTCTGTTACCTTTTCGCCCAGATAAGCCTCAGCGTCAGCTTTCAGCTTCTGGAGTATCATAGCGGAGATCTCCTGAGGAGTGTATTCCTTGCCGCCCATAGAAGCCTTATAGTCTGAACCCATGTGTCTCTTTATAGATATAACAGTGTTCTCGTAGTTGGTAACAGCCTGTCTTTTAGCGACCTGACCTACAAGTCTGTCGCCTGTCTTTGAAAGACCAACTACCGAAGGAGTTGTTCTAGCGCCCTCGCTGTTGGGGATAACTACTGCTTCGCCGCCTTCCATAACTGCTACGCAGGAGTTTGTTGTACCGAGGTCAATACCTATTATCTTTGCCATAAAATATCATCCTTTCGATCTTTTCTCTTTTTAATATTGGTTAAGGTGATTATATATAATGCGGTTTGCTCCGCGTTCTATATACTTTATTTGCTATGGATTTGCCACAACGACCATCGCATATCTGATGACCTTATCGCCTATCCTGTAGCCTTTCTGGAAGACCTGTGCAACTACGTTTTCGCCCAGTTCGGGGTCTTCTATCTGGTTTACTGCATTAGCGATGTTCGGGTCAAATACTTCGCCTACAGGATCGATGGGCTCGATACCCAGCTTAGTCAGTGCATCGGTGAACTGCTTGAAGATCATCTCGATGCCCTGTTTGTAAGCCTCGTCCTCTGTTTCGGTGTTCAGCGCTCTCTCGAAATTATCGAGAACGGGAAGTATATCCGCCACCGTATCGCCCTTTACCGCAGCCGAAAGTTCAAGTCTTTCTTTAGCCGAACGCTTGCGGAAGTTATCGTACTCTGCCATAAGTCTGAGGTACTTGTCCTTGCTTTCGGCAAGTTCAGCGTTCAGCTTGTCTTCCTCGCTGATTTCTTCGGCAGTTTCTTCGGCGTTTTCTTTTTCCTCTTTCTCCTCTGTTTCTTCGGCTGTTTCCTCAGCCGCGTCATTCAGTTCCTCTTCCAGTTCGTCCTGTTTCTCTATATCCTTTTCAGACATCATATGCGCCTGCCTTTCTGTCATTATTTATCATCATCAGTTTCGTCCCGCTCGGTTATCATATCGGTTATACGCGATGTGAAATATTCGAGATACGGGATAAACTTCGCATAATCTATTCTCATCGGACCGATCAGACCCAGTGTACCCGCTGTTTTGCCGCCCTTTGAGAACGGTGCTGTGATTATCGAGGAATTGTGTATCACAAAGCCATCGGTTTCGGGTGAGAATTTCACATTCAGCCCTGAGAATGTGCTGTCGATGAAATCCATCAGTTCTTTTTCATTCTCCATGAACGTGATTATCTCGGTCTGGTCGAAATCCTTGCAGGTCAGCAGATTTTTCTGCCCCTTGACCATCACATCTCTGTCAAGTTCTTTGGTCATTTTCAGCAGTTCACTGACGAGCGGTGAAAGGGTCATCATATACGTGCCCATCGCTTCTGTCAGCTTTTCGATGTTTGCATCTGTCAATTCACTTAGCGGTATACCGCTAAGGTTCTGCTTGACAAAATTATCAAAGAACTCAAGCTGTTCATGTGTCAGGTCAAATTCAAGTCTGCACACCTTGTTTTTTATTTCGCCGCTGGAGGTTATCATAAGTATCACATACATGCGTTTGCCTGTAGGTATTACCTCGACCTTTGATATCAGCGAGAATTTAGGCGTTGAATTTGCGACTACCGTAGCGCATTTTGTAAGATCGGCAAGTGCCAGCGAAGCGCTCTCAACAAGATCTTTCTCGGTGACGAAATCATCGGGAAGCATCGAATCCAACTGTTTTTTCTCTTCCTCGCTCAGAGGATCCTGCTCCATCAGCTTATCGACATACAGCCTGTAACCTTTATAAGTGGGTACTCTGCCCGCCGAAGTGTGAGGCTGTTCGAGAAAGCCCTGTTTTTCCAACTCAGCCATCTCGTTGCGTATCGTTGCCGACGATGCTTTGACATGTGCCATGATAGCCTTTGAACCGACCGGTTCACCCGTGACGATATATTCATCAACGACCGCCGATAAAATTTTTAGCTTTCTGTCGTCCATATGCTCACCTTCCTGTACTCCGTAAAGCTGGCAGTTTAGCACTCGCGACTTTCGGGTGTTAGCACTCATTCTCTCTGAGTGCTAAGTATAGTTTAAACCTTTTTTCACTTTTTGTCAAGTCCTTTAGACTATTTTTCCCGCCAAAGTTATAAAATTATTCAAGCAAAAATTGTGCATTTCACACAACTCGCACTGCGCTTTATTCCGTAATGCGGCAAATACTGCTTTTGAGAGCATCTGACGGATAAAAAGCAGGTCGATATGCTTTTACACAAAGCCGGAACTTTTTTACTGCGTATCTGCAACATGTGTCGTTTCAATTGCGCGAAAAAAGTATGAAAAAGATCCCGAAGCGAGTTTGGACGCTTCGGAATCTGTCAGCTTATCACTGCGGCTTGCCGCCGTTTTTCTTCATTATGAATTTCATGTAATTGGGTGTTACAAGAAATATAAAAAGGTATGCGACCACAAGGCTTACCACCATAGATTCGCCCAGCATTGGAGCGAATTTCAGCGGTGCGCCGTGTTTTGTTGCCTGCTTGTATGCCATGAATACCATTACGACAGTTATTATCGGTGTGTAGATAAGGTCTGATACAAGACTTTCAAGTGCGCGGCATGCCAGAGGCTTGCCCGTGACACCTGCTTTGTCACATACCGCATCACCGACCTTTTTCATCGGCACGAACATGCCTATTATAAGACTTATCACAAGGCTTTCAAGACAATGCCATTAAGCTAACAAAAACCAATCTCACCTAACCTCCCACGACCATCTTCACAAATAATTTTAGGCGCAGCAAAGCTGACAGTCCACAAGAACTGCCTTGATAAATATGGGGAC
>Ga0129310_1000892_pt1 | contig 30600 bp, 23 predicted proteins | sample Go1ome_2_FD_94433 | JGI IMG/M metagenome (GOLD analysis project Ga0129310, IMG submission 94433) | Western lowland gorrila individual fecal microbial communities from Wisconsin, USA - Go1022A metagenome | ecosystem: Host-associated > Mammals > Digestive system > Large intestine > Fecal | place... | reverse complement strand
TTGCGAACACCCGGGGATGTTAATACCGAGTATTACTACAAAGGTACGAACAAAAAATGGTTCTACCAAATTGTAAACCAATTATTTTCGTGTTTTTTGCTTTTTTAACTGTCAAACTCCCGAATGGGACTGCAAGCGTACATGTTATATAACATAATCGCTTGCAGTCTCACTTATCTTTAGTAACTTTGCGTTCAAGTTTAATAAATCAATTAATGGAGACAAAAACAGAGCGCCAAAAGTTAAATAGGATAAAAGCAGTGTTGGCGGAAACTGGCCACACCGGCAAATGGCTCGCCGAACAATTAGGCAAAGACCCTGTCACCGTCTCCAAATGGTGTACAAATACCTCGCAGCCCGATTTGTATACAATAGCTCAGATATCACGTATAATTGGCGTAAATTCGCGAGATTTACTGGCATCGGATTAAAAGTGAATTTCTGCAATAATAAATTCTATAATGATGTCGCTTTCATCGAATCAATGATCTAACCCATGTAATTTTGTAGACTTATGGCTCAACTCGGCGACTTGGTAGAAGTGACTGTCACCAAAATCGTGGATTTTGGTGCGTTTGCTTCGTTTTCTGAGGGAAGTGCTCTGATACACTTCTCAAAAATCCAACCAAGAGTAGGAAAAGGAGAAGTGGGAAATGTTCTTTCCGTTGGACAGATTTTAAAATGTCAGATATGTGAAATTAAACCTGACGGCAAGATTTCGCTGTCCATGAAATTTGGACGAAAGAACATTCGCAAGCAAAAGCTTGAAAATGCGAAAATGGCCGGCGAACAAATTTCACAGGAAGACACCAGTATCAAATCTGTATGGAAGATCATAACAGATATTCAGCATTATATGTTGAAATACTTGGCTCTTCCCATTCCGATGAAAAAAGGAAGTTGTTCATTTTCGAAAAATGGACAGCTTCTCACTGCGCAAATAGATACAACCTTACATTTTGAGCAATTTAAAAAAGAGGTTCGCAGAGTGTTTGCCAGTGACATCTATAGCCATGATACGCTTTCGGGTTATTGGATATTCAAGGCTGATGTAGATTTGTTCTTGCCGAATAATCTGAGGAGATTCTCTGAGGATTGTAGTAGAATGTTTGTAAATTTACGAAGTACCCCGTTTCTTGAAATATCTTTCTATGACATTTCATCAAGTGAAGATTCAGATTTGATTAAGAACCGTATCAAAAATTACTATCCTCAATCTGAAATAATCGGAGATGCATCATCATTTTTCGTTCTCCTTCTACCATATAATACACATAGCGAATTAGATGAATTAAAAGAAGAGGTTGGCTATGCCATTCAAAGTATCCGTAATGGATTGCCGGATACGACGGAAGACGGAAAGACAATTGAATACTGCGCCACCAACTTTAACTTCGCTATGCAAGCACCCGATGATGGTTTAGATACATTCTATGCCACCATTAATGCCGAGTCAATGCTTGATGTTGAGGGAATACGGTTTGGGTCCATGCGTGGACAATCATTTACGGTAGAGTATGGAGATGAAAACATACCTTTCGGTCAGTTATCCAAAATTGATTTTCCGACGGTTGAATTCAAGATTTTCAATGAGAGTCTTAATCAAATCCAGAAACTAATTAGCGGTGACGAGAATATAATGGTAACTCCAGATATGGAGGACATGACTGGAGAGATAGAGAAAATCAATCGCCTTAGAGATTCCTTTAATAAGATAACCGAACACCCGGAATCATTGGTTAATCCTATGTTGTCGGCATATCTTTTTGATGCATCGAAAGCTACGGGAATTTCGCAGAAAGTTATAAAAGACCGGATTGAATTAATTCGAGAAACCCAATTAAATGCAAATCTAAACGATTCGCAAGTAGAAGCGATTGCAAAAGCAGTGGAAGCACCTGATTTCGCATTAATTCAAGGACCTCCGGGTACAGGCAAATCAACGGCAATTGCAGAATTGATATGGCAACTCGCGCAACAGGATTCATCCCAGCGCATACTCATAACATCAGAGGCCAATTTGGCTGTTGATAATGCGCTTGACAAGCTAAAATCTTCAGAGCATAATTTGGTGCGTCCCATTCGCATAGCCGCTGGAGATAAATTTTCAGCAGAGGGCCTTTCATATGCGATGCCCGAACTAAAAAAATGGGCAGGCGTGGCTCTTACCGAATTGGAGCGCCAAGATGATGAGGCTGCCCATGAGACAGATGAATACAAAAGTTTTAATCCGGAAGAAGTAGTTCTCTCTCGTTGGCTCCAAAATATTTATCGTCGAGCACAAGAACGCATCTCAGATTCTGACACCAGAAGACTTTGGTTTGACTTGATGCATGATTGCCCGCAATCATGGAGAAAGACTGTGCTTGAAAATTATTTAAGGCATGTCAATGTCATAGGAGCCACTTGTAGTGCGATTACAGATACCAATTATACAGCCTCTGAGCGAAGAAATAAACGGTCTGATTCTCGTTTCATAAGAAAATACAGAGAAGCTTTTGCCTTACAACAGTCTGATAATAAAAGTCTGAGCTTTAATGTTGTAATCCAGGATGAGGCCAGTAAAGCGACCCCTGCCGAATTATCGTTACCATTAACTTATGGTGAGAAGTCTGTTGTTATAGGAGACCATCGGCAATTGCCCCCAAATCTTGATAAGGATGATATACTTTTCAAGCTTCAGATGCAGCGCCAAATAGCAGATAAAAGAGAAGATTACGAAAGAATCGTTGAGCTTGAAAATTATGTTCGTAGGAATTTCGACATCCTTGAAAAATCTCATTTTGAGCGGCTCTTTACCCAAATAGACAAGAGCCTTAAAGGGACTTTTGATACCCAATATCGAATGCATCGCGATATTAATGATGTAATAGCACAATTTTATCTACAGGATAACGGGCTACACTGTGGAGTAGCCGATGAGGATAGACAGCACAACATATCTATTCCAAATTTTATAGAGCCTAATAATCATGTTATATGGATAGATACCGAATCTCCAGAAGTTAGGGAAGGAACATCGCGTGCTAACAGAGGTGAGGTAGAATCCATAGAATGGATTCTAAACCGATTTTCCAGATCAGATTCATTCCGGGAATTTATAAAAGAGTGCAAATCTCCGGACGAAAAAGAGATTGGAATCATCACGTTCTATGGTGGACAGTTGAAACGATTGCGTCCTGCAGTGAACAATGCAGAAAAACGTGGTTTGTCAATAAAATTAAGCTCGGTCGATCGTTTTCAAGGAATGGAGCGTAACATAGTTATTGTTTCTTTGGTTCGAAGTAATTGCATCTCGGAAAATTGGGATGGTCGGCCTGATTTTGGAGCCTATCCGGAAACAGGTTTCCGACCGCAGAAAGATATCGGATTCGCCAAGTCACCAAATCGACTTAATGTTGCCCTCTCAAGAGCAAAACACCTCCTTATCATTGTTGGTAATGCAGAGCACTTCAATCAATATGTAAACAATAATGGTGAGGCTATTTACCGCAATGTAGTAGACACCATTAAGGCTAACCCTAATAGTAAACTTATCAAAATTGGATCTGTTTTACCTATTCTTGAAACGCGCAAAAAAGTAACACGAGTTCCTATGCCAAGAAAACGTTCAGTTAATCTTAACACTCGAGACATCAATGTCGCAACCGATCATAATCTCAGAGTAATTGAAACATGGTTGACCCCTAATCATGAACATGTTGAAAATCCAAGATTTGCAGTTCTTGAACTTTCAACAAAGGCAGTGAAACTTCTCTTCTCTAAGATTGACGAAGATGATATGAAGTCCGCTGAGTTCTCATTCAATAATTTTGAAAGACAAGCGTCAAAAACAGAGACGGGGAAAGGATTGGATGACCAAAATGTGATGGATCTCTCATTCTTTAAAGGAAGAGTTCTTCCAGTCATTCAAAACATGAAACGAATTATGCGTATGAACGGCATTGATGTGGTTTATACGGTTGCAACGGCAGCTTACCGCACGGCTAAGAACCGGAATGAGATAGTTGAGCTTATCCGTAATCAGGCAGGAATAAACGTACGAATTTTATCCAAAAAGGAGGAATCGGTAGCTACAATGTTTGCATACGGCATTACATCTAAATACCGACTTGAAATCCTACAGTGTGCTCACTCCGTTATGATCGATCAAGGAGGTGGCTCAACGGAGGTAAGTGTCTTTAATCAAGGAGACCTTATAGGTTCTTACAGTATCAACTTGGGAACTACCGCGCTTCGTAACATTCTAACCAAAGACTTAGGCCCTGCCCTCCCCATAGTGGATGCTCTTAAGAAGAGTGATCAGATGCTCAAAGAACGTATGGTTGCCTTCTTCAAAAATATGGGGAATGCCATGAACAGTTCATCAGAAACATTCTGTGTCAGTGTTGGCACTGCCATTACCTCTGCAACAGGGAAAAAAAATAATGCATCCCAACACGATAGTGTGCTCTCCTTGGAATCTATTAATGAAAAGATACAGACTCTCACGTCAAAGATTACAGATCGCTTTAATACAGTTGCTGACTTAATTGAGTGGGAGGAACGTATGACTGATGATCAATTGGGTCGCGTTCTTACTATGAGGATGGGACTCCCAATGTTCGTTCTTTTGATGGATAAATTCAATATTCCTTGTATTCACGTTTGTGGTACCGGTCTATGGTACGGCATCTACCTTCAACAACTCTATAATATACCCGAATAAACCATGGAAATTAGCGATGCTAAATTGATTTAGGTGAGTTTATACGACATTACCCTTGTCGTTTAGAAAGTTTAACCTTGCTGATTGCCTAAAATTATAGCAATCCAGCGTTATCAAAATAGCATCTGCAATCGTCTTCATTTCAACAAGGCTTTTCAACTACAATTCGGACACTCTAAATGTCCCCTAAAAACGATTGATATGAAAGACTCAGCAGAAGAGATATTCATATTCCCACGTTTGGAACGCGATGAGCAGGGCAGACTTGTCATTGCGCTATATTATAAGAAAGTCTAATTGATTTGCGCTCCGATTGCAGGTGCTTTATTTATCTAACCTTGCCGTTAAGAATATTTAACATTTGATAATATCATTTTGTCATTCAATCATTTATCTCGTTTTAACGCCTAATTTCCACAGATTTTAGGCGTTTTTCTTTATTGCTTAATAACTCTACGGAGTTTATATAAGAAAGACGTATCACGATTATTCTCTATTGATAACCCCGAATTTCTTTCCAATATCCCTACAAAGAAAGGAGGTGTTTACAACAGAAACAAAGAACAAATCCCAGTTTGAGTGGGTTAAGGTACGAACTTATCCCAAACTGATTGATGGTAAATGGGCTTTTGAAACGCTCTACAAGAAAGTTTATCATTGATTTCTGAACTGTTCCTAATCGTGATACGTCATAATTTTCGCAAAGAATTATTTGTCACCAAAGTTAATAAACCCAACCCCAAACAGGTTGGCTTATGAACGAATTAAACTTTGGAGCATTTAACTCGCTATACGACTTCTTCACAGCCTTTCCCGACGAGGCAAGTTGCATCGCCTTTCTTGAGAATAAACTTTGGCCTAATGGAGTAGTGTCGCCCTATGACCCAACCTCAAAGGTCTATGTCCGTGGCGATGGTATGTACCGCTGTAAGAATACTGGTAAGAATTTCAACGTCAGGATAGGTACGATATTTGAAGACACTAAACTTCCTTTGCGGAAATGGTTCATCGGTTTATATCTGCACCATAATCACAAGAAGGCAATCTCCGCCACCCAATTAGCCAAAGACATCGGGGTTACGCTGAAAACTGCATGGTTCATGCTTCATAAGTTCCGCAGGACATCGCACGTTGTTCATTTCCAAAAGTTAGACGGCGAGATTGAACTTGACGAAACTTTCGTTGGCGGCAAGAATAAAAACCGTCATAAGAATAAGAAAGTCAAGAATAGCCAAGGCAGGAGTTTTAAGGATAAAGTTCCCGTCATGGGTATGCTACAACGTGGCGGAGCAGTGATTTGCAAGGTGGTAAATGATACTTCCGTTAAATCCCTTACACCTCCTATCCTAAAGTCAGTAGCAAGGACAGCAAAACTGTTTACTGACGAATGGTATGGCTATGATATTGTCCGTAAAATCTATAAAACGGAGGTAGTGGACCACGGCAAAGGACAATACGTTGTAGGCGATGCCTATACTAATAGCATAGAAGGCTTTTGGGGAAATTTCTGCAAGCGTGTCATTCACGCTATCTATAACAAGGTCAGCCGTAAGTATATGCAGCGATATTTCGATGAGTTTTGCTTTCGTTACAATTCCCGCAAAGTTTCTAACGCTACGCGGTTTGAGATGGCGATAGCCAACTCCCAAATCCGCGTAACGCAAAATCAAATAGTTGGAAAATGAAGCCTAAGAAAAAGTACAAGAATTACATACCCATACTTGACCAGCCTATTGAAGAGCTGAAAAAGCCTATGGGCAAACCCGTGGATTTTGGGAAGGCCATTACCGATGTCCTACGACAATCGTCCAAGAAAAAAGAATGATTATTCCTCCTTTTCTCTCTCTTTTCGCTTCAGCTCCATTAAACGGCACCACATAATAAATGGTGTAAAGAATATTACCCAACCTATATAAAATATAGGAGGCAATAGACTACCAGCAAAGAACATAGGAATAATCGAAGTAAGGATTGCGGTAAACAATCCATAAAAGAATGCACCAGTTTTCTTTCCCATAACTTAACGCATAAATTGCATCATAGCATTCCACATCATATCGTCATGATAGGATTTTGCTACGCTCCATCCATACCAAAAGGTTAGTCCAAACCAAAGTAAGGATATGAATAACATAACCCAACCAAGAGTTTCTTCCTCTGAATAGTCAAGTTCCTCATCATATTCCAACGATTTGGAACATACGATAACGATTAGTCCTAAAAAGCCTGTCAAAAGGCAGTTTATGAACCATAGCCATCCCTTACGATTGCGCTTCTTTGCTATGCTGTATCCGGCAATAGCAATGAATATCGGAGCCACAATCGAAATGATTTGAATAAGTGCCTGCGGTTTCATATGGCGATTTTACAAGAGTTCTCCGCAGGCATCCAATTGGAGAAATTTTCTTACTTGAGTTATATATAGAAAAGTGGGCTGCCATCCTTGCACTCTTGTAGGTATCGCCAAACACCTGAATACACGCACGGATAGGCAGCCCACGTTATATGAGCTGTCACCATGCCTTGTGTATTCTTAGATGAGAATTGGCGATTTCACAAGAAATAAGGCACTTTCTCTGTTATTTCAAACGTTGTCTTCTCAAAGACAGCGCAAAGTTACGAAAATTTTTGCTAACTTTGCGCCTAAATAACTGGCTATTATGGAAGATAAGGTAAAATGCGGTCCTTGTGATGGCGAAGAATGGGTAGTTTCTGATAATTATCCATTCATACGACGATGCGCCAACCCGAATTGCAATGGATTACATCCTCACGATATTTCCAGACTACAAGGAATAAAGGGTAAGATATTTGATGCTGATAAGAGAGAGATAACAGATATTGAAGAATTAGAAAATGTATGAAATAGGATTTTCAATAAAACCTCAATACGTTGTGACATATCCTTATCGTTTCGCCAATTAATCAATCTCTTATCAAGCATTTCTATATATTGCTCTTCAACAACTCCCTCTTGTCTTAATTGCATTGCAAGTTTCCGATAAGCCTCGGTACCGCTATTATTCAATAGTTCCATTACCAATCCAAAACTAATTGCTGATTTAGAGCGTAATTATCACCAATTTGAATAACGCTCCCATTCAGACTCTTTTGTCCTTTTTATCATTGTATCGTGGCTATTCGGAATTGGCTTTATTGCATAGACGCATTCCGAAGGATTAAAATAAATCTTAGCAATCGTATTATCATATTCATCCTTGCTTATACTTCTACTATTGGGATGCCGTTTTAGAAATTCATCTAATACGCGACCTTGCTTAATGTCAGTCGCTCCTGTTAAACCCATTATTTCATTGAGTTCGCTTATTACTTCATTTTCGGTCATTATCAATCCTCCTCTTTCATCAACTCCCGAACATACATTCTAAATTCCCTCCGATTACAGAATTTCCGTTCATCAAACTTTATACCTGCTATCTCAGCAAACTTTCGTATTGCCACTAAATCCGTCAATGGAAATTTAGAGTTTTGTATTTGTTCCGACACAATCTGACCACTCGTTTTATCACTCTTACGAATAATCTCTATTAACTGAGTGAGAAGTGCTATTGTAGCCGATTTTCCAGCACTCTCGCCACTCGTTTTCGTTTCGCTAATATCGTATAGTGTCGGTAACATATCCAACGAAAGGAATGCCTCTCGAAAATGCGTCTGCCCATCAATATCTCCGTTGACCGATATGTCGGTACTGCCATCGGGGTTCTTATCCCAACGGATTGTTATGCTCTGCTCGTTCATAAATACTGTTTTTAGGGATAAACTTTGAACGCTGTATCGGTCAAATTGTCTGCCATATTATATTGGCACGAAGTTTGTTATATAAAAAAGCATCAGCCTAACCCTTGACACGGAGGCTGATACTGGACTCATCAGTAAATATGAGACACCAAGCACAACTGGTAGGCGTTGTGCATATGTTTAACTCTTTTTCGATATACTGCATGAAGAATTATTACCACATTAGTCCTTCAACAGGCAGGCGTACAGGAGTAAAAGGCTATGATTATGGTGATGATTATATTACCATTTATTTCACGAGTGGAAGTGTTTATACCTATACACTTGAATCTTGTGGAGAATATCACCTCTCCAACATGAAACGTCTTGCTGATGCACAGAGCGGTTTGAATACTTATGTAACACGAAATAAACCGCCGTATGCATCAAAGTCTTAATCCTCTATCAACAGACGCTCACATTCTTGAAAGGTTCCAATCCGTTCAAACTTTTTGAGTTCATCTTGTGATAGATTATGTAAGTAGCCATAGGTTGGGCTGATTGCTTCAACTTGTGGCTGCTTTTCATTCCAATAGATACGGAAATAATTTTCACCATCGAAAATTACGTCATCTTCTCGGAGAGAATGTCCATACTTGTCAATTAGGTTGTTGGGGAAATTTGAATCTGCCATATGAGATAAATATTTACCCTCTTATAATTGCTACGAACGCATTTTATCCTCGGTCACTCCGTTTGGGGTAATGTCATATAAACTCACCTTGATTTATAAGTCTCAGCCGGGAGATGATCAGCTGCGTCTAATATCCTTTCGCACCTCTACGTGTGTGGTTAAATATTTTACCGTACATGAACTCGATAAGTTTGATGTCATTATTTGTAAGTTACTCAAATATCAGTTTAATGGTAAGGGGTCGTTAGCTGATTTAGGCTACACTCTCGGATTTGACACGATTCATAATCCGCAAGAGAATTCTTACAGAGATGAAGCGGAGATTTCGCTCTTCTTACATCTTCTTAACTCTGTATCTCAGTGGGGGCTTATCGAGGTATGTCTGCAAGATAAAAGAGGTGGTTCTTTAACGTTCTCTGGGAATCTAAAAGTATCCGCAGTTGATGTAATGGAATCCCAAGTAAAACTGACACTATTAGGTGCGAAGTGTGTATCTCTTAATAAGAAATATTCATTTCATGAAGGGGTAGTTGAACGCCTCTCGTTTTCTAATCTTCGAGATAACAATGGCGAAGACGTTAAACTATTCCCTTATCTTTCCGAGCTAGGGTGCACTGCAAAATTGCATCCAAATAAACATATTGATTATTCGGATGATTTAGTTTCGGTTCTTGAATCGATAGACAATACAGCCCTAATTGATGAATTGAAATCTCAATTACCAAAGGATGTAGTAGTATACGACGCTAAAGGCACCAATTTTATAGGTGTCTCTAAATCTGAGCTGTCGGTTGAGTTATTCAATGTGAACGGAGAATATGAACTCAACTTCTTTCATAATGAAATTGCATGCGACACGCTGAATGACCTCTATAAGTTAGAGGTTAATGCGAAAGCTAAGGAATTGAAAATAGAATGGAGTTTATATTGCAAATTACTCCATGATGATTCGGCAATATTAGATTATGACACCCTCTCTCCGTTTGAAGACCTAATAGATTTTCATTCAATCATTACCGACCAGAGAATTAATTGGTATGATGCACGGTTGCTTCAATTCATAATAAATCATTGTGATGCCGATGGCTGGCATCTTATGTCCAAATATTGTCCACCTGAAGTCTTAGAAACATTATGCGCTCATTATAGAGATAAATTGGATTGGGGTAACTTAACATTAAGATTATCCGATGATTTCCTTTTAACAAACTCGAAGGAATATCCCTGGGTGAAGGAACTTCTTACTGTTAGACCAACCCCCTCTTCCAAATTAATCGAGCACTTCCTATTGGATAGTTTCTCCTTGGGCCCCAATCATGAATCAATCATAGATTGGGAATGGGATGAGATATATCCTTTTTTGAGCCGTAGCTTTTTAGAAACCCACCTCAGCGATATCCCTTTTGATCTCACAAATCTTACTAAAGAATTAAACGAGACCAATTTTTCTCTTGTATTATCTAATCTCGAAGCCCTTTGGGATTGGAAATACATATCCGATTCTTTCCCAATTAACTTCCTCATATCTGAACTGTCACTTCTTTGGCCGAAGCTTGACCATTCAATTATATTGAATAGAATTTTCTTCTCAGGTTCGAATCCGAAGGTTTCTTATGAGATATTTGAAGGCTTGCTGATTGGTTGCCCAGCTGAAGAAAAATCCTCATTTTGCCTTAATACTAAAGAATACAACTGGACCGAAGAACTTATTTCATTTTTTGAAAAATGTGGTTTACTTACATGGGAATCTTCTAATTATAAGTCCGGGTTTGAGCTTAATAAATCCCTTATTTGGACGGCTGATTTCTTTAGCACCTTCTATACACGCATTACAACGCAAAAGGGATTCTCTCATGTATCAAAGGAGATTACCGACCTTTCTTTAATTGATACGTTCCCTACTTTTGCTTGGGATTGGGATGTGCTTTCAGCTCGCAAGGATATTGTTAATTGCCCAGAATTTGTTAACCGGCACATATCCAACCTGAATCCATACATTGTAGCAAACTCATGCGATTCGGAATATCTTGAAGAGTACTATTCAATCCTTTCGTTAGGAAGTTTGATGGAAGAAGATCCCAAGATATCCCAACGATTTACGCAAGTTGCCTCAATTGATTTTCTTCGTTCCCACATCTCCTTGACATGGAATTGGGGAGAAATGACGCGGCGAGTATATTCCATACTCAAACTTGCATCTATTGGTAACCCTTTATGGATTGATAAATGGGATTGGGATTTCTTGTCCGGAAATATTGAGTTGCCAAAGATTTTGGAGTTTTCCAGCAAATATCTAAATCATTGGAATTGGGATATAATTATCAAGAGACTCACTTCGGAGTTTGCATTGGAGGATAATAATATCGAAGTCCTTGCTACGGCTATTTCAAATCATCAGCGTAGCACAGAACTATGGACTTCTTTAACGAATGTCTTTGACTCGGAAACCATATTATCTCTCTTCCAAAAATTTCCTGATAAGAAATTTCGCTGGGATATCGGTGTAATATATGACCGAGAAGATTTCGATGTTCGCAAACATATAGATTCTGATTCGGATTTTATTGATTGGGACAAATTATCTTCATCTCAATCAGTAAATAGGCTATTTTCAAAGCTCAAGAAACAGTCAACTAAAAGTTTGTGGTTAAGAGAGCTTCGTCAATTATTAACTGCTCCCACATACCATTGGAATTTTCAAAAATTGACTCGCTTAGAAAACATTTTATCCTCTCCGAATTTATTCGATTTGGATGTTGACTGGGATTGGAGATTCATATCCGCCAATGCTAAATGGATTAATGCTACGCGAGAGGCTGGAAATACATACTTTTTCAAACTCTATCTTTCAAAACTATCTTTCAATGAATTATCGTCAAGAAAAGATATAGGTCTCACAGAGAAGCTGATTTTACAATACACCGAATCCAATTGGAATTGGGACGCATTGATTAACAATCCATCGATCTCGTTCTCGTTTGAATTCATACTTGAACACAAGACACTTTCCTGGAATTGGGAAAGTTTATCCACTAGGGAAGATTTGACTAATGAAATTATTAGTAAATTAGAAGACAAGGAATGGGATTGGTATGTCATCACGTCAAAAGAATTTTTCATTCCTACTAAAGAATTACTAAATAAAATATTATCGAAACAGTGCGAGATAAACTGGTCCGAAATCTCAAAGAATAAAGACATTACAACTGATATTATCTCATCTTTCTGGGAGGAACTAGACATTAGCACTGTTATAATGAGTCATGACGATTTTCTCGGTTTACTTCCTCCTGGGTTAATCATGAAACATGCCTCTACTTTCCCATGGGATATTTACAACGATAATATCAGCGATAATAATATTACCATGGAGATGGTAAAGGAAATGGGAGAATATCTTGATTGGAAGAAAGTCTCCAATTCTCAGCTCATTTCTTTCTCAGCCACATTCATTCAAAAATATGAGGCAAAGTGGTATTGGACAACCTTAGCTGAGAATCCCAAGGTACGCGATCAAGTTCCAGAGTTTGCTTCGTTATTTGCGAAGCAATTAAATCGCGCCTCTTTTATACAACGGCTTAAGCAAAAGAAGTCCCATCCGCGCATTTACCATTTTACACACTTATATAATGCCATAGAAGTAATTAAATCGCGTAAAATTTTAAGCCGAGAGAGGGCGATTGAATTAGGATTATTGCGTTTTGATTCTGCAGGCTCCGTAATTGGTCGTAGTTCTAAGGCACATGCCTATGCACGCTTCTATTTTAGGCCTGGTACACCTACTCAATATTATAATGAAGCATTAGGGGCAGACTCTAAACTTGGCTATACAAATAAACGCGGAGAATGGAAGAGCAAGTATCCTCAGGCTCGTACCCTCGGATTGCCCAAATGCCCACTACCTGTTTTCTTTGAGTTTGATCTTGAAGAAGTGATTTCCGCAATGCCTGAACTGTGTTTCTATAGCGATAGGAACATGCAATCTGATAACCCCCAAATTTTTGCAGTTGATCGTGATACTGACAAGTTGGGGATTGAATATCTATATAGCACTCAGCACGATGCATTTAATGCAGCGAAGGTATACTCTCCTTTTGCGTATGATGTTTATGCGCAAGAAATGAGCAATTTCAAGAAATACGCCCAACAAGAATTTCTTATCAAATCAGAATTCGACTTCTCTAACCTCCGTTCATTTAAAATTATTTGTTATAGCCCGGAAGCAGCCAAAATTCTGAAAGCTATTTTAGGAGATGACCCAATTTGTGATAAGATTGAATATTCTCCTCGAGTATTTGAAAATGAAAATAGGCAGATTGACATCTCTATAACATCGCACCAAATTGAAATAGACACTGATTTTCAGGACCCGTATCGGTTCATAATCAGATCCCCCAAAATGGATGAAATCGCGTTCGATTTCTCTAATTATGGAACAAACGTTTTGAGAGAAACCGATAGCGAAATTGAAGTGACAGGCAAGTTCTCACTTGAAAATACACTTTCTCCGGTTTCGATATATTTTTATGACCCTCAAGCTAGAACTAAAGAGTGGCTGATATATCAGACTACACCATCCGAAATCATTGATTCATACAAACTTGGTATAGACAATTCGCTGAAAAATTGCATTCCCAAGTTTGAAGATTTTGTCAAATCCTTGCCTATCCAAATAGGTTCCGATTTGTTTTATCCATCCATGTTAAACTCCTATCATGGAATCGCTCACACCTATCGCGTATTGTTCAATTCGTTCTTACTGGCGTCTCTTTCAAATGCAACATCCCAAGACACATTTGCTTGTGGAGTCGCAGCGATCATACATGATTTAGGTAAGCACGATGACAGAGAAGGAAAAATTCATGGAGAGAACTCAGTAATAAGGTGCGCTGATTTGGTTAGCAAAAGTGTTACTGATAGTAAAATCTATCAATGTATCATGAATGCTGTAAAATATCATTCAATATCAGATGAGGATACCCCTAAGGAAATTCAAAATGATTTCATCTGGAAAGTCCTTAAAGATGCCGATGCACTTGACCGAGCTCGATTCAATGGCAATGGGTGCGATAGTTCGTTCTTGCGTCTCCCAATCTTCAATACTCATGATGGTCAGAGTATCATTGAGCTAACTTCACTTCTCCCGGGTTGGACTTCTCACCTTGCGTGGAAGCATCCTAACGAGGAATTTATCAACATTTTAAATAGATTTATCAAATAATGGCATATAAAGAGCTGTCAGGCAATATATTTAACACATCTGCAATGGCTGTTGTCAACACAGTAAATTGTGTCGGCGCGATGGGAAAAGGTATAGCTCTCGATTTTAAATTACGGTATCCTGAGATGTTCAAGGAATATCAGCATATCTGTTCTCAACACCTTCTTAAACCTGGGCAGATTCTTCCATATCGTAAAACTTACCCTATCATTCTTAATTTCGCCATTAAAGATGATTGGAAAGATCCATCTAGAATAGAATGGGTTGAGGAAACATTAATTAAATTTGTGACTAACTATCAGCAAATGGGAATCACATCTGTTGCTTTCCCATGGATGGGGGCTATGAACGGCGGTATACCTGTTGAAATCATTAAGCAGCTTATGCGCAAATATTTGTCAAATCTTCCGGATGACATTGACGTTGAAATATATGATTTCGATCCCAAGGCCCCATGTAATCTTTTAAAAGCCTTGGTCGATGTAATAGATAATAGATATTCCTCCACTCAGCTAGAAGAGGTGTCTCAAATAAAAGCACGTTACTGGGAAAAGATATTTTTTGCCATGTCGACCAATTCAGTTAGCAGTATGAATGACATTTGTCACTTCATTGTAGATGGAAAACGTATTATAGGAAAAACTAATATTGAACGACTTTTCGTTTTCCTCACACAATATAGCCGTCATTCAATTCAAATACCAGATACATTGTTTTGAAATACCATACCCAAACAATTATTGTGGTTTAGGATTATTTCTTATGCAAATGGCATGCCGATAAAATGGACTACAACAAGAATAACGATAAAGCGAATAAATCAGTCCGCATAATAGAGCTTTCTGCTAAAGACGCACTGGACTCTTTGATGAGCAATGATTTCTATTGCACGACCGAGCTGCCGGAATATTTTGATTTTTCGGGAGTGTTGAAATATGCGGCAGATAGCATTGGCAACAAGTCTTTGGATGAATGTGTCAATGGCGATTGTCTGCCGGAATCAGTGCATGGTGTCAATCTTGATGTCATTACAAATAAGGATGGACGATATGCTGTCCGACCATTGACGCTTGCTAATCCTTTCCTATACTATATGCTCGCCCGTGATATCTGTAACGAAAATGCCTGGACGAGGATTAAGGAGTGCTTCAAGCTATACGCGCACGAGCATATCACTGCTTGTGCCATCCCTATGGTTAAAGTTGATGACAAACCGGAACCATTTAAAGGCGCCACAACAATACTCAATTGGTGGAATTCAATGGAGCAGCGTTCGATTGGGTTGTCATTGAAGTGTGGTTATATGTTCATAACTGACATAACGAATTGCTTTGGTCAAATCAATCCTGAATCCATAGGTTGGGCTTTGGCAAGAAAAGACACGCCGCATGAAACTGCCGAAAATTCTAAGCTGGCATCTGTCATACAGCGTTATCTCAGAGCTATGCAAGAGGGAAAGAATATTGGCATCCCGCAGGGCAGCTCTCTTTTTTCATTGATTGCAGAGATTATTCTCGGATATACTGATATGCTTCTTGCTCAGGATATAGCTAATGAACAAGAGACCGGTAAATTGCCGAAAGACTTGGAATACAAAATCCTCAGGTATGTCGATGACTACCGTATATTCTGCAACGACCGTGATGCGTTGGACAGGATATCATATATGCTTCAGCATATACTTGAACGATTCAATTTCCGCATGAACCCGTCCAAGACTCGCACTTCAAGTGAATTGATTACGGATTCAATCAAGCCTGACAAGGCGTACTATATCTTCAATACTCCGATAGAGAGCAAGCAAACTTATAAAGATGAAGAGTGTCATGAACGCAAGAAACCAGGCTATGATTTTGACGGATTCCAGAAACATCTTCTGTTTATATATGAGTTTTCCAAACGCTTTCCTAATTCGGGCCAACTCGTCTCACAACTTGAGGCGTTTAGCGTGCGAGTCGAAGATCAGTTATCTACAAAGACTGTAGTCTACGAAGAAGAAACTACTGATATAGAGACTGGCATTGTCACTAAAGAGAAAAAGTCAAAGGAACGGAAAGGACATCTTTGGGAAAATATCTCAACGATGGTTGCGATTTCTGTTGAGATTGCAGCTAATAATCTTCGCGCCGCTAATAATGCTCTTAAGGTAGCAAGTCAATTATTGGCTGATATGCGGAAGGAGGATGCACAAAAGAAAAAAGAGATTATTGACCTCATCTATAAGAAACTCATCCGGATTCCCAACTCCGCTTTCTTGCAGGTGTGGGTTCAGAACATTACTCATACTACAGATAACTGGTCGGCGGGTGATATCTACGATATGCCGCTCTGTAAAGCAGTAGCCAATCAGCCCGTGACGCTGTGGAATAACAGTTGGCTTAATCCGAACATAGCGATCGCTTTCCCGCAGAACAGCATTGTAGACAGAGAAGTCTTGGCCAAGACCGGACAAGTCATCACATTCAAGGCTAAACGCCAATATGACGAAATGGAGTACGGTATATAATAAATTTTACAATGTAGTTAATATGAAATCAGAATTTTATAAAAATAAATTGAAAAACAATAATAAAATTTCAAAGGCTACGAAAAGCATTTCCGATGTTGAATTTAATGGTAATAGAATTGTCTTCCACCATCTAAATCATCACATGTCCGTGTCATATTTCTTACGAGGGTTAAAGAAATATATCAGGAAAGGAATAAAAAATTTTGAACTTGATTTCTCAGGAATCGACAACCAAATATTCCCCAATGCCGTTGTCCCCATTGCCGCAATAATTAAATACTATACCAATTCTGGGATTGTATTTCAGGGATTTTTACCTCCCGCATTAGAAAAAATGAATTTTTTAAATCCTGTTAAATATAATGACTCTAAAGACGCTTTAAATAAGCTTTGGACTTTTAAAACATCCGAAGATGTTGCTATATTAGTGGACGCATACATTCTCCACATATCTAAGTTAGATGCTTTTCCCAAAGGCTTCTTAAATGCTACTGAATGGGCTCTAAATGAGGTAATGGATAATGTTATACAACATTCAAATGCCGAGGAAGGCTTTGTCATGGGGCAGTTGCACCCTAAAACATCCCATATTGCATTTACAGTTTTTGATTTAGGACAAGGAATATTTAACTCTTTTAAAGGATCAAAATATCATCCAAGGAATGCTGTTGACGCCATTACTTTGGCACTTCAAGAAGAGATTACTCGAGATAAACGTATTGGACAAGGAAATGGGTTGTTTGGCTTGTCTTCATTAATTAAGCAAGGTGATAGTCGACTAAAAATTACATCTGGAAGTGGGTATTATTCATATCAATATGGAAGTTCAAAAACGTTTAACAAAGCCCCTATCATATCTGATACTCACAGTATGACGTCCATTGATTTTATGCTAGATTATTCAAAAGATGTTTCTATTGAAGAAGCTTTGGTATTTAATGGGAAGAAGTACATACCTACCTCATTAAGAATAGAGAACATGGAAGATATAAATGGAAATATCTATTTTAGAATATCAGAAAAGTCCAATGGAACTGGAACCAGAGAAGCAGCTATTTTATTAAAAAATCAAATTATCAATATTCTCAATGATGAACCTAAAATTGTAATTCTTGATTTCTCTGGGATCTCTGTGGTAAGTTCGTCCTATTCTGATGAACTAATAGCTAAATTATTTTGCGATTTAGGACTGTTTCAATTTAATAATTTAATAAGAATAAAAGGTCTTTCTCAGGAACAACAATTAATACTACAAAAATCAGTCATACAAAGAATCATCGAAAATTTTAACAAAACTAATTGAATCCTCAAATTTATGTCTTAGCAAACGACCTTATAAACAAAATAATTGGAGACGGGCATATAAATAATTTAAGGTCGGATACCTTTTTAAATTTCAACCAATTTTGCTGCTGACCTCTATAATTGGCAGTGAATGGGAGCTGCTGGCAGAGCAGTTGCCAGTAATTTGCCAGTTGTTTAAAATTAAAGCGACTTAACTTGGTGATGTTCACTTTGTTAAGTCGCTTTTGGGGTGCCCAGAACAGGACTCGAACCTGCACGTCTCTCAACACTCGCACCTGAAACGAGCGCGTCTACCATTCCGCCACCTGGGCTTTTGTGGTGCAAAGGTAGAAAGTTTTTTTGATACGACAAGCGATTATCTCGAATATTTTTTATTATTTTGCACTTCAGTATGGACATAAGCGGGCCGAGCATTGCGCGAACGCACTTTCTCGCGACTTGTTGTGCCACGGTGTTCTACGATATAATTTAGTTGGAAACAGATAATTATGGGACAAGAATACAGTATCTTGAAAGATGGTAAGGTTGTGGCTATGGCCAGCGACCATGCCGGTTACGAACTGAAATGCATTATCGAGGGTTATCTCGAATCAAAGGGTATAGCCTATAAGGATTTCGGCACTCATTCGGCAGAGTCTTGCGACTATGCCGATTTTGCGCATCCATGCGCCGAGGCTGTCGAGTCGGGCGAGTGCTATCCGGGCATTGCGATGTGCGGCAGCGGCAATGGTATAAATATGACGCTGAACAAGCATCAGGGCATACGCGCGGCATTGTGCTGGACGGTGGAACTGGCACGCTTGGCGCGTGCGCATAATGATGCTAATGTTCTGGTGATTCCGGCACGCTTCATCGAGCCTTCGGATGCCTTGGCTATCGTGGATATGTTTCTGTCTACGCCTTTTGAGGGAGGACGTCACGAACGTCGTATCGCCAAGATTCCGCTAAAGCACTAATACTCAGTACTCGGTGTCGGACTCAATATGGCGATGGTATTGCCGCGCCGTAGTCCGTTCCTGTTGTGTTTGATGAGAATGTCGTGAGATGTTTTGCGACTTGCCGTCGGAATGTCGGCAGGTTGCTAATACGTGTATATCTGAATTCCGGCATAATATCGGCCTTGTAGACGCCACTGGTATTCGGTGGCAAATCGCGTAGGTGGTTGGTCGTACACGTATCTGCGCACCAGCCTCGGCGGCTCGGTCCAGTTGTAATGTATCCGAATGTTTTTTGTCGGCGCCGGCGCTTTGCCGCGTTGCGCTTCGCGTGCGTATTCGATGATATTGCCTATCTGTTCGTACCGGCGCACATGCTCAATGGTTACCCATGCTTGATGCGCCGTCACTACGGCCAGCAGGACTATGGCGGCGAGGCGCGTGCCTCGGGTGTCTTGCGTAGGTATTATCGGTTCGAGCAATCGCAGTCCGGCCATCACCGCAAATAGGGCTACCGGCGTGAGAGACCGCTGTCCCGTATGTACGGCTATCGACATCAGTATAGCCAAGGCCAGTGCTAAGGATACCACAGGCATTGTGCCGAGGGTATGCCATAATCCGCGTATGCCGTTGCGCACGGCAGTGAATACGGCCATGATTGCGAAGAGCCATAGAGCCGGCAGACGCCCCAGCATTTCAAGCCCCGTAAGCAGCCCTCCGCCCGAGGCATCGTTGGCGGCCATGCGTTGCCAGTTGCCCGGAGCCCAGGCCAATACAAGGCAGCCCATAGACAGGGCTATCATCGTGGCCAGCGGCGGGCGTCGGTCCTCGCCGCCCCATAGGGCTATGCACCACAAGGCGCCGCAAAGGGGAAACGCAAATCCCTCGTTGGACGCTCCCACCAGGAAGGCCAAGGTGCATTGCAGCCACGCGCTGCGATGTCCGTATATAGACCAAAGCAGCGCCATAGTGCCCAATGACGGCCACAAGTAATTGGGTGCAAGGTTGATGGATAGCCACAGTCGCCCCGGTTCGGGGAAGGCGTGCAGCCATAGTGTCACCACTACGACCCACCACAGCGCGTTACGCCTCAGCCGGCGGCCGCATAGTCGGCCGCAGCCGATGACCGCCAGCACCAACACCGCCATGTTCAGCGGATAGAACCATTCGGGTCCGGCCAAGGACGAGATGGCCATCTCGAAGCTGTGGATGAGTACGCGGCCGTTGACGCCCATATAATGGACGCCCATCGAATGGATGATGTCGCCCCAATCTTCGACGGGACGCATGGTGGCAAAGGCAAAATAATCGCGTCCCTGCGCGTTGTCAAAACAATATAAATAGCGCAACTCGTCGCCGGCGGGGTAGTGCGCATACATGCGTATGCACACGGCCACGGCTATAGCCGCTATGAGCGCGGCCATGACGGCAGTGGCAATATGTGTGCCGGGGCGCTTCATATTGTGCTTAGGGACAAGCGGCGGTGACGCGCACGGTGATGACCGGCGTAACCGGGTCGTTGGTGATTACAAATACACGGGCATCCAGCGGCCTTCCGTCCGAGGGTAAGGCCTCGCGCACCATAGATATGTAGATGTCGGCAGTGCGGCCTTTCTTGACTTTTCCGCCCTTGGGCACGGACACCTCTAACGCCGGCGACAGTGTGTAAACGCGTCGTATAAGCAGCGGTTCGCCTTTGCCGCGGTTGGACAGCCGTAATACGGCATGTCCATCGCCATCGCAGGTTATATTGATCAATTCCGAGTCCACGGCGGCCTGCGGCGCGCGTGCAAGAGCTCGTGGCTCCACCTTAGAGAAATCCTCGTGTACGTCCACCGAGATTTCGAGAGTATGTCGTATCTCGGGATGTCGGCTGTCGGGGACAATGACCACTGAATCGAGATTGGCCCCGTACAGGGGTACTCGGTCGCCATTGACGTAGAAGCTGAGACTGAGACGCTCGCCCGGCGGTACGTCACGCGGTGTGGGCGTTACTTCCAACCATTTAGGCGCATAGGCCACGGTTGGCGAGATGGTATCGGTGCTGCCGTTGTATCCATTCGTAAAGACGCTCTTGACGTGTCGGCGCATAACCTGACCCAGTATCACCGAGGAATGAGCCATTTTCAACGGACCGAAGTCCACGGGAAAGCGGCGTGCAATGGTCTGCGGCGCACCTACTACAACACCTTTGATAATGAGCACCGAGCGCGGTGGCGTTGTGTTGGCGTTGATAAACACGCTCTTGGCAAATCGCCCCGGCCGTCCCTGCGAGTCATAGGCCACCGTAATCAATGCTGTATCGCCCGGTGCCAGCGGCCGTGTGTCGTAGCGCGGCGTGGTGCATCCGCACGAAGCTCGTGCCCCGGTGATGACCAAGTCCTCGTCGCCGGTATTGACATAACGGAAGACGCACTTGGTAGGCTCCGGGCTTTCGGCAAAAGCGCCGAAGTCATATTCGGTGCCGCCTATCCACGTGATTTCGGCGTCGGCAAGTGCCGCGAAGGTGCCGATAAATGCGACCGAGACTGCAAGGAATGCGCGGAGTGGGTTCATTATGGTCTGCGTCAGGTGTTTATTTGTCTGCGAAAGGCTCAAACATAACGGTAGACAAGTATTTCTCGGCGCGGTCGGGGAAGATGACCACGATATTGCTGCCGTCAGGGGCGTCCAAGGCTGTACGGCGAGCGGCTATCATGGCCGCGCCGCTGGACATGCCGGCAAAGATGCCCTCGTGCGCAATGATTTGGCGAGCCATGTCTATGGCTTCCTCCGACTCGATCATTTCCTGTCGGTCGATACGCGCAGGGTCGTAGATGGCCGGGACTATGGCCTCTTCAAGGTTCTTGAGCCCTTGGATGTAGTGGTTGCGTACGGGTTGGGCGCACACGATTTGCACTTTGGGGTTGAGGGCCTTCAGGTAGCGGCCTATGCCCATGATGGTGCCCGAGGTGCCGATGGCGCTGACCAGGTAGTCGACATGCCCGCCTGTCTGAGCCCATATTTCGTTGGCTGTCACGCGGTAGTGTGCCTGATAGTTGGCTGCATTGCTGAATTGGTCGGGCATGAAATATTTTTCCGGTTGCTCGGCTACCATTTTGCGGGCCAGTCGTATGGCTCCATCGGTACCGTCTTGGGCGGGGGTGAGTATGACCTCGGCGCCGTAAGAACGTATCATGCGTCGGCGCTCGATGCTGACGCCGGCGCTCATGACGATGACTACGTGATAGCCTTTGATGATGCCCACGACGGCGAGACCTATGCCGGTGTTGCCGCTGGTAGGTTCTATGATGGTTTGCCCGGGGTGTAGGCGGCCCTCGCTTTCGGCCTGCTCAATCATATTTAGGGCTATGCGGTCCTTGATGCTTCCGGTGGGATTGAAGCCCTCTACCTTGGCCAGGATGTTGACACGGGGATTGGGGTTAAGGGCGTTGATGCGTACCATTGGTGTAGAGCCGATGGTATCGAGAATGTTGTCACAAATTTTCATGACGAAGTACGAGTGTTGTTAATAAGTGCAATAAAAGTTGTGGCGGTTTTGGCCAAAATAAATATGGCGGCCATAAGTATGACTATGACTGCCGAACAAGGTATGTCCATCATTGAGCTGATAAAGAGTCCGCCGAGGCATGTCAGCAGAGAAACTATGGCGCTGGCCACCATCAGCGGCCCCATGCGGTGGCAGAAAATCTCGGCCACCATCATCGGCAGTGAAAGCATGGACATCAGCAGCATTACGCCTACAAGACGTATTGTCAGTACAATACATACGGCCACCAGCACGGTCATAGCTGTAGTGACGAAGCGCACAGGCAGCCCGGCCACGCGAGCAAAGTCGGGGTCGAAGGCACAGACAATGATGCGCCGCCATTGCCACGACACAAATGCGATGAGCACGGCGGTGTATATGGCAAAGGACGTGATGTCCGTGGTGTTGATGGTGAGGATATTACCGAAAAGGAAGCTGTTGAGTTCGGGCACATATCCCGGCGATAGGAATACAAAGAGTACGCCTATGGCCATACCCAGAGCCCAGATGACGGCTATGGCGCTGTCTTGGCGCACGCGCAGCCGTGCCGATAGCCAGTCGACGCACAGCGACGACCCCACGGCAAAGACGCCGGCCATAAGCACGGGGCTGATGCCCAAATAGTACCCCAGGCCAAGTCCGCCGAAACAGGCATGGGTGACGCCGCCGCAAATAGCCACCATGCGTCGGGTGATGATATACGACCCGATGATGGCGGCAGCCACGGAAATGATGGCCACGCCTATTAGTGCCAGTTTGAAAAACTGATATGTCAGCAGTTCGGAAAACATGTATTTTAAGTCTTTTGTCGCCGGACAGCGTTGTCGAGTGCCGCATCCTCGACGAGCATCATAGCCTCGTCGCGTAAGGCTTCCGGCAGGGCAATGTTGCGTCGGCGCAGGCTGCGCAACCATTCCGGGGCTTCGCCGTCCGCCAGGGTGGTGAGTACTTCGCGGAATTGCTCGACCTGTTGTGACGTATATGCCGCAGCATCTGTGCCGGCCATGGCATCCAGCTCCTCGTCATCGAAATAGACGATGTCGCCGTCTGTGTCGGCGAGCTTTTCGCATACGGCATGCAAACCGCAGCATTTCGAGCCATCGGAGCTTTCCACGGCCTCTGATTTCTCTACGGTTTCCGAGCTTTTCGAGTCTCCGTGAAAGTGTCGCTGGAGGATGTAGGCGGCAAGGCCTAAGACGACTATGATGCCTGCCAGAATAAGGATGGCGGTCATGAGAGGACGTAATTATGTTGGGAAGATGTTGGAAGCCAGTCCGGGATCTTGTTTCTCGGACATTTGTTCTTCGACGGGGTTCTCATCCTCGGAGGGTACGGTGGCATTGACGGCCGCCTCATCCACCTCGGTGATGGTAAATCCGGCATTGCGCAGGTCGTCCCAAAATCCCGAATAGGATTTGGTCACCACTTCCGGGGAGTCTATCACCAGCCCGGGAAGATACAGCGCTGCGGGAGCAAAAGCCATGGCCATGCGGTGGTCGCCGTAGGTCTCGATTACGGGTAGGGTGCGTATGGGCACGCGGCGTCCTTCCCAGCCTATCGAGTCGTCGCCGTCTATTTCGTAGAGGGCACCGAGTTTCACCGCCTCGGCACACAATGCGTCCAGTCGGTCAGTCTCCTTGTCGCGCAGAGTGTGCACTCCGTGAAATTGGAACGGGACTCCAAGCATAGTGGCAGCCACAGCCAAGGTCGGCACAAGGTCCGGAGTGGCCGACATGTCAAGGTCCAGTCGGCTGTATATCTCGGGTGAAGCCGACAAGCCCACGCCGTCGATATGCTCGCCTGTGTCTTCGTCTTCGGGATTTTGTTCCGAAATGACGCCCAAGCGCTCGAATATTTCAGCGGCCACGCTGTCGCCTTGCAAACGATATCCGAGGCGCAGTCCGGGGAGGGTGACCCACCCCGAAGAGAGGGCGGCGATAGCGTACCAATAGGATGCGGCGCTCCAGTCGCGTCCCACCGGCGTCTCGGCTGCCGTGATGTCGGCGGCGCTGCCTTGTATGTATACATCGTTGCCTTCGAGCGCTGCGTCTATGCCGCGCCGGCGCAGCATTTCCAGGGTCATGTGCAGATATGGTGCCGAGGTTACATCGCCCTCGAGAACAATGCGTAGTGGACGGCGCATCAGTGGAGCGGCCAGTGTCAGGGCGCTGATAAATTGTGAGCTGACGGTGGCGTCGATGTTCACCATGCCGCCTTCGAGCTGTCGTCCGCAGATGTGCAGCGGTGCGTATCCTTCTGTGCCCTTGGCCGGGTCGCCGTCTGCATCGGTGTATTCGATGTCGGCACCGAGGCTGCGCAGGGCTTCCACCAGTGGCGCAACGGGGCGGTGGCGCATGCGCTCTATGCCGTCAAGAATGATGTCCGTGCCTTCGGTGGCGGCGAAGAAAGCTGCGGCAAAGCGCATGGCTGTACCGGCGGCGCCGATATCTACGCGACCATTGCGCATTGAGAGGGCGTGCATCAGCGCACGGGTGTCGTCGCAGTCGGCAACGTCTTCGGCAGCTGTGGCATATCCGCCGATGGCATCGATGACAAGTCGTCGTGCGCTTTCGCTTTTGCTCAGCGGCAGATTGACGGTGGTTTGCAGGATTTCTTCGGGAGGGAAGATTGCGTATTTCATTTGTCGTATAATTGGGCCGCCGCCGGGGCGCAAGGCACGGGGCGGCGGCAGGTCGTTACTGGTTCATGATGCGCAGCAGCTCGTCGTTGTCGCGCGTGCGTTCCATACGTTCTTTGATGAACTCCATGGCTTCGATGCTGTTGCGATCGCTGAGGAAGTTGCGCAAAATCCACATTCGGTTGAGGTTTTCGGCGCGTATAAGCAGGTCGTCGCGGCGTGTGGACGAGGCTATGATGTCCACGGCCGGGAATATGCGCTTGTTGGAGAGCTTGCGGTCCAATTGCAGTTCCATGTTACCGGTACCTTTGAATTCTTCGAAGATGACTTCGTCCATCTTGGAAGATGTCTCGGTGAGGGCCGTGGCGATGATGGTGAGCGATCCGCCGTTCTCGATATTGCGTGCAGCGCCGAAGAAACGTTTGGGCTTTTGCAGGGCGTTGGCATCTACGCCGCCGCTGAGAATTTTGCCCGAGCCGGGGGCGCAGGTGTTGTATGCGCGGGCCAGACGGGTGATTGAATCCAGCAGGATGACCACATCGTGGCCGCATTCGACCATACGTTTGGCTTTTTCGAGAACTATCCCGGCGATGCGTACGTGGCGGTCGGCCGGCTCGTCAAAGGTCGATGCTATGACTTCGGCACGCACGGTGCGGCGCATGTCTGTGACTTCTTCGGGGCGTTCGTCGATTAGGAGTATCATGATGTAGGTCTCCGGGTGGTTCTCGGCTATGGCGTTGGCGATGTCCTTGAGCAGTATGGTTTTACCGGTCTTGGGGGGCGCCACGATAAGTCCGCGTTGACCTTTGCCTATGGGAGCGAACATATCGACGACACGTGTCGAGAGGTTGCAGGTCTTGCCGGAGGTGAGGTCGAATTTCTCGTCCGGGAACAGTGGCGTGAGGTGCTCGAAAGCTATGCGGTCGCGAATAAAGCGTGGAGTGCGGCCGTTGACGCGCAGCACCTGGCTTAGGGGGAAGTATTTCTCGTTTTCGCGCGGCGGACGTATGGTGCATTCGACCACATCACCGGTCTTGAGCGCGTATTGCTTGATTTGTTGTTGTGTCAGGTAGATGTCATCGGGCGAGGGCATGTAGTTGTAGTCCGCCGAGCGAAGGTATCCGTAGCCTTGGCTCTCTATTTCGAGTACGCCGCAGGTCTCGATGATGTCGGTGAAGTCAAAACGGCTGTCGACAAATCCCATATTGGCGTTGTTCTTGTTGCGGTTTTTCTTGTTTTTCTTGCCTTGTCCGGGAGGTGCCGGCTGCACCTGGGTGTTGGGCTGCGGGTCGCCGACGGTGATGGGGTTGGCTGCGCTTTGCTCGGGTGTCAATACGGGACGGCCGTAGAATTGTTGTGGTTGTGGCGCCTGCTGCGGCATCTGCTGGCGTCGTTGTTCATCGGCCTCGCGTTCGCGTTGCGAGCGCGGAGTGAATGTACGTCCTCCGCCGAATTGAGGGAAGAAGGTGGCAAATGAGCCGTCTGTTTTTTCTTGCTGTGCGTTGTCGGCGTTGTTTTGTTGCGTGGATTGTTGCGCGGGCTCTTCGGGCCGGGTTTCGGAGGTGTCAGCGGTGACGGGTTGTGCCGTTTCGGGCGTGGCATCGGATGCTTCGACGTTGGGCTGCTTCGATGGCTGTGCAATTGGCTGAGCCGTGGTCTCGGCGGCACCGGTCGCTGCTTCGGCGGCTTGTGCAGCTGCAATCTCTGATTTTTTCTTGCGGCCGCGTTTCTTGGGTGCGGGCTTTTCGGCGGCTTGTGCGGCGGCTTCGGTCTTGACTTCGGCTGTGGGTGCCTCGGCCTCGGGTGTGGCTTCGGCGGCGGGCTGCTTCGGAGCTTGTGCTGTAGGTTGAGCCGTGGTCTCGGTGGCACCGGTCGCTGCTTCGGCGACTTGTGCAGCCGCAATCTCTGATTTTTTCTTGCGGCCGCGTTTCTTGGGTGCGGGCTTTTCGTCAGTCCGAGTTGCGTCCTCGGCTGCTTTTTCGGCATTGGGACGGCGTCCTCGGCGAGGCTTCACGGGTTTCTGCGCATCTTCGGCGGCCTTGTTTATGGCCTGCTGGTCCAAGATGTTGTATACCAGTTCTTGGCGCTGATCGATGTTGATTTTTTTAATGCCAAGGTCTTCGGCTGCCTTACGCAGTTCGGCGTCCGGCATGTTCTCAAGATCTGTTATATTGTACATATATTATGTGTTGAGGATGGAAGTCGGTAGGCGTTTGGAGGCGTCAGTGCCGCCGTGTCAGTGTGTCGCCGGGCGAATGTGCCGCATGGCGCGAGTGTTGTGCGTCGTTGCCGACTTCCTCGTAAAAAGTTGTTCGTGTGGGAATTATAGTATCTTTTGTCTCTTCAAAGACTGCCATCTCTTGCTCCGTGTGCGTGTGCAGTGGCCGGGCCGATGCTCGAGGTCGTGGTGTGCGCGTCTGTACGTATGTGACGGACCGATGGCGTTTAGTCGCCAAGGCGGCGTGATATGCCGTTGTGTAGCGATTTTAGGATATGGATGGAGGGAGGTGCGAGGTGGGGCTTAGCCATTTGTGCCCCGTATTATGATGCAAAGTTACAACTAATATTTTCTTTAACAAACAATTCTTGCCAAAAGTTTTTTTGATGCCGGCTTTTCGGCGGCGTCAGCGTGCAAGCGAGAGATTGAGCGAGATGCCGTAGGAGGTATTGGTGGTGGGGTATGATGATGTGGTCACCAGCGGGGTATTGACGCGGTGGTCAAAGTATGCCGATAGTGTCAGGCGTTTGGACATGACGTACGAGGCGGTGAAGTTGATGCTGAAGGATTTGGCGCCGTTGGTGGGCTGGGCGGTACCGTTGTCTATGCGTCGTATGAGGGCCTGGTTGTTGTCGATGCTGAAGTCGGCATTGAGTGTCAGGTCGTTGGAGATGCCGTGCTGGCTTCCTTTGATTTTGAGGAAGGAGTTGAAGTTGACAATCTTGTATCCGGCGCCGATTTTGAGGCCGCGTGTGGTTGCCTCGACAACCTGTCCGGCGGAGGTGTTGAGCGTCAGTGTGCGGCTGTCGCGGTATTCGGCGGAGAATTGCAAATCGTTTTTGAGTGTGGCGTTGAAGCCTATCAGCGGGGCAAATTTCTCGGTGATGGCTACCGAGGAGATGTTGTAGGGCGATGAAGGCACGGGCATTCCGGTGAGTTCGTCGAGTGTGAAGCCCATGTTTTCGCCGCCGGCGGCCACCCAGTTGAGGTACGATGAGTAGTTGCCGACGCTGTATGTACACTGGTAGACGTGGCTGATGGTGAAAGTTTTGAAGATGTTGCGCATGTTGCCCAGATTTATGAGCCCGTCGTAGGTTACACGCCAGTTGGGCAGTACCGAGCTGAAGGAGGGGAACGGGTCGAGCCAGGTGTGTCGCGCGTCCGTACCGGTGTAGGCGGCCACGAAGGCGGGCACGAGGACGTCAGACGAGGTGGCGCTGACGCCGCCGATGGTGGGATCGAAAGGCGCTCCGGCTTGCGGTGTGCCTTTGATAAATCCGGCGTTGGGGTAGGTCACCCCGGCGTATTGTCCCTCGATGCGCTCGCGCACCACCGGGATGTTGGACAGGAATGATGAGAAGGCGTCACTGGCATATCCGTTGTCGGCACTTGCGCTGCGCAGGGCCGTGGAGATGGCGCAGTGTGTCTTGGTGTATGACCCGGCGTAAGTTGTGGGCATGTCGGCGTACATAAATTGTACTTGGGTGGTGCGGTTGTCCGTGCGGTTGGCGGTAAGCTGTATGCGCAGACCTTTGACCGGCTCGAGGTTTAATTCGAGGTTCAATTCGTTGGTGTGCGCCATCACAGCCGGCGAGGTTTGTCCATCATCGGTAACCAACCACCCTCGGTTGAGAGCCTTGTCAAGGTAGTCGTCGCCGGCAAACCCGAAAGCAAAGTCCAGACCCGGAGCCATAGGGCCGTAAGAGTTGCTTTGTCCGAAGACATTTCCGATGTCGGGGTTGAACAGCGGAATGTTCATCGTATGTGTGTTGCGGTAGCGTATCGAGAAACTGCGCGGCGAAATGGCCAGACGCGTGGCATATTCGCCAATGTTGCGCCACAACGACTTCTCGTCTTTCATGATTTCCTCGATGGTGAACTTGACGTCCTGCGTGCCGCGCGTGAGCACCACCAGGGTGTTGTTGTCCTTGACTTGCGTCTTCACGGGGAAGGGCGTTCCGTCGGGGAGCGTGGACACGACCTTGACCTTGGCGCAACGCAGATTGTGTTTGATGGTGAGCGATGTGTCGGATTGCAGCTTATAGGTGCGCTCGAATTTGCGGGGTTTGCGGCGCGTGTCGGCGTTGTTGCGGCGGCTGTTGGCAAAGCGCTTGTTTACGTCCTTGACAAAGGGAATTTTGTTCCATAGACCTTCGAAATTGATGCGCCCGTCGGCAGACCAAGTCGCTTGGTTGGATATGCTGTTGCCCAGGCGTACATCGTCGACGGTGGCGCCGCGATCCCAGCGGTAGGTGGCGTTGTACGAGCCGGAGGCGGTAAGGAAGTCTATGGACGGGATGCGCGAGAAGGGCGCCTTGTAGGTGGCGTTGAAGGTCTGGTTGTAATTCCATGGGGTGCCCATTGACAGGATATTGGTCCATACTTCGTGCTTCCATTCGCGATAGGCATCGGGGAAGAGCTTGCGGTTGACGGCACCCACCGGTTCCTCGATGCGTGCGGCCGTGTTTGAGCTGAAGGACAGCGACAGCGACTTGACGATGTTCCAGGTGACATTGAGCTGGCGGTCCCACATAAAGTTTTTGGACACGGATACCGGCATTTGGAACATCACGTCTGTCTCCGAACGTGTCTGCTGCTCGTAGTAGTAGCGGCTCATATTGGTCAGGAAGGTGATGTTGTTGGGCAGCCACTGTATTTCGTAGTCTTTGAGGAATTTGAGGTTCTTGTTTTTGGACTTGATCCACGAGAAGGGCTTGAGTGCCTTGACAAATGGCGAGTAGGAGTATTGGAACGAGCCGCGGTAGTCGTTGGTATACTCGTATTCGGTGGTTGGGTCTACCTTGGTCTGTTTATTGAAGCTGAAGTTGATGGTGAAGTTGGCGGGGTCCCAAGGCATGGGATTCTTGCTTTGTATGTCGAATTTCAGCCCGGATATTGAGAAGTTGCGCACGGTGGTTCGCTGTTCGGCATATCCGTTGATGCTGTCTCGCTCGGCCTTGGACCCGGCGGCGTCAAGTGCGTCTTTGAGCAGGACGTCTTGGTCCAGTGGGTTGTACTTGGGTGATGTCTTCTCGGTGGAGTATGAGTAGTATATGGGTGCGCGGAGTTTTACAGCCTCGGGGAGAAAGCGTCCCAGTTCGGCTT
>Ga0129310_1000891_pt1 | contig 30617 bp, 25 predicted proteins | sample Go1ome_2_FD_94433 | JGI IMG/M metagenome (GOLD analysis project Ga0129310, IMG submission 94433) | Western lowland gorrila individual fecal microbial communities from Wisconsin, USA - Go1022A metagenome | ecosystem: Host-associated > Mammals > Digestive system > Large intestine > Fecal | place... | reverse complement strand
GTGGATGAGTATGCTACCGTTATGGCCAGCAAGAGAGCACTGCATCTGATCGAGGAGCTGGGCTGTGGTAAAGTATCCTCTACTCATGTAGAGATCAGTACCGGTAATTCCATCGAGCCCACCGAGATGAAGGCAAGCATCAAAAAGGTGAATGGTGTACTGGGTATCGAAGTACCTACCGCTGATATCGAGAGAATCTTAAAATCTCTGAATTTCCAGCCTGTGATAGGCGGTGACGAACTGACCATTCAGGTTCCCGCATATCGTGAAGATATGGAATCTTATCCCGATATCGCAGAGGAAGTCATCCGTATGTACGGTTATGATCACGTAACACCGACCTTCCTGAAAGCAGCAGCTGTAACCAGCGGTGGTATGAATACGAAACAGAAGACTGAGCTTAAGATCAAGAGAGCACTGTGTGCACAGGGCGCATTTGAGGGCGTACATTACTCCTTCTTCTCCCCCTCCGATCTGAATCTGTTAGGTCTGCCTGAGGATGCACCGGAGAGAAAGGCAATCCGCCTGATCAACCCCATCAACGAGGATCTGTCCCTGATGCGTACCACTCTGGCGCCCCAGATGATCCATGCCATTGCCCGGAACCAGAAGAACGGTTGTCTGGAAGGCAGAGTATACGAGATCGGCAATAAGTTCATCCCTAAGGATCTGCCTCTGACCGAGTATCCCGATGAGAGAGAGACCATCTGCATCGGTATCTGGGGTAAGGAAGAGAACTTCTTCACCCTGAAAGGTCTGGTAGACACGGTAGCAGAGACACTGTTCATTGATTTTGAATATGTAGAGGACAAGAAGACCTTCCTGCATCCTTATCGTACCGCGAAGATCCTGTACAACGGCGAAGAGATCGGCTACCTGGGTCAGCTGACCTACGAGATCCAGAAGGAAGAAGACATGCGTGAGTCCGCATATATCGCAGAGATCGATCTGAAAGCCCTGCGTCCCGTATACGGTAAGGTTCCCACCTTCACACCGATCTCCAAATTTGCGAAGGAGACCAGAGACCTGGCACTGGTAATGAACAAGTCCGTTACCTGCGGCGAGGTAGAGAAGGCCATCGCAGAAGCCAGCAGTTTCGTAGAGTCCGTAGAACTTTTTGATGTCTACGAGGGATTACAGGTAGGCCCTGAGAAGAAGTCCATGGCCTTCACCGTAACCTTTGCTCCGAAGGAGGAAGAATTCACCACAGAGGCAGTGGACGGCTATGTGAAGAAGATCCTTAAGAACCTGAACAACAAACTGGGTGTGGAACTCAGATCCTGATAATGATTCAGAGCTATAAAATATTTTCTAAAAAACTCTCCGAAAGGGGAGTTTTTTCATTGCTCTCATTCGTTAAAGAAGTATACAGAGAAACAAAGCACCCCCATATCCCGTCGGAGGTCGTGACTGGCAAAGCCGTGTAGGCACCGGGAGACGCTATCAGATGGTGATCAATCCGACGCAGATGGTCGTAACCGTAATCTTACAATAAAAACGGTTGGTATTTCCTATAATGTACAGAAGGGAAAGGGACAAAATGAAGAAAAAAGATAGATTTCATTTGATCGTAGGCTGCATATTGCTGTTAGCAGCGGGATGCGGCTGTTATAACCGCCTGTTCTACGGACAACTCCCTACGGAAGCAGGAGCCATATCCGTACAGGAACAGCAGTCCTGGGCATTGTGGACCAGCGTGGGAGCCCTGCTTCTGGGACTTGGATTCTGGATCGTGCTGCAGAGGGAACGAGGTGCCCTTTCTGCATTGTATCGCGGAGAAGTCGCGCTGATGGCGTTGTTTGTCATGCCGTTTGTAGCATTTGACAGTATCGCTAAGGTCTGTGCACTGTCAGGACAGCAGATTGTTCAGGCACAGGTACATGAAATATATCGATACAGTATGATTGCACTTACCTATATGGCCTTTTTTTCCATATATTTTTCATGGTTGTACAGAGAACGGGAAGATATCGGAACGGCGAGAGACATCTTCCGCAGACACAGCAAATTCGGCAGATTAAGAAGAGGACATACGGTTCCTGTATGGTTGAAAATTGCTACAAATATCGTAGGTGTGATCGCTGTGGTGATGCTGTTGCTCTTAAACATCAGCGCGCCCTGGAATTATTTGTTCCAGGGCGCGGCATTGATTCTATTCTATTGTTTTACGCGGATATTTGCGGCAGATGTGGACTCTTTGGACATTTCCGAAACGGAATCCTGAGGGCGGCCGGTCTGGAGATAGCTATGGAATTTCTCATTCTTTTTCAGTTCCGTGTAGGCAGAAGATTGAAGTTTTTTGATTCTTTGCGAGGAACTTACTTTTAACAGGGAGAAGGCATCTGCAAACGCAAAGTCTGTGAGTCTCTGGGAAATACAAAGTCCTAAAATGGACTCCTGAAGCTTTTCGGGAGACACTGACCGTACAAGAGTACGAATATCCTTCGGGGTCTCATAACCGAGACAGAGGAGGAGCATGATGAGCTGCTCGGCAGGGCATAAGCTGTCGGACAGAATGGTATCAACGGTTTCCGTGTTTTTGAAAAAGATATGATTATCTTCGATGGTCTGTGTACTGTCGGCAACCCTCTCATGGAAGGTCTGAGAGTTTGTTTTATCCTGTGTTTTCGTTGTGGCCGTGGAAACAACAGTGTCGATGGGAGACTGGGAGACTTCCTTTTTCTTTAGCATATCTTTTAACCGGTTCGTAACGGATGTATAAAAATGAGGCATAACATCGGTTTCCGGCAGGTCAAGAACCTGATAGTCCACGCGGATTCTGCCTTCGTGACTGGATTTAGCGGTGAAGGGATCAAACAGCCACTTATATACATCCATCATGGCATCTACAGAGGAGATTCCCTTATTTTTCTGTAGTTCGGACAAAAGATCGCTGGCCGTGTTCCAGGGATTCATCAGCAAATTATAAAGTGCGGTCATAAAAGATTCATGTAAGGAAGGCTCCAGATCCGTCACAGATGTCACATTTGCGTCCCGGATCTGATGAATGACATTTACGAAATCTTTCTGTTCCTGTTTTATATTGATGTTTTCATAAGCGATTTTCATATATTTTTTCCTCCTTCGTTTTGTGACAATGGGTTGTCTTATCTGATGAGGGCATCGTATAATGAAAAAAATGGAATCGCGAATGGAAACAGAGTGGAAATCAGTGGAAAAATCTGAGCGGGAGAGTATGTCATGGCAGAATACCGGATTCAAAAAACAGGAGAGATTTGTCTGAATAAGGAAAGAAGGATCTGGCTGGATTTTGAAGGCCCGAAGATCGTTCGTAAGGATGAGCAGGGGCGCAGACAGGAAACCCCTCTTTTAAAATCCGGGAAAAAAGCCACACAGCCTCTGAAATTTCTTCTGTTATTGCTGTCGTATCCCGGGGCAGAACTCGAAAATCTGAAAATCTGTAAAACCATTGATGCCGGTATCAATTTCGAGAATGATCCGCAGGGGGATGGTGTCTGCCGTAGTTTGGCGAAAGCCGCAAGACAATTACTGGATATATACATTAACGCGGATGAAGAAAATAAAGTGGACTGCAAAGAGATGATCAGGGGGTACAGAGCGGCTTTCGGATACGGTGTCCATACCATTGACCTGCCGAAGGAAGCCGCGGCGGCAAAGACCTGGGTGGATGAGCACCCGGAGGCGCTCAATCTGGCGAAAAATTACTGGAGACAGTATTCTGTGGTCCGTCCATATAAGAATGTAGGGCGCGGGGGGTATCAGGATAATATTCTTTTCCATGAGGTGTACCGTATTCCCGGACTACAGGCGGATGCTTCGGAAAAGGACAAAACATGGCGGATGAGCGGGTTCGGAGGAAATGACCTGGTCTATGTGGAGGCTCCCAATGGCTATGGAAAATCCACGTTGTTACAGGGCATGTTACTGTCCAGCCTGTATGGCAGTCAAAGTGTGACGGGGAGCGGTTTTATGACCGAAAACGCTTTGAAAATATATGAAGAACTGGCTGCATTCCACAATCTGCCGGAGGGTGCACTGGTGCTGTTACTACAGGCGGAAGACTTAGACTGCACCGGCGGAGATGGCATCGAATGCCTTTATGCGTCGAATTCGCTGCATCATACCTGCGAGTACTCACAATTTGAGGAAATTGTGAGTAATTTCAATGCGAAGGGAAAACTGTTTTTATTGATCGACGGTTATGATGAGGCGGAGCCGGAAAAACAGGAGCAGGTGGTGGAATGGATCGAGCGGGTGAGCGATGCGGAGAGTCATCGTGATACCTGTGGGAAAGCAGTGTTCCTGATCGCTGGCCGACCTCTCTACGAAGGGGAAGGGCAGAATCCTATCCTGGGCAGCAGACTGCCGGTGCAAAGATGGCATCTGGCACCGCTGGACCCTGCGGAAGATGCTGAGGGAATCGAGCAGCTGCTGACGAAGTATGTCGGACAACTGCGGAACCGGAAGCCGGATACCGTGGAGCGGACGAAAGAACGGATCCGGTCGAATCCTTACCTGCGCAGGCTTCCCGTGACGCCTTTTATTCTGGTGAAGATGGTGGAGGATTGCAGTCGTAGCGACCTGGCGCCTCATGAAATCATTGACAGAGTCATTGATCAGCTTATGAAACGACAGAAGCGTTTCGGACTAAAGCAGCAGGAACTGTTGGAATATAAGCTTCTTCATGAAGAACTGGCATATAAGATGCTGGCCGACGGGGAAGAAGGAGTGGATTACGACTATTTCTGCCGCTATGAGCGTAGCTGTTACGACCGGGTGGATGCCTATTTTTCTAAAAAATGGGGAACGGGACGGAAAACGATTACCCCGGAGGATATTTTTACCATTACGGGATTGTTACAGGAAGACGCCGGGGGCAGAGTCGGGTTCTTATGTTCGCATGTACTGATAAGGGAATTCGCCGCCAGGAAGCTGACCCGCCTGATGGAAGGGGAAGATGCCGGAAAAGACGCAGAAGTAACCGAAAATGAGCGAGTCGGGAAGGCTTGCGAGACGGTAGTAATGCAGTTGGATGAAATTCCCTGTGAGTATCGTTATGAGCTTCTGATCATGTCCATGGTGCAGCTGATGAAAAATATCTGTTACGAAGGATATTTTTTCCATGGCTTGTCTCCATATGCAGCAGAAGAAGCCCTGACGGTGTTTGAAAATTATATGCTGGACCGTTACGCACAGAGCAGTGATATATCGGAAAAAGAAGCAATCAGCAAGGCCGTCGCGCTGCTTTTCTCCAATGCTTACGGAAATATTCCCCTCACAAACGTTAATAATAGTGCAGGGGAAGAACAGGATGTGGAGATGCGTAAGGCACTGCAACAGATTCTGCAGGAGACCCCGCCCGCAAAAGAGGGAGAGAACAGCCTATGAGTATGGAATATTATTTGCAGAAGCTGACAGAGAAGTGCAATGAATTTGATATCAATGAGATTCCTGCGGCAGCGGGGCTGGAATTCGACGAAGAACTGACGCTGGATCAGATCTATGTGGATTACACGACGCTTTTGGGAATGACGGATCTGCGGAAGACGCTCCTGATGGACAGACTGCCTCTCAGAGAGGATGAGGTTCCGGTGGTGATGCTGACGGCGCCTGCGGGAGGCGGGAAAACAGTGCTGTTAAAGCACTGGGTCACTGCGCTGGCAGAGGATACTCTCCGAAATAGAGAAGCCAGAGGGGCATATCTGCCGGTCTGGATCTCGCAGGAAGAGATAGAAGATATAGAAGATCTTGAAAATGTGAATCAGCAGGAGATTCTGCAGTCAGCAATGGCTGGGATCGTTCCGGGGATGACGTTTCCGGAAGAGGGCAGTTGGACTTATATAGTGCTGGTGGATGGAATGGAAAAGTTCCGGAATACAGAACTCAGAGATCGCTTTTTCTATCTCCTAATGGAATTCTACAGAGAGCATCGGGATGCCGTGTTTATCATGTCAGCGAGGACGGAAGACTATGAACATCTCTGCGACGATATCTATCTGGAACCCTTAAAGGCGTGGAGAGAGCGTATTGTTTTTGCCGAGGTCAGGATTCCGGGACTGTTTGGGCAATGGGCGTTTGAAGAGATTATCAGATTGTTTGCATGTAAATGGTTGAGAATCCTGAATCCCCACGCTGCCAGTAGCTTGAAAATGATAAAGGATGCCGGCAAAATTGCGGATGCTTTGCATTGGGCGGGGCTGAAAGATTTTTTAAATACACCGTTTGAGATCACCAACTGGCTCTTATTGTATCTGCGGGATAATTGCCTTCCGGAAGGCGAAAGCACTATCACAGCCAGGGAAATAGAGTTACTGTTGGAGCGGAAACGATCTGATAAATATCATATTCTCGATGTAAAACGGCATCTGGCAAGGATTGCGTATGCTGCGACCATGACTTCTGTGCTCTATCCGGATTTAAAGTCGGATTTTGAGGAGATCTATAAGTCAGAGACCATGGATCGCAAGGAACTACGGGATATTATTTGCCGGACGGACTGTGACCTGGGACGCTATTTTGAATACCGACAGGATACTACCGCAGAGGCGATAGATGAATTTATAACATATCTGGTGAGCACCGGGATCTTGTGTCGGCCGGGAGGGGGATGGCCGGGAGCTGGATATACTTTCAGCAATTACCGGTATCAGGTATACCTGACAGTCTTTTGCCTGACGCAGAACCTGTTTACACGGGAGGAGAGCAGGGATCCGGCAATACACATTAAGTATTATTCATGGTTTAAAAAGTGGACCGGAAGCAATGAACTCTGGAGACAGATCATTTTAAGCCTGGCAGAGCAGAATACGGAATTGCGGGACCATGTGATACAGGCAGCTTTAGATGTCGCAAGGACGAAATATTGGGATGTGTTTCCGTTCGATTGTCTGCTGGAGCTACTGGCAAAATACGGAATGGCGGTTACGGAGAAAGTATACCGGGAGATCTGCTGGATGCTGTGTATCCGACCGGAGGTTGAAAATGACCTTCACAGGCAGGATGCAGAGGACAGACGGAAGCTTCTGTCGGAGAAAATCTACGAAATTTACCGCATCATACATCATAACAGCAGAGAACGGAACAAATATCTGCAAAAGTGCATTGCAGAGGGGTATGACAGATGTGGCTCAGAGGAAGAGCGGCAGCAGTTCCTTAAGTATGCGGGAGCAGTGTCAGAGTTTCTGAAGAATACCCTGGAATTACAGGAATCGGAGGAGGTGATGGGGATGCATCAGGAGAAATGGGAGAAGATCGAGAAAGCCCTCGAAAGCGACGGCACGGAATTTACGGTCTGTGGGTATCTTTATCAGATACTGAAAGAAGAATGCACGAAGGAAGAGCGCAAGCTGTTTTTGCAGAAGCTGATCGAACTGGATCTCATACAGACCAGAGAAAAGGAATACGATAGTTTCAACGAGAAGGATCTGGAAGATTTAACATGCTGGAGCATCGGCTACAAGGTAGAAGAGAAGATGCAGCAGCTGAAAAAGGCGAATCCACAGGAGAAATTCTATGCGGCACTGGAGGAATTCCTGTTTGAAAACAGTGAGTTCGACAACGAAAGAGCGAGGAGCATTGCCCTGTACCTCTGCCTGACCGCCGAGGAGCCCGCCCCGGAAGACCTGGAGGAGATGAAGAGACTGGCGGAGGAACTCGGGCTGTAAAAAAATGTGGTAAATATTATAATTTCCCAGTTGCTTTTTTGGTATGTTCGGATATAATAAAAGTACCAGAAGCCCCCACACCTCTCATTGATGTGTCAAATGGGGGCACATTTTTCATACTCTTTCCCTTTATCTATATTTATGTTTTTACACCAAACATCATTTTTCTATCTCTATACTTGTCTTCTTTAAAACCTGTCTGCATTTCCTCCGGCAATACTTCGCCAGCTTAGGATTCCCGTATTCCATTAAAATCGTAAAAACACCATTCATGTTCTTTTGATATTTTCCGATTCCCAGTTCTTTGAACTTGTCATTCAAAAATGAAATATGCTCTGTCCTATGGTTATTAGCTGTATAATACGCAAAATGAAGCAGGAACCAGAACTCAATACATTCATTACTCCACGCCGCATGATATTGTGATTCCGTATTAATCTTATTCAGACGATTGGCTCGTTCTTCCTAACATAGTCCGCTGCGGAATACTTCGCTGTTCATCGTTGACAGATCGTGAGATGTGAAAATTAACTGTACTTAATTGTGTTCCATCTACTACCATAATAAAAAATGCGACAAAAGGTTTGCTGATCCTCCTGTCACATTTCTTTTTTGAACGTGTTCTCATTATTTTATTATCCAAATAATATTTTTGCAAAACCGTCCTATATTGTTACTATCTCAGGCATCGTGCTCTTGCTGATGCCAAAGGCATTCGCTGGCTGTTAACAACGCTGCTCCACATACGGCCAAGATCGCTTTGGGCAAGCAAGAAGCCCTGCTTGCAATACAACAAACAGGGCTTTTTCTTTCGCAGATTACTGCAATCTGCGAAAGAAATCATTGCTATAAGTACTTTAAATGTTTATACAATGTATAATTTTAAGTGTCCTGCCGAATTTTGTCAATGCTTTCCCAATCCTATCTTGCAACTGAAAAGACAAAAAGCTATTGTGAATATCTGGGTCAAAAAATGGTTAGAAAAGGAGAACACATATGGCAAGACATGGAGAAAACATCAGGAAACGAAAGGATGGCAGATGGGAAGGGCGCTACTCCGTGCCGGATGGATTAACAGGGCACAAACAATCCCGCTCGGTGTATGCCCAAACCTATGCAGAGGTTAGGAACAAACTGGCATCCGCTAAGAAGAATGCACTTGTTTCCGCTGATGTAATGGAGACAAATAAGAAGAATATTTTCCATGAAGCGGCAGAGGAGTGGCTGGAAATGGTTAAAAGACAGAAAAAATATTCCACTTATATAAAATATCAGACCATTTACTACTGCTATATTAAGGAAAAACTCGGCGCTATTGCGCTGGAATCCTTGACGCAGAAAGATGTAAATAATCTGGCTGTTTCCGTAGACGAAGTTTCTTCCAGTATTCACAGCAGCATAAAAAATGTAACAAACCAAATTTTAAGATTTGTATCTGTGAAATATGGCATTCCTGCGTATAACTTTGTCTGCATGGTCTCAAAACCGGCATCCAGACCAATTGAAACACTGACAAAGACGGAGCAGATGAAATTTGTGAAATGCCTGTGCAAAGAACCTGATATATACAAAGCCGGCATTTTGCTCTGTATGTCCACAGGCCTGCGGATTGGTGAAATCTGTGCACTTAAATGGTCTGATATTGACTTTGAAAATAGGCTGCTGCATGTCAGACGGACAGTGCAGCGGATAGCCGTAACAGGGGGAAAGACAAGAACAGCACTGCTTGAGAGTGAACCTAAGAGCAGCTTTTCCAGAAGAGAAATACCCGTTGCTGATGAAATTATGAAATATTTACTTCCATACAGAAAACCAGACGGTTATCTGTTTAAGGACCGAAAGCCGTTAGATCCCCGCACATATCAGAACAAGTTTGCAAAATATATCAGAGATGCAGAACTTCATAAATCCCATTTTCATATTTTACGCCACACTTTTGCCACAAATTGCATTAACAGTGGTATGGATGTGAAAAGTCTAAGTGAAATCTTAGGTCATGCGGATGTAAAGATTACATTAAACTGCTATGTTCATCCGACCATGGAGACAAAGCGAAACCATATGAATACTCTGGCAGTTATCTATTTTTCTGTTGTGGGTCAAACCACGGGTCAAGCGACCATTTAAAATTCTCAGATTGCAAATATATTGTAATATTTTCGCAGATTGCAGTAATCTGCGAAATTGTATTTCCGCACCACACTACAGGAAATACGGAAAATAATGTGAAAATGGGAGGACGAATTATGATTGGTAAGAAAAGTGAAACGGAGGAAAAAAACACAGCAGCCGCTTCAAAGAAAAGGACAGGCTTCTTCGTAGCTGCAGGCTGTATGCTGATAGTGGCTATTGGTGCAATTATCTTTTTCAATACACCTCAATATAAGTACAGGTCAGCCGTTTCCAGCATGCTGAAGGCCGCAGAGAAGAAGGATTATAAAAATGTCCGTATACAGTTTGAAAAAGCATATGACATAGACAGTGACAGCTCTCTCATAGCGAAACTGATGACTCTGTATGATGAGCAGCTCACAGAGCTTATACAGGGAAATGTACATGATGACGAGGCCGAGGCTGAGATGGCTGCCCTTTTCCAGAGCAGAGATGCCATACTATCCGACGCCGGAGAAACAGATACTGTCCTCGACAGTCTTAATGGAGGTTCTGGATACGCATGGATTTCAGATGAGAAAAAGGCAGAAAAGTATTTTGCTATTGGGCGGGCAGACGAAAATTATGCTGACCATCAATATGAAGCTGCGCTTGCACAGTATGATGAGATTTTAACGTATGCGGAATCAGCAAAAGCTGCGGACTTAAAAAGCAGAGCGACGGATGGAGTGATTCAATGTGAACTTATACTCGCCGGACAGCTGACAGGGGAACAGAACTATGATGCCGCGTTAGAAAAATATGACCATGTCCTGCAGCTCGACCCAAAGAGGGAAGAAGCATACATGGGGGCATCTAATGTCTATCTTTATCAGGAGGATGTTCTTGCGGCAATTGATGTGCTGAAAACGGGAAGTACACAGTGTGCGGGCAGTGCACTGACGGACAGAAGGCAATACATCATAGACAATTCCGTTGTTGCGACCAAAGCGGAGTATCAGTTCCGGAACGGTGAGAAAGATACTTTCCCTACCTACATATGGGAATACAACACAGAAGGTCAGATGATAACCGAAAAACGGATTGATTCAGACAATGGGGATGTGGAAGACACTACAGTATATACTTACGACAGCAACGGTAATGTCATAAGAGAGGATTATCCGGACCGTGATGAGGAGGAATGGACGGAATATCATTATGACGATAAAAACCGTCTCACCGAGGAAATCAGGTGGGGACATGGAGGGCCTGTCGGAAAAAGAACAAATGATGTACTGACGGTTTCCTATAGCTATTATGACGATGGCACACTGCATGAGGAACATCATTATCGGGGAGACGGAACGGAAATGAACGAGGAGAGCTATCTGATTTACGATAGCCTCGGAAGAATTATAAAGAACTCGGGTGGAGATATCAAGGTTGATGGAAGAGCCAAGGGAGTATCCTATGCGGGGCTTGATTCCACCGATTATGAATATGCTGAAAATGGACGGATAGCAAAAATCAGCATAAATGATGCGTCAGGAGTATGCTATACAGAAGTTTATACCTATTATGATACCGGTATTCGGGCAAGTGTCGTTATCGATGATTTCAGGGATAATAAACATGAGGAAAAGAGATACAATGAGGCTGGATTTCTGTTGGATGATTCCGGAAGATTTGAATACAACGAGTCAGGTGAAATCGTTGCCAGATATGATTGGCGCTATAACAACGACACAACGACATTTTCCTATGACGAAAATCACAGGCTCGTCAATATCTGCTATACGACAGACTTTGATACTTACCATTCAATGTATCACTATTGTGAAGAGGGTTTTGTCGTAATGGAAGGACCGACGAAGAACAGGATACAGGATACTACGTTCTCCTATGATTCGATGAACCTGCTGATTGGCATGCAGGATTCCACAACGACAGAAACCTGTAAATATGTTGATACCGGCAGTGCAAAGTATGATGATGGAACGATTCATTCCCTGACAAACGGGCACAGCTGGTATAAGCCAACCTTTTCTACCACAACCAAGGAAAAAACTTACACATACAAATATGTAAGCTGCGATGAGGATGACCCTGACAGGATTCTATCCGTCTCAGACCAGGTGGAGGACTATTTAGAGGACTTTATGGATTATGAACAATATTACACGGTTTCCGGAAGCTATAAGCAGGTAGGGGCTGACGCAGAGGCAGAATACCAATATAACCAGTTTGGCGATGTCAGCGTAGAAACCCAGAGCTATAAGACCCTGCATTATGACTACACTTACCGCTTCATGGGAGAGATAGAATAACGAACGAGAAAGGAAATAAAATGAAAAAGAGAAAACTTGCTATTTTATTTGCAGCAATTACTTTGCTGTTATCAGCCTGCGGCTCAAAAAATACCGGCATGGAAAGAGATAGCACAGATGTAACAGAAACCATTGAGGCAGAGAGCACCACATCTGTGGAAACGGCTGAAACCGATAAACTGCCGCTCTATGTGGAGGACGGGACATGTGAACGCGGAAATATCTGTGTATTTGGAAAGTACCAGCTGGATGATGTTCCGGGAAATGAAGACATGGAATGGATTATCCTTGATAAGTCGGACGATAAAATCCGTATAATCAGCAAATATATTCTGCCGGAGGGAAGGGCTTTTAATGATGTGGTTGATTTAAAAACGGGGAGCACATGGGAGCGCTGCACGCTCAGGACATGGCTGAATAAGGATTTCTACGATGCGGCATTCAGTACCGAGGAAAAAGCAGCGATTGTCACCACGCAGGTGGATAATTACCGTTTTACATCCGGAGATGATGACCCGCACAATTATACATATGACAATGTCTTCTGCCTGAGTAATGACGAATACAAGAATTATATGAGTGATCTGCCGATAGAGGCAATGGATGGCAGATTTTATGCGGTAAATTCTTCCTGTGCATGGTGGCTGCGTACGCATGCGGAAGGAGATGATGGCCTCCTGTATACGATGTATTACCATAACGGTGTAAAAAAAGAGGGAAAGCACAATTACGAGATGATAGGAATCCGTCCTGTCATCAGCATCGATCTGAATGCGGTGGAAGTAAAGAATCTTTCCGCAGAAACGAATGCAGAAACTTCTTCCGGCAGCACAGCAGAAAGTACCGCTTCCCAGCCTGTGAACGAGGTGCTTGAGGTCGGTGATGTGGGCAGTATTGTATCCTTCGGCAAGTATGAGCAGGACAACAATAAGAGCAATGGCAAGGAGTCTGTTGAATGGATTGTGCTGGATAAACAGGATGGAAAAGCACTGTTGCTCAGCAAATATATTCTGTATTATGCAAAATATAATGATACAGAGGGCGCAATTACATGGGAGAAAAGCTCCCTGAGAGAATGGCTGAATAATACATTTTCAGAGGATGCTTTTTCTGCTTCAGAAAAAACAGCTTTAATACAGACAACACTTAAGAATGCCGACAACCCGAAAAAAGGCATTGACGGCGGTAACGATACGGAAGATCTGGTATTCTGCTTAAGCTATGACGAAGTTATCTCTTATATCGGAGATAACAAGGATTATCTTATAAGCACGTTTACACAAAGCTGCGAGGCGCAGAAGGAAACCGAAAAGGTTGAGGCAGACCCGCCGGTCACATGGTGGCTTCGCACTCCGGGCGGATTTGAAACAAGCGCATTAACGGTAAGTCAGGACGGTGGAATAGGCAGCTATGGCAGCACCGCAGCATTGCCGGCAGGAGTACGGCCGGCAATATGGGTAAACATCAAGTCCGATGGAAAAACAGCTTCAGCCAAATCCACGGATGCAGCTGCCGGGGAACAATATACATTCAGTAATAAACTGACTGTCGGCACAGAGGCTGATGTAAAAGCGCGATACCTTGAAAAACTGGTAATTCAGGAAGCAGTCCGCACACTGGTTGCCGAGAGAATGAATGCTACATCCTTCGTAAAGGTCGATGCACTTGAAAAGTTGGATATTAAAGAAGTGCTGATTGATGAGGTGACTGGAAATCCCATTTTATCCGGTGGAACGAAGGCTTTGTTAAATACTGTTTCGGACCAGAAAGGAATAGCTGAAATCTTAGATGAAACGTTGGTTGGTGCTGCGGGAGGCGTAGAGGATTACCTCACGGGAGAGATTCAGGGAGCCATAACAGACATCATCGGGGTAGATGTGTTTTCTGCGGTTGACTTTCTAAATGCGTGGAATAATGCAGACAGCACCCCGAGGGTTTTGCTGCAGAATATTGTTGACGATCAACAGGAGGATGTTGCAAGGCTTGTCACCTTTCTCCAGCAGGAGCAGATGAATGCCGCAGATATTCTCAAGGTCGCGCAGCTAGTCTATTGCATGCATGTCAGAGAAGATGAAATCAGCGCAATACAGGGGAAAACTGCGGGGGACAGTGATGAGGATTATGTTCTGCTTCGTGAGCTTGCAGTGCGTTATGCGGATGTCGAGGCTCAGATAGAGATATATGGCGAATGCCAGACGGAGGCAGCAGCTGCCAGACTGTCGGCTGATGAGTTAAAAACAGTACAAGGACTGAAGAAAGAAATCAGTGCAGTGATAAGCAGTGATTCGGATCTTGCGGAGCTGGAAATCGGAAATATTGCTGTCAACTATGATGTCAGGAGTTTTGTGGAAGCCCAAAAAAACACTTCACAGTCAGGTGTGATTGCAGATCAGGCGCTAGGCAGTTTACTTGGCTCCATGGCATCAGAGGACTTGCAGACCGTAGAAAACTGGGTACAGGAAAAAAGAGGGGCGCTTTATAATAAGCTAACAGACTATATGGAGGAAAGCTTTGCCGGAGTTGCAAGCGCAAAGGCACATTATGACTTGAACACAGAAACCCTGAAGCTGCTTTCGACTGCGGATGATACTGCCGCATATCTTGTCAGGGCATATACGCAGGATGGTACTTATGTCTCAGAATACGAGGCGGCAAAGCTGGCATATATTGAGGCACTGGAGCGCTATTATGTTGACTTGTCCTATGCGTATCAGTTCTATGAATGTGTGCTTACGCAGGAACAGAGAATGTTTCTGGACAATCTGAGAGCTGAAAAAGAGGCAATAAAGACCTGCATTGACAGATATGACGCCAATATGCTTGCCGGTTACGTCAAGGAAGAGCGAGACAAGCGATATAGCGAACTTATGAAGCTGTACATAGATTCTGTGGATTATATACAGGTCAGAGGTGCTGCTCTCGGGCAGACACCGGGTTTTCATGATGGCGCTGATGTAAATACATACAATGGCCTGGGAGAATGCCATTCGTATCGTAACGGTGATCAGATAACAGTGATTATCCGTCTGCGGACAGGTGAAAGTATCTATGGCGAGGATGCCGGTGTGAGATGTTACTACGACATGGACGGCAATCCGATTTATATCCACGCGGGCTCTGACTGGGTGAGCTTTTTTGAGAATGAGATAATGTCCTACAATCTGATGAATGATGCTTTTTTGATGGATTATAAGGAATCTGCGGAACAAACCATGGCTGTTTTTGCAAATGCAAAATAGGGAGAAATCTACCTATCGCCATTATCCTATCATCCAAATAGCATTTTTACAATGCCATTCTGTATTTTTACTACCGCATGTACCGTGCTTTTGCTGATGCCGAAGGCTTTCAAAGGAAAACCCCTCAGGATACTTTTTTACAGTGTATGAAAGTATCTGAGGGGTATGATAGGGATTGGCACTACTTCAGAAATTCGTGTTTTTATTAGTCTTTTTGATTTTGAGCATGTTCCAATTCACCACATTTTTTGTATAATTTCTGTTACTCTATCTGACGCTAATATTAGAGTAGTCATTTCACAAAAGATATGATAAAATAGCAGTTGCAGGCGCATTTTGCGCAGGCAGCTGTTATTTTTATATTATTTTAAAATGAAGATGCCGCAGGCATCAGTGAGGTAGATAGATATGACAAAAGTAATCGGTGTAAGATTTCGTACAGCGGGCAAGGTGTATTTCTTCGATCCGCTGCAGCTTGAGATAAAAAGAGGCGATCACGTCATCGTGGAGACTGCCAGAGGTATCGAATTCGGTACGGTGGTAGCAGGAGTGCATGAAGTAGAGGATGACAAGGTGATCCAGCCCCTGAAGCCGGTAATGCGGCTGGCCGGGGAGAGAGATATCGAGCAGGAGGCTGCCAATAAGGAAAAGGAGAAGGAAGCCTTCAAGATCTGTAAGGAGAAGATATTAAAGCACGGTCTGGAAATGAAACTGATCGATGCGGAGTATACGTTTGATAACAACAAGGTATTGTTCTATTTTACAGCGGACGGACGTATCGACTTCCGTGAACTGGTAAAGGATCTGGCAAGTGTGTTCAAGACCCGTATCGAACTGCGACAGATCGGTGTCCGTGATGAGACCAAGATCCGCGGCGGCATCGGTATCTGCGGACGGCCTCTGTGCTGCCACAGCTATCTGTCGGATTTCGTGCCGGTATCCATCAAGATGGCGAAGGAACAGAACCTGTCCCTGAATCCCACCAAGATCTCCGGTGTTTGTGGCAGACTGATGTGCTGTCTGAAAAATGAGGAAGACACATATGAAGAACTGAACCGGAAGCTTCCCGGCGTGGGCGATTACGTTCAGACGGCGGACGGACTGCACGGTGAGGTACAGAGTGTTAATGTACTGCGTCAGCTGGTCAAGGTACTGGTAGAAGTCGGTGATGAGAAGGAACTGAAGGAGTACGAGGCAGATACGTTACAGTTCAAGAGACGCCGCGGCAAAAAGGGCGGTCAGGAACTGTCCAGGGAAGAACAGAAGGAACTGGAGAAGCTGGAGCAGATCGAGGAGAAGGAAGAAGCGGAAGAGCGGGCGGAAAAACGCTCAGAGCAGCGTTCCGAACGTCCGGATCGCAGAGAGCAGAGAGCCGACGGCGAGAACCGTAATGACAACCGGGGTGGCGACAATCGTGGCGAAAACCGCAGACGTGACGGACGCAGGGACGAGAATCGCAGAAATAATAACCGCGGGGAAAATAACCGTAACGGAGAGAATCAGAACCGTAATGATAACCGTGGCGAGAATCGCGGAGAGAACCGCAGAGACAATAACCGCGGCAGAGAAGACCGCAATGAGAACCGTAACGGAGAAAACCGCGATAACCGCGGAGACAACGGCAACAGAAATGAGAACCGCAGGGAGAACAACCGCGGTGACAGACGTCGTGAGAACCGTTCCCAGAACCGCCCGGATCAGGTAAGGGAGAACACTCAGGGTACAGAGCAGTCAGGCAGTCAGGGACAGACGCAGAGGGATAATTCCTCCCGCAGAAGACCCAGACACGGCGGCAGAAGAGACGGCAACAACGGTAATAACGGTAACGGAAGAAAACCGGAGAATACGAATGAAGGTTGAACTGAAGGAAAAAGAACGAATTGATGACCTTCAGCGGAACGGTTATCAGATCATACAGAATCCGGAGAAATTCTGCTTCGGCATGGATGCAGTGCTTCTCACGGGATTTGCCCATGCCAGAGAAAAGGATACGATGCTGGATCTCGGCACCGGCACCGGGATCATCCCGCTCCTGATGGAAGCAAAATATCATTGTGCCCATCTTACCGGACTGGAGATCCAGGAGGAGAGCGCGGATATGGCGAGGCGCAGCGTGGCGCTGAACGATTTGCAGGACCGCATCGACATCGTGACAGGAGACATCAAGGAAGCAGACAGGATTTTCCCGGCTGCTTCCTTTGACTGTATTACCTGCAATCCTCCGTACATGATCGGACAGCACGGACTGACGAATCCGGAGGAGCCCAAGGCCATCGCCCGACACGAAGTACTCTGTACGCTGGAGGATGTGGTCAGCAGGACGGCAAAGCTGTTAAAGCCCGGCGGACATTTTTATATGGTGCATCGCCCCTTCCGATTGGCGGAGATCATGACCATGCTGGTAAAATACCGGCTGGAGCCGAAACGGATGCAGCTGGTGTATCCGTATATCGACAAGGAGCCCAATATGGTGCTCATGGAGGCGGTGAGAGGCGGCAAACCCCGCATGACGGTGGAGAAGCCGCTGATCGTGTATGAGAAACCCGGAGTGTATATGCCGGAGATCTATGATATTTACGGATACTAGATATTTTGCACGACTCTGAATAGTTACAACATAGTATGATTAGGAGAGGAGACGGAAACCATGCCCGGAACTTTATATTTGTGTGCGACGCCCATTGGAAATCTGGGGGATATGACACCGCGCGTGGTGGAGACCCTACAAACGGTAGATGTGATCGCGGCGGAGGATACCCGCAACAGTATCAAACTGCTGAATCATTTCGACATCCATACGCCCATGACCAGCTACCATGAATACAATAAGGTAGAAAAGGCACATCAGCTGGTAGGGCAGCTGCTGAACGGACAGAATATCGCCCTGATCACAGATGCCGGAACCCCGGCCATCTCCGATCCTGGAGAAGTACTGGTGCGGATGTGTCAGGAGCAGAATGTTCCCGTGACTTCGTTACCCGGTCCGGCAGCTTGTATTACGGCGTTGACTCTGTCCGGACTCAGCACCAGGAGGTTTTGCTTCGAGGGATTTCTGCCTGCGGATAAAAAGGAAAAGAAAACGATTCTGGAGGAACTGAAGACCGAGAGCCGTACCATGATCCTCTATGAAGCTCCCCATCATCTGATCCGGACGCTGGAGGAACTGTATGCGACGCTGGGAGAGCGGCGGATCACTTTGTGCAGGGAACTGACCAAGAAGTTCGAGACGGTATTCCCCACGACGCTGGAAAAGGCACTGGACTACTACAAGACAGAGGAACCCAGAGGAGAATATGTACTGGTGGTGGAAGGGAAAAGTCCGGAGGAGAAACGACAGGAAGAGATCGCTTCCTGGGAGACCATGACCATCGAAGAACATATGGCTTATTATGAAGAACAGGGAATGGACAACAAATCCGCCATGAAGCAGGTGGCAAAAGACAGAGGTGTCGGAAAACGGGAAATCTACCAATATCTTCACGGCAACTCTTAAGCGGCAGACACATAACAGAAAGAATATGTGTAGAAATGAGGCAAAATGACTAATTGTGACGCATGTGTCAATTATGAATATGATGAAGATTATGAATGCTATTGCTGCATGGTGAATCTGGACGAGGACGAAATGTACCGTTTCCTGTCCGGGACCCAGCAGGAATGTCCTTATTTCCGTTTGGATGACGAATACGCGGTGGTAAGACATCAGATGTAAGGGTAAAATTCACGAAAGCAATGAAAAAAAGTCTACAGAAATGGTAGAGAATGCTGATTGTGAAAGCAAAAACGGCGTAGTATAATACGGAGTTGCGTGCTGTAAAGCTACAGTGCGCAGCTCTTTTTTATAATTTATAATCACGAAAGAGCCATACTAATTATATCAAACAGGCAAAGGTGAAGACATATGAAATATGTAAAACAACTTTCGATCATCCTGGGAATCTCCTTTCTGGCAGAACTGTTGGAGATCCTGATCCCACTCCCCATAGCGGCCAGCGTTTACGGTCTGGTGATCATGCTGGTGGGGCTGATCACGAAGCTGATCCCGTTAGAGAAGGTGGAGACGGCGGCGGATTTTCTGGTGGATGCCATGTCCATTATGTTCGTGCCCGCTACCGTGGGAATCATGGCCAGCGTGGATGCATTAAAAGAGATGCTGCTTCCCATCTGTGTGATCACGGTGGTGTCTACGGTGTTAATTATGATCGTGACCGGCCGGGTATCCCAGCGTATTATCCGGGGACAGAGAAACCGTGATACCGCGGCCGGAGCAGCGGACACAGACAAGGAGGGCAGATAAATGAATGAAATATTGAGCCAATCCATTTTTTTCGGCATTGCCATTACACTGGTCACCTATGAGATCGGCCTGTGGATCAAACAGAAGACAGGGAAAGCTATCGCGAATCCCCTTCTGATCTCCGTGATCCTGATCGTGGCAGTCCTGTTACTTTTCCATATAGATTATGAGACTTATGCGAACGGTGCGCAGTATATCAGTATTTTCCTGACTCCGGCAACGGTCAGTCTGGCAGTCCCCCTGTATCGTCAGCTGGAACTGTTAAAGATGTATCCCAAGGCGATTTTCGGCGGAATCATCGCCGGAGTGCTGACTGCCATGGTAAGTATTTTTGCTTTAAGCCTGATGTTCGGCCTGAACCATGAGCAGTATGTAACGCTTCTGCCCAAGTCCATCACCACGGCCATCGGTATGGGTATCTCCGAAAAAATGGGCGGTATCGTGACCATTACGGTAGTCGTTATCATCGTGACCGGCATCCTGGGTAACATTCTGGCGGAAACGATCTGCCGCCTGTGTAAGATCGAGGATCCCATAGCCAAAGGTCTTGCCATCGGCACCAGCGCCCATGCGCTGGGAACCGCGAAAGCCATGGAACTGGGAGAGATCGAAGGCGCCATGAGCAGCCTGTCCATCGTGGTCTGCGGCATTCTGACCGTGATCTCGGTATCTATATTTGCTAATTTTATTTAATTTCCACACCTCTGTGTTCCACAGAAGTAGAGAAAACGATCAGCGTTTTGGTTCGTCCAAAGCGCTGAAGTTCGTTTATGAACTGATCCAGTTCATTGGTACTGTGGAACATTCCCTCCAGCAGCATGGAGTAATCTCCTGTCACGCAATTACACTCAATGACATTGAGACAGTTCTGAATATAAGGATAGAATTCCTTTTTATCTACAGGTGCCACTTCCAGATTGATAAAAGCCCGGATATGATAGCCGAGGGCTACAGGATCCACTTCTGCATGATAGCCACGGATATAGCCCAGATTTTCCAGATTACTGATTCTTGCGGATACAGCGGGGGAAGAGAGAAATACTTCCGCTGCGATCTCCTTCAGTGGCGTGCGGGCATTGGCCTGTAAATGTCTTAAAATCTTCCGGTCAATATCATCTATTTCATATGTTTTCATAGCCAGACCTCCTGAAAAGTAAATTAAATATGCGGTATGACGCACATTTTGTAAAATATAATAAAATACGATATTTCTGCGTAAAAATACGTTATACTTAATATTATTAAGCAGAATAGAACAAAAACATTTAAAAATCAAGTTTTCTGCAAAAGAAAATAAAATCACAAAGCATTTGAAAAATAATATTGACGAAAAAAAGTAAAAAGAATATGTTTCACTTATGTGTTGCAGCACTACCAAAATTTAGGACAGTACAGAAGCATTTCATCGAAGGAAAGGATTTGGTAGAAAAAATGGCAGAACAGTATGATCCCTATGAAAACGTAGTCAACGTAATGACAAAAGCTATGGAAGTCGGAAAAATAGATACCAGAATGTTTGAAATCCTGAAAAATCCACAGCGGGAAACAAAGGTCTATCTTCCGGTGGAGATGGATGACGGAAGTGTAAAGGTATTCGAAGGCTACCGGATCCAGCATTCCAATATCCGGGGACCTTTCAAAGGTGGAATCCGGTATCATCAGAATTGTACGCTGAATGAGGTAAAGGCTCTGGCTACCTGGATGTCTCTGAAATGCGCGGTGGCAAATATTCCTTATGGCGGAGCCAAGGGAGGAATCCGGGTGGATCCGTCGACACTTTCACAGGGAGAACTGCGGCGGCTGACCAGAAGATACACCTTTGCCATTGCTCCAATCATTGGTGCAGACACAGATATTCCGGCCCCGGACGTAAATACGAATGCACAGACCATGGCATGGGTACTGGATACCTACAGCCAGCTGGCCGGGAAGCCCTGCCCCGGTGTAGTAACAGGAAAACCGGTGGAACTGGGAGGCTCCAGAGGCCGTAATTCCGCCACCGGAAGAGGTGTCTATATCAGCACCAAATTATTAATGGAAAAAGAAGGAAAAGATCTGCAGCGGATCACCGTGGCTATTCAGGGAATGGGTAATGTCGGAAGCAATGCGGCACGGATCTTTTATCATAGAAATATCAAAGTGGTGGCGGTCAGTGATGTATCCGGAGGATTATACTGTAAAGACGGCCTGAACATTGATGAGATATCAAAATATCTGGAGGGTAAAGGAAAACTCTTAAAGGATTACCGGTCGGATGGTGTTATACATATCAGCAATACAGAACTGCTCCTGTGTGACTGTGATGTACTGATTCCGGCAGCACTGGAGAACCAGATCACGGAAGAAATTGCAGAAAAAGTAAAATGCTCGTATGTAGTGGAGGCTGCCAACGGACCTACCAGTGCAGTCGGAGATGCGGTACTGGAGCGAAGAAACATTCCGGTGATTCCGGACATTTTTGCCAACTGTGGTGGTGTTATTGTGTCCTATTTTGAATGGGTACAGAATATACAGGAACTGACCTGGGAGAGAGAGCAGGTCAACGAAATGCTAGAGAAGCTGATGACAAAGTCCTTCAGCGAAATCGTGGAGATTAAAAAGGAATGTGACTGCACATATCGAATGGCAGCATATGTACTGGCGCTTCGAAAACTGGTATATGCAGAGGAAATCAAGGGTATTTTCCCTTAAGGAGGAATTGACCATGGAAGAGAAAATGGTAGTATGCGTCATTGCCGGTAAGAGAGTATCTCAGAGTAATTGTCAAAATTGTCCGATTAAAGATTGCCCGGGAAAAGACACTAAAAAACAAGTATAGATTTTACAGCCGCAGTGCATACTAACCTCGCAAAGAACAAAAAGGAGGTTAGAAGCATGAGTGATATTTCAGAATTGGATCTGCAGAATCTGCGCCATCTGATCGGCGGTTTTGACACGACCCACTGCAAGCTGCAGGAGTATGCCAAAGAAGCGGAGGACCCGAAGGTAAAACAGTTTTTTGAAAAGGGTGCCCGCAGTGCCATGGAAAACAAACAGCAGCTTATGAAGTTTTTGCAGTAAGGAGGCAGCAGAATGCAGGAAAAGACAATGGTAGCAGACACTCTGGCCGGAATTAACGGTGAACTGACCCGCTATGCGGGAATGATCGCCCAGTCGGAAAACAAGGAGTTAAAACAGACGCTGAAGCAGTTCCGTACCGCCTGTGAGCAGTCTCAGGAGGAGCTGTACCAGATCGCCAGAGAGAAGTCTTATTATGTGCCGGCGGAGAAAGCCACCGCAGAGGAAGTGGCACATGTGAGAAGCCTGTTCACACAGGGAACTCTGTAAACAAATTATAGGGAATAAATCAGATAAGCCTTTCGGAAAATGTATTGCCGGAAGGCTTATTTTTGTATGCCAAAGGCGCGGTACATATTTTCATAGGACATACCGACGTCTGCATATAGTGAAACGAAAGAACAGCGGGCGGTGAATAGCATGCTGAATTATATCTGGGCGGGAATGATCCTGCTGGGTGTGCTCTACGGAGTCTGTACCGGGCAGATGGGGGCCTTGACGGAAGGGGCGCTGGACAGTGCCAGGGAGGCCGTCAGCCTCTGCATCACCATGGCAGGGGTCATGGCGCTGTGGATGGGACTAATGGAGATCGCTCAGGAATCCGGCATGATCACGAAAATGACAAAAGGGATCCGCCCTTTTCTGCGCTTCATGTTCCCCAGACTCCCGGAGGATCATCCCGCGGGAGAATACATAGCCACGAACCTGATCGCCAACGTCCTGGGGTTGGGCTGGGCCTGCACACCGGCGGGACTGAAAGCCATGGAGCAGCTGGCGGAACTGGAAAAGCAACGAACATCACAGGCAGCGAACAGGCAGCCGGACCCCGGAAGCGGGAACCGGGCAGATAACAGGCGGCGAGGAACGGGAGTGTCAGCTGCCAGCAACGAAATGTGCACCTTCCTCATCCTGAATATCTCGTCCCTGCAGCTGATTCCGGTCAACATGATCGCCTATCGCAGCCAGTATGGCAGCGCCAATCCGGCGGTGATCATTGCCCCGGCACTGGCAGCCACGCTGTTCAGTACCGTCATTGCTGTCATTTACTGTAAATGGAAGGATCGGTGAGGATTATGATGAATGCATTGACACACATGTCAGATATTATGATCCCCATGGTGATCTTCTGGATCGTGGGTTACGGAATGGTCTCAGGGGTGAAGGTTTATGAGACTTTTCTGAAAGGGGCCAAAGAAGGCCTGCGCATCGTGGTGGAGATCCTGCCGACACTGGTGGGACTGATGATGGCGGTGGGAATCCTTAGGACATCCGGCTTTTTCGAACTGCTGGGCCGTCTGATCGGACCTGCAACACAGTCGGTGGGACTTCCGGCGCAGCTGATTCCTTTGCTTATTGTGAAAATGTTCTCCTCCTCCGCAGCCACCGGGCTGGTGCTGGATATTTTCAAGACCTGCGGACCGGATTCCTATGCCGGGATGCTGACCTCGATCCTTATGAGCTGTACCGAGACTATTTTTTATACCATGAGCGTGTATTTTCTGGCGGCAAAAGTAACCAAAACCCGCTACACGCTGCCGGGGGCACTTCTGGCAACGCTGGCGGGAACGGTGGCAAGTATTTTCCTCGCGGGGAAAATGTAAAGAAAAGTCCTGCATTTTTCACAATGCAGGACCTGGGATACGACCAGATATCAGATCAACTGTAAGCTTCGTAAAATGAACAGGAATACCGTCAGGGTAATGGAACTTAAAAACGTTGTGGCGACCACCACACTGGAAGTTAAAGTTCCTTCATGATTCATGTTTTTCGCCATGATATAGCAGCTTACGGTGGTGGGAGAACCCAGCATAATGAGGATCGCCACCAGTTTTTCTCCGGTGAAACCGAAATGCACGGCAAGGGGCAGGAACAGAGCAGGCCATACCACCAGCTTCAAAAAGGTTGCCACTCCGGTGGGGGCCAGAAGCTTCAGTGCTTTCCGGCCTTCAAAACCGGCACCCAGACCGATCAGAGCCAAGGGCGTAGCCAGTACGGCGATATTGTTGATGGTCTTGGAGATGATCACGGGATAACTGATCCGACAGGCGCTGGACAGCATTCCCAGGGCAATACTGATAATGATGGGGTTTGTGATAATTCCTTTTAAGGACTTCATAAGAGATTCTTTATCGAAGCCCTTTGCCTCCGGTCCGGTAAAGGACAGGATCAGCACGGCGGCGATATTGTACAGAGGAACGGTTCCCACGATCATCAGAGGAGCCATGCCGGAGTTGCCGTAGATATTCTGGATAAAGGCGACGCCCAATACAGCGGCGCTGCTGCGGTAGCTGGCCTGGACAAGCTCACCCAGCCGGGATTTATTCTTATAAAAAATGCCCGCCACACCCCAGGTGATGACAATGCAGAACAGAGTCACGAAAAAGCAGAACAGGACATAACCGGTATCCCAGACGCTGTAGAAGTCCGCAGAGGAAATATCCTTGAACAGCAGAACCGGTAAGGTCACCTTATAGTTAAAGGAGTTCAGTGTTTTGATAAAAGAATCATTGGTCAGATGTAACTGCTGTAAAATATAACCGATCACCATGACCAGAAAAACAGGGATCGTTGCATTAAGACTGAATAATAGTTGTTCCATGGGAATTTTTGCCTTTCTGTAATGGAAGCTGAAAGCCCCTCTCCTTTTGCAAGTATAGAAAAGGAGAGGGGCTTTGTCAAGTTACGGCCTTGTGATGATTATTTTACCGCATTGATCTTATAGATGAATTTTACGCTGCTGTCCATACCGTCATTGGAACCGGTGAAGGAATCATAATTTTCGGATACGGAGGAGGTAGCTTTCATACGATCGATCACTTCTTGAAGGTCCTCGGTGTCCATGTCGGTCAGTTTGCTGATGGCTTCGTCGTTATATTCGATCATGCCATCCTTTAATTCCAGAGCACCGTCTTTCAACTGGCTGATACCGTCGATCAGCTTGTCACTGCCATCGGAGAGATCATTGACACCGTCAGCCAGAGTACCGGTACCGGAAGCCAGATCTTTGGCACCGTCTACCAGGGTATCGGCACCGTCATAGCTTTGCATCTGTGTTAAATTGCTGATGGCACCGTTCAAAGTATCATTCTGGGCTGTCAGCTGTCCCAGACCGGTTTTCAATTCGTTGGTACCGGACTGCAGGCTCTGGGTACCGGCTAACAGGGTCTTGGTGCCTTCCTGTAAGGTACCGATGCCGCTCTGCAGGGAACCGACACCGCCTCTTAAGGTGACAGCACCGTCAGCTAACCTGTAAGCACCGTCCCGCAGATCACCGGAACCGTCGGACAGTTCTTTTACGCCGTCCTGCAGATCACCGGATTTGTCATAAAGCTCTGTGACACCGTCGTAAAGATCGGAAGTGCCGTCTAACAGCTTATTGGTAGCATCGTCCAGATCATCCATGGCCTCTGTCAGGTCGTCCAGATCATCCACATTGCTCAGATCCAGACGGGAGAAGACGGAATTGGTGGCGATGCAGTAGGTCTCATTCATGGTGAAATCCGTGGCATCTGCTTCGATCTCCAGATAATCGTCAAAGTCATCTTCCATATCCAGGTTCGTACCCAGTCCGGGGAAGACAACACCGGTGACCACGCTGTGGCTGCCATCGTTGATGACTTTACCGGAGGATACTTTAATGTTGCTGAAATTGTCATTATCCAGGATCATGCCGGTCATTACCGCAAAGGGTACATAAATATTTTCTTCTTTTCCGGCGATCTCGCGGGTCTCGTAAAGTTCGTTGGTGTAATCGTAACGGATCACGACATGACCACTCTGACCGTTTGCTTGTAAACTGTGTCATGGGTTCCTCCAACCTGATGCTCCGTACACTTTATCTTAGCATAAAAGTATCAGTTTGTCATTAACAGCAGGGCTTCCAGCGAGGAAAAATCAGAGGTTCCCTGTTCCAGATAAAAGGTGTGGAACTTCCGGTCGGAATAGCTGCTGCCCCAATGCTTCTGTGCGGTGCCTTGCAGCGCCAGGATCTCCAGATAGCCGATGTAATATTTCGGATAATTACAGGGCTCTTCCGCAATGTAAGTGTAGATCGCTTCACAGGCCCGGGGAGAATCGATGCCGAATTTCCCCAGAACTTCCGCCACCTGATTGTATCCGGCACCTTCGCCGTGAATCAGGAGATCTAACAGCGTGTACATGCACAGCTGGAGACTGCGGGTGTGCTTTTCCAGACGGGCGGCCTGTGCGGCATCTGTCTGACCGGACTGCGCCAACAGATCAGCCCCATAATCATAGGAAAGAAATTCTACATATAATGCCCAGCCCTCCAGATAACCGCCGTACCAGACCAGTTTCCTTGCAGGATCCAGGTTCCAGCCGGTGAAGACACGATTGCTGTATACTGTCTGGTAGAGGTGTCCGGGAAATCCTTCGTGGGCCAGCGTGGTATAGAGTTCCAGTCCTTCGGGAGAACTGCGGCGGTTTATATAAATGACATTATTGTCGGAATCCCCCAGAGGCGTGGTCAGGTAAAAGGCCGGAGCACTGTAGGGCTCCAGACTGGGAACCACATCCTTGACGATGACGTTGGGAAGGGGATTACTGACAGGAAAGTCATTTTTCATGCGGACCTGCAGATCTGTGAGCATTTCTTCCGGTTCCGTGAGAGGGAATTCCTCTGTGATCCCTTCGGAGAGCAGAGAGATTAGGGAAGGGGAGCGGGCGGCCAGACTGCGGATGGCAGACTGTTCCTCCTGAAACTGTGTGAGCAGCATCTGCACCAGTTCCTTCTCGGAACGGGAGGAACCGGTCTCGGCGAACAGCAGGTGGTGATAGTAGGTCTTCCCGTCCGGCAGCAGCGCGAGACCTTTCGGAAGGGCGGCGTGGACACTGCTGTTTCTGCCCGAAGTAGCATCGGTGGTTGCTTCGGATGCAGTGGAACCGGCACTGGTGGAAGTCTCCAGAGCAAGCAAATCTTCCGACAGGGCGGCATAGGCGGGTTGTACCACCGTGGCAAGCAGCCGGTCGTTGGCTTCGATCAGAGAGGCAGTCTCTTCCGGAGTGTAAAGTCCCTGCTTCTGGAGTTCCAGCAGCCGGTCTTCAAAGGTGGTCTGTAAAAAATGTGTTCCCTGTGTCAGTTCTTTTGCGGTGACAATAGTGTCACATTGCTTCCGGATCTTTTCCAGAGAGACATCCGGCATGAGAAAGCCAGCAGCGGCTTTTTCCTGTTCGTAGAGAAGCAGGGAGGCAAAATAGTCGTCCACCTGATCTAAAAGTGCCAGATAATCGGTCACATCCCGCTTCGTGCGGAAGGTGTATTCCGCCAGCAGAACGGGAAGCTGGGACTGCATTCCGGAGGAGGGGGAGAGGGGCTCATTGTAGTAGGGAAACTGCGCCAGTGCCAGATCGTTTTCCAGAGAACGCCGTAATAACTGATAGGTTGTGGCATTTTCCGGGGAAAGACGGTCGGGATCTATACGGTCCAGCTGTTTTAACAGATCAGCACAACGTTTTCTGCTGTCTTCCTGCTGGCCGGAGCGGTAGAGTGGAAGCATCGGCTCGTATGCGGAGATGCCGAAGGCTTCCGGATCGGCAATGGTGTAGTGCATATTCAGGGTGCTGGCGGTCATTTCCTCCCGGAAGAGGCGGGAGGTGAATTGCTCGAAGCGCCGGTCCGGGGAGGAGTGGGAAGCTATAAGGGTCAGACCGCCGGTGAGGGCACAGAGAAGGCCGATACAGACCAGCAGCTGGGGAAGGGAGAGAGGGGGACGTTTACGCACGATGATTACCTGATAACAGAGAGTGTTGGTAAAAGTATATGTGGAGATTTTGCAGGATAGACTGACCCCGGGGAATGGAATCAAAAATCAATTTGTCTCACAAGTGCGACAAATCGCTTTTTGATGAATTCTCTGTAAGCAAAGTTGTACTGCATACAACTATATACAAATGTACCTAAAACGGCAAAAAGATGTATTGACTTTGTGCAGTGGTCTTATTATACTGAAAGTGATTATGGAGACGAAATATCAAAACCTTATTAATTACATACAGGAACAGATCACGGACGGACAACTGGGACCCGGAGAGAAGGTTCCCTCGGAGAACCGGCTTTCGGAACAGTTCCATATCAGCAGGCAGACGGTGCGGAAAGCCATCGGTGCGCTGGAGGAGGAAGGTCTGGTTCAGCGGATCCGGGGCAGTGGCACTTATGTGAGCTTTGACCGCCGGAAGAATCTGGAACAGCGCAACAGCATTGCCGTGGTGACCACCTATGTGGACAGCTATATTTTTCCGAGGATATTACAGGGAATGCAGAATACTTTATTCGAAAGCGGCTTTTCTGTGCAGATCTATTTTACAAACAATACGTTAGACCGGGAGAAAAGCATTCTGAAGGATCTGTTGAAACGGGACGATGTGGCCGGAGTGATCGTGGAGGGGACGAAGAGCGGACTGCCGAATCCGAACTTGGATCAGTACCGTCACCTGATGGCCAGGAAAATACCGCTTCTGTTTTTTAACACTTATTATCCGGAGCTGGAAGCTCCCCATGTGTCATTAAATGATGCAGAGGCGGCCTACAAAGCTGTCAGGTATCTGATTGACAGGGGACATCAGAAGATCGGAGCGATTCTGAAGCTGGACGACGGTCAGGGCAGACAGCGTTATCTGGGATATCTGCGGGCTATGGAAGAGGCCGGATTGATCGTGACGGATTCCCGGATGGTATGGATCGACACGGATGAATCGAAGCAGCTGGGGTATTGTAGAGACCGAATCCTGAACCGGGTGGAGGAATGTACCGCTCTTCTGGCGTATAATGACCAGATTGCCTTTCAGCTGATCCGGATGTTGACGGAGCGTAATATCCGGGTGCCGGAGGATGTATCGGTGATCAGTATCGATGATTCGGATCTGGCGAGACACAGCGAGATCCCCATCACTTCCCTGCCCCACCCCAAGGAGAATCTGGGGAAAAAAGCGGCAGAGACTCTGTTACAGATGATCGCAGGCAGAAAAAAGGATCTGACCTACGAATTTGACACCCGTGTCGTAGAGCGGGAATCTGTGGCGGAACGAAAGGAAAACGAAAATAAAAATAAGTGATAAATGAAAGAAGCAAAAGGAGAGAACACAATGAGTGAAGCAGTAAAAGAAGCGATCAGAACAGGAAAAACAGCCCTTGGTATCGAGTTCGGTTCCACCAGAATCAAAGCGGTACTGGTCGATGAAAGCCATGCGCCCATCGCCATGGGAACCTATGACTGGGAGAACCGTCTGGAGAACAATATCTGGACTTACCGTCTGGAGGATATCTGGAAAGGCCTGCAGGGCTGCTACAAGAACCTGACAGACGATGTGGAGGCAAAATACGGCGAGAAGCTGACCACGCTGGGCGCTCTGGGATTCAGCGGAATGATGCACGGCTATATGCCTTTCAACGCAGAGGGAGAACTGCTCGTACCCTTCCGTACCTGGAGAAATACGATGACTGAGGAAGCCTGCAGGAAGCTGATCCCGGTATTTAATTTCAACATTCCCCAGAGATGGAGTATTGCGCATTTATATCAGGCAATCTTAAGCGGAGAAGAGCATGTAAAAGATATCGCTTTCTTTACCACACTGGCAGGATACATTCACTGGAAACTGTCCGGGGAAAAGGTGCTGGGTATCGGTGAGGCAGCAGGTATGTTCCCCATTGATTCCACCATTATGGATTTTGATCAGAAGATGCTGGATCAGTTTGATGGCTTACAAAATTTTGACTGGAAGATCCGTGACATTCTGCCGAAGGTACTGGCAGCCGGAGAATCCGCCGGTGCTCTGACTGCGGAGGGTGCAGAATTACTGGATCCCACCGGAACCTTACAGCCCGGCGCACCCATGTGTCCTCCCGAGGGAGATGCGGGAACCGGCATGGTAGCTACCAACAGTGTGGCTGTCCGCACCGGTAATGTCTCCGCCGGAACCTCTATTTTTGCCATGGTAGTAC
>Ga0129310_1000889_pt1 | contig 30672 bp, 25 predicted proteins | sample Go1ome_2_FD_94433 | JGI IMG/M metagenome (GOLD analysis project Ga0129310, IMG submission 94433) | Western lowland gorrila individual fecal microbial communities from Wisconsin, USA - Go1022A metagenome | ecosystem: Host-associated > Mammals > Digestive system > Large intestine > Fecal | place... | reverse complement strand
GTCTTGAGCGCAGATTCAAACAGGGAACGGATGAAGCCGATCATTTTGTCGTAGAATCCATGCAGATAGGCGTTTTCCAATGGCACGTCATACTCGTCGATGAGGATGAAGGTATTATGTTCGTGATATTTCGCCAGACATTCGGAGAGGAAACCGAGCGCTTTGGCGTATTCTTCCTTGCTGCCTCTGCCAAGCACGATCCGTTCAAAAATTTCGCGGCTGCGCACAGGCATCTCATTTTGCAGCACATAACTGTGCCTTTGAAACTCCTTGCAGATCTCATCGATCAGGCTCGCGTAGGCCATATCGTAGCTGTCCTGCTTTGCCGACTTCAGGCTCATAAAGATGACCGGATACTGCTGCTGATGTTTGAGGATTTCTTCGCCGCACTCTGCGATCGCCAGCCCGTCGAAGAGATAACCGTTATCGACTTTCTCGCCTTTTTCGGTGATCTCATCTTCAAAGAAACGGCGGATCATAAACTGATTGAGCGTCTTGCCGAAGCGTCTTGGGCGGGTGAACAAAGTTACCATCGCCTGGCTTTCAATCAAGCTCTGTATCATCAAGGTTTTATCGACGAAGTATCCACCTTTATCAATAATCGTTTTGAAATCCTCCACACCCAGCGCAATTTGCTTTTTTCTTGTATCGCTCATTCCTTTACACTCCTTTCAAGAAGTCTGTGTTTTCGTCTGTCCCACACTTGCTATTCCTAGTATACTTGATTTTTGCCAAAGAAACAACCTGAAATGCGAACTGGGCTGAAGTCAAAGCTTGTCGGGATTCGTCTCCCGTTAGGCAGCAATCTTCTTCCCTTGCATTTAATCCCATTTGCAGCTTATTCGTTAAATCCTCCGTCCCACAGCGGCATATTGGAAATATAGGCGCTTTCTACCGCGGGAACATAATAGGCGCCGTAGCTCTTTAACCCGTTTTCGCGCGCTTCCTGCGGCAGCTCCACATAGAAACGGTAATACGGCATATAACATGCCTCGTGCCGGCCGGTTCGATAGATGAGCTCCACTTTTTTGACCTGCTCCTCCCCGGAGATCTCATAAGGTACTGTGGTGATATAATTTCCATTCAGCAGCAGTTCTTTCGCTTCCTCCGCGCGGATGATCGGATAGTCTCCGAGTTTCTTTGAGAGATCTGCCTGCCATTTCCGCGCGATGAACAGTTCGCCGTTGTCATCACAGTAAAAGGCCGCCAGATCAAAATTGTAGTTCAGGATCTTCTCTTCCGTATCCTTTCCGTTTTCAAAGAACAGGATATCGTAAGTCTGCTGTCCGTAGATCGTATAATCCCCGATCGCAAGATTCAGCTGCGGATCGTCAAAGCCGATAAAATCGCGGTACCGGTCTTGCAAATATGCCGCTGCCGCCGCTTTTTCCGCGTAGGAGGCATAATGCGTGAAATGATAGTTTTCCGGCAGAGAGACTGCAGGACGGAAACGGACTTCTGCCCCCAACGCCTGATCCACTTCAATCTCCAGCCCTGCAGATGCGATCTTCAGTTTGGCCGGCGCTTCGGATTCATCCACTTCCGGCTGATCGGTATTCAGACCGAGGCTTTTAGCTGTATCCAGCAAAAGCTCCCGCATCTTGCCCTCGTCGCCTCCTGAGGCGACATCGTTTTCGTCATAAGTCAAAGGATTTTGGAAAACAGGCAGCGTGTCGATCACCGTTTCCTCGTTCCATGGGTTTGCGTTCACAAGTTCCGAGATATCATAGGCAAAATACCCCTCATATCCCATTCCCTCAGCTTCTTCGGAGATCGTCAGCAGCGGCAGATCCGGATCTCTTTCCGGTCCATCCTGCGCCCAAAACTCCTGCAGAATCCCAGTTCCTGCCAGGACCATGATCGCAAAGCAGGCTGCGAGCGCGCCCCATGTGGTTCGCTGTCTTTTCTTCCGTTTCGGCTTTTCGTCCGCTGCTTCCACATAAGCAGGATCGATCAGCTCCATTTTATCCAAAAAATCATTGCCTCTCATATTTTGTAACCCCCCTTTTCAAGATGTTCCCGCAGCTGTCTGCGGCAGCGAAAAAGCGTCGTTTTCACTTTGTTTTCGGACAGAGCAAAGCGCTCGGCGATCTCTGCGATGGAATCCAGATACCAATAGCGGCGGATAAAAAGGTTCCGTTTTTCTTCCGGCAATCCGCCGAGAAATCCGTTGAGGATCTCCCGCAGCATCATGTCGTCGATGCGGCTGTCCATATCATCCGGTGCGGGAATGCACGCTTCCATCTCCCTGCTGAGCTCACACAAAAATGCGCTGCGTTTCAGCCGAGCACGATCACGACAGCAGTTCAAAGCGATATGACGCGTGATCCGCGCAAGGAACGCGTACAGATAGTTTTTTGGCTCATGCGGCGGGATGCGGTTCCATGCTTCCAGATATGTGTCGTGTTCACATTCTTCGGCCGTCTGCCGATCCGCGACGATCCCATGAGCCAAAGCATACAGGCGTGCTCCGTATTTAGCGGCACTCTCCCGGATCGCGTTTTCATCACGTGAAAAAAACAGTTCCACGATCTGTTTATCGTCCAAATCTTCTTCATCTCCTTTCCGGTTTCTGATCAAAGGTCTCCACCCTGATAAGCACCGTTTCTGCAAGAAAGGTTACATGTGTTTACTATATCATTTCTAAAGTTTTTCGGCAATCTTTCAAATCCGATATTTCCAGCCAAAACAGCACGCAAAAAAGCGGCTCTTACGAGCCGCTCTAGTGTTTTTATCATTCTCGAGCACAGAAACGCAGGATTTTTCGTCCACCGCATAGAAATGCGCAGGAAAAACCGCCTGTGGCTAGGCGGCTGCCGTAGAGTGCCACGCGCTGAAGCGCTGCACTCCTGACATGAGACCTGTCTCGCTTCTGTCTTCGCCTCATGGCTCGCCCATCAGCGGGCTAGGGCTGCAAATCAGCGGGCTAGGGCTTCAATGCGTCGAGGCGCGGAACATACATGGTAGTATGTGAGCACCGAAGAACGCTGAAGCCAACAACGCCACTTCAATACAAAAGCGGCTCTTACGAGCCGCTCTAGTGTTTTTATAATTCTCGAGCGCAGCCGAGAGAATTATATCGAATCTTCCTTACGGCAACGCCGCCTGCCGCGCATGCGGCATTCAAATCGAAGATTCGTTATTCTTCTTCCATAGCCTTCATATTAGGATCCTTATGCAGCTCACAGCCTGTCGCAGCCTGCAGCTCATCCCAAGTGTAGTCAGGGTGCAGTTCTGTTACCCAGATACCGTCTTCTCTGACTTCCATCACAGCCATTTCGGTGATGATCTTGGTGACGCATCTTTCCGCGGTCAGCGGAAGGGTGCATTTCTTTAAGATCTTATGGTTACCCTTCTGGGTGTGCAGCATGGTAATGATAACTTCCGGGCAGCCTGCGCAGAGGTCCATGGCACCGCCCATACCGGCAACTTTCTTACCCGGTACGATCCAGTTCGCAAGGTCGCCGTTTTCGGCAACTTCCATCGCGCCGAGAACGGTTGCTTTGACGTGTCCGCCTCTGACAAGACCGAAAGATTCCGCTGTATCAAAATACTTGACTCTTGGAACAGCGGTTACATAAGTGCCGCCGGAGTTGATGATATCAACATCGAGGTTGGAAGCGTCCGCAACTGCGTCGATACCCGCGAATCCGTTTTCGGAGTGGAAGGTAACAGTAATGTCTTCCGGAATATAGTCTGCGACCATGGTCGGCAGACCGATACCTAAGTTGGCGAATTCGCCGTCTTTAAATTCTTTCGCGCATCTTTTCGCGATTCTAACTTTTAAATCTGCCATTTCTTTTCTCCTTCCACGATTGATTCTACCAGTACGCCGGCTACTGCGAAGTAATCCGGATCGATTTCACCGATTTCAACCAGCTTTTCGGGAGCGATAATGGTGTGATCGGAAGCGCCTGCCATCACGTAGTTGAAGTTCTTGGTCGCCTTGGAGCAGTAGTAGTTACCGAACTTGTCAGCAACAGAAGCTCTGATCAGAGAATAGTCAGCGAACAGCGGCAGTTCGAATAAGTACTTCTTGCCGTTGATCTCTACGACCTTCTTTTCTCTGCCAAGCTCATCGAGCTCTGTTTCCATCGGCGTACCAACACCGGTCGGGGTCAGAACGCCGCCGAGACCGTAAGCTGCCGCTCTGATCTTTTCCGCTAACGTTCCCTGCGGAACAAGCGTGTATCTGAGCGTACCTTCCGCGAACTGCTCGTTCAGCTTCGGGTTTACACCAAGGTGAGAGGCGATAATGTGGTCTACCATGTGGTGTTCCAGCAATTTACCGATACCTCTCGCTGTCTTTGCAGCGAATTCGCCTGCAGGCTGGCCTGCATCCAGACCACCGTCGTTGCCGATGACGGTCAGGTGCTTGACACCTTTTTCAACAAGTGCGTCCATTAAGATCTCCGGAGATCCTGTCGCGAGGAAACCGCCGACCATGATGGTCATACCGTCTTGAATGCCGGCTACTGCTTCCTGAGCAGTTTTCATTTTGTTAATCATGTTTTCACCTTCCTGTTAAGTATTACATATACATCACTTAATACTTTACCGCGTTTGCAGCTTACTGTCAAGTTGTATAGCTTTTTTAAACTTCCTGAATTCTTTGCCCGGCAAGTAAGCGCCGGGCAAGAGACAGTCTGTTTTATTTATGATATTATCTATCCGCGATGTTCGGCTTGTTCTGCCAGCCGCGTTTTTCAACTTCCTGCATGATGTAGGACATGACGTGTTCCGCGTACTTGCCAGGACCGAAGCCTGCATCATAACCTAACTCCTGCGCGAGCTCGTGAGAGATTCTCGGACCGCCGCAGGTCAGGATGATCTTGTCACGCAGACCCTCTGCTTCCATCAGCTCTTCCATCTTGGTGAGCTGCTTGATATGGATATCCTTCTGGGTTACTGTCTGGGAAACAAGGATAGCGTCTGCGTTGACCTCTTTTGCCTTTGCAATCAGCGCTTCGCATGGAACCTGGGAACCCATGTTGTAAGGAACGACATGTTTGAATCTTTCTAAACCGAAGTGACCATGGAAGCCTTTCATCTGAATGATCGCGTCGATACCTACGGTATGCGCGTCGGATTCGATGGAAGCGCCAACCACAACGATATCTCTGCCGATGTGTTCGCCGATCCACTCGCCGCATTCCACACGATCCATGACGGTACCTTCTACCTTCGGAACCTTGATCGCGGTATAGTCGATGGTTGGCTGCGCGTTGCCGTAAATATTAAAGAAAGTATATCCCTTCGTCAGTTCGCAGTAATAGCATACGTTCGGTTCTTCCAAGCCGAGCTTTTTTGCGTACTGCTTCGCGCATTCTTCCGCTTCTTCGCCGTAAGGAACCGGAAGCGTGAAGGATAACTGCACTTTACCGTCATTCAACGCGTCGCCGTAAGGCTTCACGCATGTCAAATCAACCTGAGTCGTTGCTGTTGTTACTTTATTTTCTGTCATTGCTGCGCACCTCCCTATTCATGATCCATAAACAATTCGATGAACGGATTGAAGTAGTTTTCACCCTTGGTGCAAACACCTTCCAGACCGTGGCCACCATCAAACGGACGCTTTACGCCGCCAAAAATACCTTTTTCGATGGTAGAGAAGAGGCCTTCTTTTTCAACCTGCGCGAGCAGTTCGTCAGCTTTGCCCAGAACTTCCTGCGCTCTCTTCTGAATGATGCCGTCCTTCTTGAACTCTACTTCATCGCCGAGATGTCTGCAGTTATTGAAGATGTACTTCGCGTTTTCGATCGCGAGGTATCTGTCCTGCATCAGCGGTGTATGAACTGCTTCTGTCAGCATACCGGTCAGCAGCAGGGACTGGTGTGTCCATACGGTTACCAGGTTGAACAGCGCGTCCTGCAGATGTCCTCTGAAAATGTTGCCGGTCATGAACTTTGTCGGCGGCATGTATTTTAATCTCGCGTTCGGGAAGATTTCTCTTGCCATCTGCGCCTGAGATAATTCGAGCAGGAAACCGTCTTCGGTGCTCGGGTCCATTTCGAAAGCGTGACCGAGACCCATCTGGTTCTCCGGAATGTTCGCCAGTACCGCGAACTGTTCGTTGATGAACTGGGAAGCGGTTACAGTGTGCGCCGCTTCGATCGCGTCGTCTGTCGTCAGGTAGTTATCTTCACCGGAGTTGAAGATGATGCCGCAGTAGCCGATGATGACTCTGGACATAAACTGGTCAACCAGCGTTCTCTGCATGTTGATGTCACGGAACAGGATACCGTAGATCGCGTCATTGAGCATGACGTCGAGTCTTTCGAGCGCGCCCATCGCTGCGATTTCCGGCATACACATACCGGAGGAGTAGTTACATAATCTGATGTATCTGCCAACCTCTTCACCAACCTCGTCGAGCGCTTTTCTCATGATGCGGAAGTTTTCCTGCGTCGCGTATGTACCGCCGAAACCTTCGGTCGTCGGACCGTAAGGTACATAGTCAAGCAGGGACTGTGCAGTGGTTCTGATTACCGCGATGATGTCCGCACCCTGTCTTGCCGCGGCCTGTGCCTGAATCACGTCCTCGTAGATATTACCTGTTGCTACGATAACATAGATGTATGGCTCCGGACCTTCGCCGATGGTATCCAGATACTCCTGACGTTTTGCCTTCTGCGCATCGATTCTTTCAAAGGTTTTTTTGATCGCCGGTTTGATTGCCTCTGCTGCTTCTGCCTGCGTGCAGGTCGGAAGCTTGGTCAGATCCAGCTTGCCGGCAGCGACTTCCTCCGCGATCTCCTGCGGATCTTTGCCGGTCTGAACGATGGCGTTCCCAATCCAATACGCCGCGCCGGTCGGCAGAGCGCCCGCGTCCTTGATATGGTCTACGATCACGTTTGGAAGCGGTGTCTCGAGTTCATCGACACCGTCGATTCCCAAGAGTCTGACAATGGTACGCTCTGTCGATACCGTTGTGTGGCGGTCGATAAAATCCTGCATGTCATGCGCGATATTCGCGGCATGCTGGCGAGCGCTGTCAACAACTTTTGGGTCAATGTTCAGTTTGCTTTTCATCCTTTTTCTCCTTATTTCATATATTTTTTCGCTCCCTCAATAATCTCCTTGTTAATTCCTAACATGGCAGCAATGCTGAGAGCTTCCTTTGGAACTTGTGCTTCGCTATCTACTCTATACAGACGGTAGTCCATATATTTGGATATGATATTAATCCTGTCACGACGGTTCGCGTGCTGGATCTCACGGTTGAGCAGCGTGAAGTTGCAGTCGGCAAGGCCGCGGACCTGCATATTCACAATGTCCTTCCGCTCGGTCACAGACTCAAAATGCGTCGTGATCAAGGAAATATACGGTTTTTCAATCAGGTAATCGACCAGACTCTTGGTCAGTGCCGTACCCTCGGTCGGATTGGTGCCGGAAGCGATCTCATCGATGAGAATCAGACTGCGCTCCTGCCCCTTATCCAGAATCTCCTTGAGTTCCTCCATCTCCGAGCCGAAGCTGGAAAGCCCGCGCTCGACAGACTGCGAGTCGCCGATGAGAATCTGCATATAGTTGGAAAGGCCGATTTTTGCGTGTTTGGCCGGAACGAAGAAGCCGTACTGCGCCAAAATCGGAATCTGACCTGCCAACTTCAGAGAAATCGTTTTGCCGCCCATATTGGCGCCGGTAATCATCGTCACGCCGTCCGCGAGAGAAAGCGAGATCGGGCAGAAGGTCTTGCCCTTTTCCCGGATGATGTCCTCCACCTGCAGATTGCGCCCATCTTCGAAGGAAATCACATGCTCCTCCACGATCTCCGGCTTTGTCAAATCGTGCTTCATCGCATAGATCGCTCTGGCCAGCGCCAGATCCAGCGCCCCCATCTTCTCACAGTTTTCGAGAAGCACCGCCTCTTTTTCGGCGATCTTACGGGAAAGCAATTCCCGCACACGTTCTTCTTCCTGTTCGATCTCGGCGTTGAGTTCCTCTGCCGCCTGCACGAATTCGTAGATCTTCTCCGTCGGCTTGAGCTGCAGCGTCACGCTCATATAGTCCTGATCCGTCATTTCGAGTTCTTCAAGCGATTGAATCATCTCGAAGTCCGGGTGGGATTTGGCGACCACGATATCGAATTTCGGCGTCAGCTGTACGCCGTATTTTTTTCGCAGTTCCTCACGAGCCTGTTTTTGCTCTCTGCGGATCTGCTGTTCGTATTCTTTTTTCTTTGTCCGATACGCGTCCAGCTTCGGACTGAATTCGTTGTAGATATAGAAGGTGTTCATGCGGTCCCTGCGCGGGTCCAGTTCGTCGAGCAGATCCTCGGTATCTGCAAGGAAATATTCCCGCGGCACCGTATCGACCGCCGCTTCTCCTTCCGCGCGCGCCGCGGGCACATCCTCCGCGCGCGCTTCGCTCGCGGTGCTGTCCGCAGACGGCTCGGCCGCGCAGCAGCAGTGCGCGCCTTGATAATCTCCGATTTCGTGCTCCATCGTCAGCTTGCGCAGCTGCCGCATCTGCAAAAGCAGAGATTTGATTTCAAACAATTCCACAGTTGAGAGCGTTACCGCGCCGCTGCGCTCAATCGTCAGCGTCGCGTCCTTCACTTCCATAAAGACCTCTTGAATCTTATCGGTGAGTATCTGGTTCTGTTTTACGAAAGCGATCATCTGCTCCACGCGATCCAGCTCGTCACGCAGCTCCGCTTCCTCGCCCGGATAGTAGGGACGGACTTCTTTCAATTGTTTCTTGCCGAACGGCGTGTTTAAGTCGAGGCTGAACATGACATAATCCAGTCCTGTTTCCCGCCTTGTTTTCACATTCGCCAGTCGTCTGTTTTTGCCCTGTATCATAGCTACATCCTCACGTCTATAATCGGAATATCCGGTATCGCCTTCTGCATTTCCGAAAGCAGCAGCCGGTTGTCAAACGTATAACCGGCCGGCGCCCATGGATTAACCGTAATCGCGGCGATTTCAATATTTTTGAGCACGCTGACGCGGAAGCCCTTCTTGCGGAAGATGCCCCAGTCCATGGCGTTAACAAAAATTTTCGTCGGATCCTTCAGTACGAACTGTACCTGTTTCAGATTGCGGAGGCTGATATCCGAAATGACACTGTTGGTGAAAGCCCCCGGAATATATATATATCTGGTATCCTCGTCAATCGCGCCGTTAAGCTCTTTCGCTGCGCCCAGACCTGTCACCAGGTCGAGCTTGCGAACGCTTCCGTCCGCGTTGACAAGCATAATCTTATCGTCAAAATTATTTTGGGTAATCGCTTCTCTGTAGATGCCGTCTTCCATCTGCGGTGTCCGGTACAGATTCACGATATGCGCCGTTTCCTCCACAACCTTATTCATTTTGCGGGAAAGTACGGCTCCGGTAGATAGGATGATCGCGTCGGATGTATCCGGTGACGCGATGGTTTTACGGTCGATGGCTCCGTCGATCAGAATCAGTTCACAGCCAAGTGCGAGCATGTCCTGACAAAGCAGCTTCTGCTCCGCGTTGATGACCGGTCCCGCGATCTGCACATAACCGGCGTCTCTGACTCTGCAAATGAGCAATTCTCCGATGGCTGTCGAATATTTTGTTTTTTTGAGAACTTCAAGACCGGCATCCGCCAGGTCATAAAGCAGGGACGGCACAGCAGCCAGCATGCCTTCCTCCATGTACACGCGCGGTTTTTCTGTTCCGGTTACCAAGTCCTGTGTTTCCCCGTCTCTGCCCGTAGAGGTGATGCCGAGCGTGATACCCTCGTCGATAGCCTCCTCGATCAGATAGTTGAGCGCTGTCGTCTTACCGGCGTTTTTCGCCATGCCGACAATCGACAAGGTCTTGTATTTGGTTGATAAATCGTGCAGTAAACCCATGTTGTATTTCCTTTTAGCACACCCATAGGGAGACAGAGGCCTCCCTATGGATGAACATTGTATTTTAGTGTTTGTTTCTTTCGTGTCTTGCAAGATGTGCAGGCTCGATTGTCTTGATCTCAGGACCTTCACCCAGAGCGGAAACACCTTCGTACTTGTAGGTCTTCTTGCCTGTGCAGTAGTCGCAGGTGCAAGGAAGATCCGGAAGACTCGGTTCTGTGTAAGTCGTGATGATGCCTTCGTAGTTTCTCAGAATTACCTTGTGCGGAGTCTGAGAAATTACATACTGCGGCATTACCGGAGTCTTACCGCCGCCGCCAGGAGCGTCAACGACGAAGGTCGGAACAGCGTAGCCGGAGGTATGTCCTCTTAAACCTTCGATGATCTCGATACCCTTGGAAACCGGAGTTCTGAAGTGTTCGATACCCATGGAAAGGTCGCAGATGTAGATGTAGTACGGTCTTACTCTGTTCTTGCAGAGCAGCTGTACCAGTTCTCTCATGATGTGCTTGCAGTCGTTGACGCCGCGAAGCAGTACGGACTGGTTGCCCAGAGGGATACCTGCGTCAGCAAGCTTTCTCAAAGCTTCCGCCGCAGTCGGAGTCAGTTCCTTCGGGTGGTTGAAGTGTGTGTTCAGCCAAATTGGGTGATACTTCTTCAGCATGTTTACCAGACCGTCGGTAATTCTCATCGGCATTACAACCGGAGTTCTGGAACCGATTCTTACGATTTCTACGTGAGGAATCTTTCTCAGTTCGCTGATGATGTATTCCAGAGTTTCGTCTTCTACGCAGAGCGCGTCACCGCCGGAAAGCAGTACGTCACGAACCTGCGGAGTCTTTCTGATGTATTCGATACATGCGTCGATATCTTCTCTGGATCTCGCGCCGTCAGTTTCACCCGCGAGTCTTCTTCTGGTGCAGTGTCTGCAGTACATGGAGCACTGGTCAGTGATCAGGAAAAGTACTCTGTCCGGATATCTGTGCGTCAGGCCAGGTGCCGGAGAGTCAGCGTCTTCATGCAGCGGGTCCATATCGTCCGCTTCGGATCTGTGCATTTCCGCAAGAGTCGGAACAGCCTGCATTCTGACCGGATCTCTCGGATCGTCCGGATCCATCAGGGAAGCGTAGTAAGGTGTGATGCCTACACGAAAGCCGCCCATAACTTTTTCGATGTCTTCTTTTTCTTTTTCAGTCAGATTTACAACCTGCGCGATTTCTTCAACCGTTGACAGTCTGTTTGCGACCTGCCAATGCCAGTCGTTCCACTGTTCGTCTGTTACATCCTTGAACAGAGGAATGTCTTTCCAATTTCTAATTGCCATTTTTTAAATTCTCCTTAAAATTTCATTGTGAGAGTCAATTTTACGCGCGCCGCGTGATCGGCGGCACGCGTAACATATAGTCCTTAGACTACGCGTACATTTCTTCGAATAACGCTCTGAGACCCGGGTTCTCTCTTAAGCACTGCAGCGTGATCGCAGCGTGACCCTTGGTGTAGCCGTTGCCGATGATCATGTTTACGTCTTTGCCTACGCCCTCTGCGCCAAGAGCAGCCTTCGTGAAGGAAGTTGCCATGGAGAAGAAGTATACAACGCCGTCATCCTTACAGGACAGGATGGAAGCCATTTCTGTATTCTCGATGGATACGCAGTTGATAACTACGTCAAACAGTTCGCCGTTTGTTAATTCCATGGACTTGTTGTAGAAACCAACCGCGTCGGTCGCGTCCATGTGGAAGTATTCGTCAGCAAGGTCGAGTGCTCTTGCTCTGTCCTCGGACTTCTGGGAGCCAGCCGCGCAAACAACCAGACCGGTTACGCCTGCTCTCTTCTTTGCTTCGTGTAAGCACAGCAGACCGGACTTGCCGCCGCCGCCGATGATCAGGACCTTCTGACCGGACTGTACCAGTTTCGCGGTCTGAGCCGGAGCACCTGCTACGTCTAATGCGGATAACGCTGTCTTTTCAGGCATATCATCCGGAATGATGCCGTAGATACCGGACTGGAATAAGATTGCCTTACCCTTGATGTCAACCTGGTCGATCGCCGGTCTCATCGCGATGATTTCGTCGATTCTTAACGGAGTCAGGGACAGGGATACTAAGGTAGCGATCTTGTCACCAACCTTTAAATCGCCTTTGTAGGCAGGTCCAATTTCTTCAACGGTACCAAGCAGCATGCCGCCGGAACCTGTCCAAGGATTTTTGTGCTTACCGGCATGTGCAACGATTTCCATCATCTTCGCGCCGATCTTGTCCATTTCTTCCTGGGTGGTAACTTCCGCAGGCTTTTTGTTTAAGACTCTTCTAACGATTTCTGTGAAAGAAGCGGAGTCGATGTTCAAAGTCTTTACATCGATCAGAACTTCGTTGTCATAGATTTCCATGTTGTTGTCGATAACATCTGCAGGCTGCGGTAAAACTCCCTTTGGAGAGATAACGCGGTGTGTTCCGTAAGGGCATCCTTTTTTCATTTTTGTGTTCCTCCTCGAAAAAAATAATAAATATATCTTTATGCCGCATGATGATAGGCATAAGTTACTATGTTAATTATATAACATCTCTTTTTATTTTACCATAGGAAAAATGATTTTTTATTAAATTTATAACAGATATCTTACGCGTACAGCTGCGCGAAAAGATTTCTGATGCGCTCGTCTTCTCTGAGTACCTGCAGCGCGACCTCGGAGTGACCCTTGGTGTAGCCGTTTCCGACTAACATCGTCACGTCCTTGCCGATGCCTTCCGCGCCCAGCGCCGCCTTTGTGAAGCTGGTCGCCATGGAGAAGAAGTATACCAGTCCGCCGTCCTTACAGGAAATGATTGAGGACATTTCGGTATTCGGGATATTGACAACATTGATGACAACGTCAGCAAGCTTGCCTTCTGTCGCGTCCATGATTTCCTCATACATCGCGATGCTGTCAGTCGCGTTTACAACCAGATATTCATCCGCGCAGTTTACGGACATCGCTCTGTTGATGGATTTCTTGAAGCCGTCTACGCAGATAACGGTACCGTTGATGCCGACCTGCTTTCTTGCCTGCCAGCAGCAGAGGATACCGGACTTGCCGCCGCCGCCCATGACCACAACAGTATCTCCCGGCTTACAGATCTTCGCGGTCTGTGCCGGCGCGCCTGCGACGTCCAGTACGGATAAAGCCAGCGTCTGCGGGATATCCTTCGGCAGCTTCGCGTAGATACCGGACTGGAACAGGATTGCCTGCCCTTTGATATCAACCTGGTCGATGTCCGGTCTGATTTCGATGATTTCATCGATCTTGAGCGGAGTCAGAGACAGGGATACCATCGTCGCGATCTTGTCGCCTTTTTTAAGTTCACCTTCGTAATCCGGGCCGACTTCCGCGACTCTGCCGATCAGCATACCGCCGGAGCCTGTCCATGGGTTCTTATGCTTACCTGTTGTATTTACAATCTCCAGGATGATTCTCTTGATCTCTTCCACATCTCCGTTCGCTCTGTTGGAAATTTCCGTAAAGGAAGCGGAGTCGATGTTCAGGGTATGTACATCGATCAATACTTCATTATTATAGATTTCCATTGTGTTGTCCACAACGTCCGCAGGCTGCGGCAGTACGCCCTTCGGGCTGATGACGCGGTGGGTTCCGTAAATATCACCTTTTTTAAATTCCATTTCTTTTTGTATCTCCTTTTTCTTTTGCTTTTATCATTCATCTCTTTACGGCGCGGCTCATGCGTTGTTTTTTACGAAGAAAGAAGCAGCCGGCGCGCAAAGATCTATATTTGACATATTTCCACTCCATATTTAATAGCAAGTTTTGTGCCAATAGAGAATCGTTGAAATTTCTTGCCCTTCTTTTTGAAACCGAACCGTTTTGTAATCATATGCAAAAAGAGCGAACACTTTTCGGTTCGCTCTTTTTTTCATCTTTTTCAAAGCTTATAAATTGTATTTTTTCTTCTTTCTGACTAACTGCGTCTGGCTGATGCCGATGGCCTTCGCCGCTTTTCGGGTCGAGCCGTACTTTTCGCAGGCGTACTTGATCAAGCCCTTTTCGTACTCATCGACCGCCTCCTGCAGAGAAATCTCCGTATCCATCGGATAGCTGCCTCCCGGGAGCGCGCGTTCCTCTTCCTCCGCGCCGAAGCCGCCGCCTTCAAAAAGCTCGCTGTGCGTTTCGTGCATGACATCCATCAGCGAAATATCCTCGCCCTTCGCCGAGATGATCAGGCGCTGTACCGAGTTTTCGAGTTCTCGGATGTTGCCGGGCCAGGCGAGCTGCTGCAGGTATTCCATCGCGCTGTCTGTGATGCCTCTTGCGATGCCGAATTTTTTTCCGTATTTCGCGAGAAAATGTTTGACCAGCGCGGGGATGTCGTCCACACGTTCTGACAAGCTCGGGATGCGAATCGGCACAACATTCAGACGATAATAGAGGTCGCGGCGGAATTTGCCTTGCTCTACAAACCGCTCCAAATCCCGGTTAGTCGCGGAAATAATCCTGACATTGGTCTTGATCGGGCTGGTCCCTCCAACCTTATAAAACTCCCCGTCCTGGATGACGCGCAGCAGCTTTGCCTGCATTTCGAGCGGCAGCTCGCCGATCTCATCCAGAAACATCACGCCGTTGTTGGCAATCTCAAAATAGCCTTTTTTGCCGCCGGTGTTCGCGCCGGTGAACGCGCCCTTTTCATAGCCGAAAAACTCGGATTCTATGAGGTTCGGCGAGATGGCGCCGCAGTTGATCTTGACAAAAGGCTGCATTTTACGGTCGCTGTTCTTTTGAATCAGATTCGCGACCTTTTCTTTACCGACACCGGTATCTCCGAAGATGATGACGTTGCAGTCATATTTGGATACGTTGGCGATCTCGCGCAGCACATTACGCATCGGCCTGCTGACACAGACAAAATCCTCCAGCTTGCTCTGCTCGATCAGGGAGCGGTCGTAAGGCGACGCCGATGCCTCCGCGCTCTCGTCCTTTTCCGCGCTTTCCACCTTCATCACCGCGGCATTCTCAAAGTAATCCGCGAGTTCTCTGACCAGCGCGATATCAAAGGTTTCATAGTCCTCCAGATAGCCCTCGGCGTTCTCGACATTCAGCGGTTTGGAAATTGATTCTGTGATATACAGGGAAATCTTGAGGTTGTTGATCAAATTCGCGAACAACACCGTTCCGCCCGCTTTGGTCGCCAGAATATTGATAGTTTCCGCCCCCGGAATCTCGGCGCAGTTGACGGAGAGATCGAACTGCTGATTGAGGTTCAGACGCTCGACCGCGTGAATCGGTTTCAGAATGTTGAGAAAATGCACTTCGTTGAACACGTGCGCGATGAGCTGATCTATGCCGTCCCCCATGACCTGCATGCCCGTCTTTTTATCCAAAAGGCAGACGATTTCGCCTTTGGCTCCGACCTGACGGCGAATCACATAGCCAAAGATCAAATTCGTAATCATATTATTGCCGACAATCAAAAATTTGGATTGTCCCTCTGCCAGCTGACTCAGGCGATACAGCGTTCCGGACTCATCCAGCGTGTAAAGCAGCAGATTGACCGGCATGTCCTCTCCGATCTTGATGATCGGCACATGATCGTGTAAAATCGCGTAGCCGGACGCGTCAATCTGATTAAACACATGGTCGATCGCGAGGATGTTCTCGATTTGAATCGGAACGGATGCCAGCGACGCGTTACAGATGATGGTATCTCCGACCTTCAAATTCTGCGGATTATAAAACTCCTCACCGATTTCCTCGACAGTTCCGAACGCCAGGCCGCCGGTATCGGTAACCGGGTTATGCAGTTTGCCGCGGCGGATGATGATATCTATGATTTTTTGCTTGATTTTTTCTTCGTTGTAATTGCTCTCTGTGCAGATCTGCTTGAAGCTGGTGCCCTCCAAATGAATTCTGCGTACGGAAATCCGCAGTTCATTCGGATAGATATTGCGGCTGTTGTCCAGCTTCCATGCAGATGTCGGCAAGACATACTGTGGTTCTGCCACCCGTTTCAGACCGTAAGTCATTTCCATTCTCGTTTTGCTCCTTTCCCGAACGGGGTGATTCTAAATCGGTTCACTTTTTACCTATTTTCAATGATAAACCATTGGCACAGAATTTGCAACTATATTTTTTGTTGTTTTTACATAGAGTTACGAAGAATATAATTTTACTGCATGAAAAGGAGATTGAAAAAATGGAAAAAATCACTTCTACTTTAAGATTAAGAATGTCCGCGAAAGACGCACACTACGGTGGAGAATTAGTTGACGGCGCGCACATGGTTCACCTGTTTGGCGACGTTGCTACCGAACTTTTGATCAAATTAGACGGAGACGAAGGTCTGTTCTGCGCATATGATAACGTAGAATTCTTAGCTCCGACTTACGCGGGCGACTATATCGAAGCTTACGGCGAAATCGACAAAATCGGCAACACTTCCAGACACATGAAGTTCGAAGCTAGAAAAGTTGTTGTTTCCAGAAAAGACATCAACGCTTCCGCTGCTGACTTCTTAGAAGAACCGATCGTAGTCGCAAGAGCTTCCGGAACTTGCGTAACACCGAAGGAAATGAAGAGAAAGTAATTTTCTCCGCGAAGGTCGAAAATTATACCTAACACAGAAAACACGATAATTACTAATACATCTTTTATGGAAAACGGGTCCCGCGCTTCGCGGGACCCGTTTTTCATGCAGTGAGAAGGATATCGGCGCGGCGATATTTTCCGCGTCGCGGCGAAGGCGCCTAAAGGGAAGAGCTGCCATGCGTGGCAGCTCTTCCCTCGTATGTATCTTTTTTTGCGTCATGCGCCGAAGTCAGACCTTCCGCCCGCGTGCCGCGGTTTTCCGCAGATCTGACTGCAAAGCTTACAGCAATCCACCGATCGTATAAACCGCAAAGGCGCACAGCCACGCGATCACGCACTGCATGACGACAACCAGCGCCGCCCACTTGCCGCCAAGCTCACGCTTAATGGAGGTGATGGCCGCGACACAAGGCGTATATAGCAGGCAGAAAACCAACAGCGCCGCCGCCGCCAGCGGAGTCAAAAGCGATGTAATGCTGATGCCTTCTGTCAAAACGGTCAGTGTCGCCACAACGCTTTCCTTGGCCATGAAACCGGTAATCAGCGCCGTCGAAATACGCCAGTCGCCGAAGCCCAGCGGCGCGAATACCGGCGCGATCACGCCTGCCAGCATCGCGAGGAGGCTGTCCTGTGAATCGGTCACCACATTCAGTCTAGTGTCGAAGGTCTGCAGGCACCAGATCACGATGGTCGCGAGGAAGATAACCGTAAAGGCGCGTTCCAAAAAGTCCTTCGCTTTTTCCCAAAGCAGCTGCCCGACATTTTTGGCGCCCGGCATCCGGTAATTCGGCAGCTCCATGACGAACGGCACCGGTTCCCCCTTGAACACCGCGCCGCGCGCGATCAGCGCAAACAGGATGCCGACAAGAATGCCCGTAAAGTAAAGGATGATCATCACCAGTGCGCTTTTGCCTGGGAAAAACGCCGCGCTGAAGAACCCGTAGATCGGCAGCTTCGCCGAGCAGCTCATAAACGGAGTCAAAAGAATCGTCATCTTACGGTCCCGCTCACTTGGCAGGGTACGGCTCGCCATCACGCCCGGCACCGTACAGCCGAAGCCGATCAGCATCGGTACGATGCTGCGGCCGGAAAGTCCGATCTTGCGCAGCAGCTTGTCCATCACGAAGGCAACGCGCGCCATATAGCCGCTGTCCTCGAGGATTGACAGGAAGAAGAACAGGGTCACGATGATCGGCAGGAACGAAAGTACACTGCCGACACCTTCAAAAATACCGTTGATAATCAGGGAATGCACGACCGGATTGATGCCGTAGGCAGTCAGCCCCGCGTCTGTCAGTTCTGTCAGCGCGCTGATTCCCATGTCCAGCAAGCCGGAGAGCCATGCGCCGATGACACCGAAGGTCAGCCAAAAAACCAAGCCCATGATGCCGACAAAGGCCGGAATCGCGGTGTACTTTCCGGTCAGGATCTGATCGATCTTGACGCTGCGCGCGTGCTCCTTACTTTCATGCGGTTTGACGACCGTTGCCTCGCAGATCTGCTGTATGAAGGCAAAGCGCATGTCCGCGATCGCTGCGGCCTGATCCATGCCGCGTTCTTCCTCCATTTGACAGATGATATGCCGCAGCATTTCTTTTTCATTTTTTTCTAGCTTAAGCTGCTGCAGGATCATTTGATCGCCTTCTGCCAGCTTGCTTGCCGCGAAACGAACCGGAATGCCCGCCTTCGCCGCGTGGTCCTCGATCAGATGCATGATGCCATGCAGACAGCGATGCACCGCGCCATTATGATCCTGCGGGTCGCAAAAATCCGCACGTCCCGGTTTTTCCTGATACTGCGCGACGTGAATCGCGTGGTCGATCAATTCACTGATCCCCTCGTTTTTGGCCGCGGAAATCGGAATTACCGGAATGCCGAGTGCTTCCTCCATCTCGTTGACACGAATCGTGCCGCCGTTTTCGCGCACCTCGTCCATCATGTTGAGTGCCAGCACCATCGGAATGTCCAGTTCCATCAGCTGCATGGTCAGGTACAGGTTTCTCTCGATATTGGTCGCATCGACAATATTGATGATGCCCTTCGGCTTGTCATCGAGCAGGAATTGTCTGGTCACAATCTCCTCGCTGGTATAGGGCGACATGGAATAGATGCCCGGAAGATCGGTTACCAAGGTATTATCATGGCCTCGAATCACGCCGTCCTTGCGATCTACGGTCACGCCCGGAAAGTTTCCGACATGTTGGTTGGCACCGGTGAGCTGGTTGAACAGGGTCGTCTTACCGCAATTCTGATTGCCTGCCAGCGCGAAAGTGATCGTCGCACCCTCCGGCAGCGGGCTGCCGTCCGTCTTGACATGGTAAATACCACCCTCGCCAAGCCCCGGGTGGTGAGATTTTGCCGCCGCGCGCGCTTCCTTTTTGCGGCCGCGTCTATCCTGATCTTCCGGTTTCTCTCCGCTTTTGCCCGCATCTGCCGCGGGCTTTGGACAGACGGTTTCGCAGGCTATCGGGTCAGCCTCAATTTTTTCGGCATCTGCAATGCGGAGCGTCAATTCATAGCCATGAACGCGAAACTCCATCGGGTCTCCCATCGGCGCCAGTTTCATCAGTTTGATTTCCGCGCCCGGTACGACGCCCATATCTAAAAAATGCTGCCGCAGCGCGCCTTCGCCGCCGACAGCAGTGATCTTTGCACTTTCTCCAATACGTAAATCTTTCAGTGTCATTTGCTGCTCCTGTCAGTCATATCATCAGTCATATCCATGGAATTGTAAATTGTAACGATTCGAATCCCTTCGCTTCCTGTACGCATGCGGGGGGGCGGAAGTACGCATAGCAAAATCCGAGAGGTCTATACGCGCCGCTTCGCGCTTCCCGCAGCAGCACATCAGCAATTTTTGAGATATTCGATCTCCGCGCGCGTCAGCTTGCGGTAATGTCCCGGTTTTAAATGCCCTAAGTGAATTTCTCCGATCGCGACGCGCTCCAGTTCCTGCACCGGATTGCCGACGGCCGCGAACATCTTGCGCACCTGACGGTTCTTGCCTTCGTGAATGGAGATTTCCACAATCGTCGAGCGCTGTCCGCCCTTGATCACCTGCACCTTTGCGGGAGAAGTCACAAAGCCTCCGATATCCACGCCCTTTCGCAGACGCGACACCTTTTCCGCGGAAAGCACGCCCGCGACACGCGCACGATAGGTCTTGTAAACCTCATGCTTCGGATGTGTCAAACGGTAGGCCAGATTTCCGTCATTGGTCATGATCAGCGCGCCTGCGGTGTTGTAGTCCAGCCTGCCGACCGGAAACAGCCGGGCATCGATGTCCTTGACGACCTCCATGACCGTCAGTCGCTCCTTATCATCGGAAACTGTTGTCACCATACCGAGCGGCTTGTTGATCAGTACGTATACCGACTCTGCCTCCGTCTCGATCAGATGTCCGTTGACCTCGACCCGATCTCCCTCTTGTACGTCATAGCCCGGTTCGCGCAGCACTGCTGCATTGACCCTCACGTTCCCGTTGGCAATCAGTTCATCCGCTTTGCGGCGGCTGCAAAGGCCGCTCTGCGCAATGTATTTGTTGATTCTCATGCTTGTATTCCTCGTATCTTTTCGTTTTGTATTTTTGTTTTTTACCTTCAATTGATAAAGGCACACACAGTTTGCAAAGACCTATTTGCCTTTATCCCTTGAGATTTTTATTTTTGTCTCTATCTCTATTTCTGTCCCGCTGTCATCCTGCGGTTTTTGCTTCAGGCAAGGGCAGCAATGCACCGTACGCTGCCTCAGAGCAGCAGCGGAAACGCAGACAGCATGCCCATCGCGCCGTAATAGAAGAGCAGCACGCCTGCACCGGTCCGTTGTTTTTTGATTATGCAAAAATATTTGTGCGCCAGAATAAAATCCGAGATCATGAACCATACTGCACCCAGCCCCATAAGCAGCATCGCCGGTTCTCCACTGTGCGATACGGCAAGATCCCAGCCCATGCCGCCGCACAGACCGACAATGAGCGCGTAGACGCAGCTCGGTACAGCGTTTTGCCCGTAGCAAAAACGGTCCTTTGCCGCCGTCGCGGTATAGATCGTATACGCAAACAGCGCCAGCGGCACCAGCACCCAGCTCAGACCGACCTGCCAGTGCAGCAATTTGCCGAACTCTATTATAACAAAAATATGCGCAATTGCAAATGCCGCGACGCCCAAGGTGAACTGTGGATTTTTGAGTTCATTGTCGATCTCGTTGCTCAACGCCAGCAGCACATCGCCGATGAAGCAGCACAGATAGGCAGGCAGGAGCGCCAGATAGATTGCCTGCCCGCTTGTCAGCCAGATCACCGCCCCGATCAGCAGGAAACCGGTGCTTGCAAGCGTTTTCATGATAGTGTAGCTCTGATAGTGTCGTCGGTACATCGCGCTCCCGGTCAGAACGACCAACAGCGGATAACACAGAAACAGTATGCCAATCAGCAATTTCATCCTTCGCGCCCCCTTTTCTTTTCCTCGTGTTCTCTATTGTTAAGAAATTGTTTATTTTTGATTTTATCACATTTTATTTGTTTTGTAAACGTCTGCGAGTCCGGCCGCGGAGACTCGTTTTTGGATCAGTCTGCGCTCTGTGCTGTAGAGCTTTTGCTCCTGCATGCGCTGAAAATACAAGCCGCCGGCGAAGGTCAGACGTTTTTGGAAGCCCTCCGGTGTTTCGAGTGTTTCATTGGCAAAGGCGATGATGTCACCGACTGCCAGCGTACGAGGCAGGCGCAGGAGACCCTGTTCCGCGTCCGCTGCCATAAGCCCCGCGTTATAGCCTGCGAGGCTGCCGGTCGTGATCGCCTCCGTATGACCGACAAAGAAACCGGATTTTTCGCCGCCGAGGAATAGATTCTCGATGCCGCGCGCACGCATAGTATCATCACGCAGTCCTACCGCCATATAGCGCATCGAGTTCCCTTTGCCGCCCGCGTAAGGATCGACAAAGCGCGCGTTCTCCAGCCCATCGACCCGGCGCAGCTCCTCGAGATTGAAATAGGAGGTCATCAGCTTTGCGTGTCCGGTATCGATGAGAATGATATTTTCGGCGAACGGGTCGAGCGCGTACTGTTGGCAGACCTTTTGGCCGAGCTTTTCCTTATGTACCAGCTCCGGCGGCAGCGGGATCACGACGAAGCCGTCCTGGTTCAACTGCTTTTGGAACTTCTGGCTGAGCGTGCGTTTTTCGAGTTTGCAGGAACCGCTGAAAGCCCCCCGCATGCCGTTTGGCCGCTCGCCACTGATGTCACACAGACCAGCTCTTTCGGTCAAACTGACGCGCGGGCCGAAGGCCGGACAGCGCAGAATGCACATCGCGCAGCCGTTCCCGTATTTCGTACAGTTTCCCATCGGGCCGGTCGAACCGGTCGTTTCGACGAACACGTCCCCGTCAAAGATCTCTCTGCGATACTCGCCGCCATGCGCGTATGTGAGTGCGACGACCGCGCGCAGGCGGCGCGGGCTGCTGCTTTCTTGCCGGGCTGCACCCGCGGACTCCATGCCTTGCGCTGCTGCGGAGGCAGACGAGCACTCCACTGCAGGCGTGGCTTTTGCTTCTTGCGGTACTGCAGCAGCGGCAAGCTCCGCGTCTTGTTGAGCCGCGCTTGCTGACTTTGTTTCTCGCCGCGTTCTTGCTTTCCTCTCCGCGCCGGCTGTTTCCACGCGCTCCGGCGGCGCGCCGGCTGCGTTGTTCACCAGCTCGACATCGACGACGCGCGTCATCATATGCAGCTCCACACCCAGCTTCGTCAGCAGTCTGCGCACCTCAGGCTCTACCAGCGCGACATCATAGAAGCTCGCGTGCCGATGCCCCGGAAAATCAATATTTCGATGGGTGCTGAGCCGGTCTGTAATTTCAAAGAGTTCGTCCGCGCCGAGCGCGATGTTTTCCTCGGCCGCGGTATAGCGTCCGTTGTTGCGCATGATGCCGCCGACATTACCAAGACCCAAAAGCAGATCCGTTTTTTCTAAAAGCTGTACCTCATGTCCCTGCTTGCGCGCGCGAATGGCAGCCGCGCACCCTGCCCAGCCGCCGCCGATAATCACAATTTTGCCCATAAAAAACCTCCCTTGCGTTCCTTCCTTTATAGGTATGCAAGGGAGAGCAGTTTTAGTATCAGGACGGAAAGGCAAAGCCCGGCTTCATCCTCTTCAGCGCGCATGCCCGTTCCCGTCGCTTTCCCTGCTATCCTGTGCGGAAAAAGACCCCCGCGATTTTTTGCGGGTAACAAAAAGAATCTCCGGCGGGCAGTTTGGCTGATTGCACATATCCGTATGCACGCAGTGATAGGTGCTGCGATCGAGCGCCGCCGCCCAGCGCAGTACGGCCGCTCGCTCGGTTTTGCCTGCTTCGTGACCCCAATACATGGTGACAGAAAGCAGCCCGCCGACGGTCAGCTTGTCCAAAGCAGCCTGCAGCGACGCAAGCGTAGTTTCCGCCTGCGTCGCGCGCTGTTTGTCACCGCCCGGCAGATATCCGAGGTTAAAGACGATCAGACCGATCGGTTCGCTGACATAGCGCGCAAGATTTGCATGGCTGTCCTCAATGAGTGTGACCGAAGGAAACACTGCAGGCGCCTCTCCCCGATCAGATCCCTTGTACGCCCTGCCATCTGCCTGCGTTTGTGATAATACCTGCACATCTCGAACACCTGCAGCAAGCTGTGATGCCTGCGCTTGCGAGAGAACCTGTGCATCAGCGATGCCTGCCGCTTGCAGCGCCTCGCGGGTGCTGGCGATCGCGTCCGGCTGAATGTCAAAAGCATAGACGCGCCCGCAGCGCGCCGCCAGCCATACCGTATCGTTTCCTCTGCCGCAGGTCGCGTCGACAGCCGCATATGCCCCGCTCGCCAGCTGCGGCGACAAATAATGCACCCAAATCGCCTGTGCCAGCTGTGTGGTATTTTGCAATAAATGATTCATGAACTTTTCTTGATTCCCTTCCTGTTTCGAACTTGTCATAACTCGTCAGAAAATATGTGATTTATCGTTCAGTTTTTCTTTCTTTTTACGATATAGATTCCCCATGCCAGCATGTAACCGAGCAACACTGCTCCTGCAACCCATAAACACATGGCGGCACGAAATTCCCATCCCAAATAAGGATGTCCCGGTTTCATGACAATCTCATACAGCGCACCGCTGAAAGGCGCGATTTCCAGTATGGCGAAAGACAAATACCGCACTTTACTGTAACGTCCCCTCAAATGGAACAGAATCACGCATTGTATCGTCATCGCGCCTACAAGGCAAAGTATCAATAGTGGCATATTTCCTCTCCCTTTACGCATCATTATTCATTGAAATCATTATGCCATACAAAGTGAATTCCGTAAAGGACTAAAAGAGCGCACAATAAAATTCAAGATTTCTGTGCGCATACGGCACTCATGGATGAACGTCGCCTCGAAAGGTGCTTTTGTCGTTATTCCGGAAACATCTCAAACGATATTCTCGAAAATAAGAAAAACGAATGTTTCTCTTACCTTGCTATAGATACTGTCTGCGCGCACTTACATTTTCGCACCGTCACGCCGTCGCCATCTGTCTCGCTGCAGGCGCCGCAGATGCCGATACCGCAGCAGATGTTGGCATGGTTCGGCAGCAGCAGGCAGCGGTTCCGCGCTTGGCTTATAGCATTCTCACGATCTTTGAGACCGCAGGTGCTGTCCTGCACGCGCGCCGCGCCATCGAACGCGGCGCTTTTTCGGAACGCTTTTTTAGCTTGCGCAGCATAGTAGGGCGATGCCAAAAATAAAGTCTGCCTGCTCTCCGCTATCAGTGTCGCTGCTCGTTCCATCTCCGACGCCAGACGGATCGGCTGCCAGGGGATCGGCCGCCCGTCCTGTGTCTTGAGATAATCCGTAAGGAAATCCGCGGTCAGCTTATCGGTGTCAATCAACAGTCTCAGCCCAGACGTGAGCCTTTGTTTCTTCTCCGCCGCAGCTGCTCGGCCAGCCTGCGCGCTAGAGAGGGCAGGTGCAGCTGACGCTGTACCAACTGTCGAAAGCTGCAAATCTGATCCTGCGGCTTCCGCCCGAGAAGCGGCAGCTGCGTCTTGTGCCTGACAAGCAGAAGAGATGTCTTGCGTTCCTGCCTGACAAAATCGTTCCAACATGTTGATAAATGGCGCGATAGCCGTTCCCTTGGCGATGACCAGCAGCGGGTCCGCCGGATGCAGGGCGCCGCGCCCCAATGCGGTCAGACCGCCATAGAACGGTCCGCGGATGCGCCAGGGCGCTGTTAGGTCCTGCAGAAGCGCCCTGCTTTTGGGACCGATCGGCTGGATCGCGATCTCGATTTGCCCGCCACCTGCTGCGTCAATTGCTGATGGGAACGCCGATGCGGGAATCAGATCTGTATCAGTTTTGATAGAAGCAGATTGTATATCAGTTGATGCAGAGCCTGACGTTGATGCAGAGCCTGTTGTTGCAGCACCCGCCGTTGACGCAGCAGCAGGGGTAGTATGGGATGCAGTGCCTGCCGCATAGGTGCTGCGCAGGACAGAGAGCGGGATCTGCCAGCCGAGGCTTTCGACGATAATGTAGGCACCAAGCGCGCGGCAGCGCTGTGCAAGACCGCGCGGTACGGACAAGGTCACCACTGACAGGTGCGGAGCGTATTCCCGCACCGAAAGGATTGACGCTTCGTAAACGCGCGGCGCTTCCTGTACGCGCCCGCCCTGCTGCAGCCAGGTCGTATAGGGGCAGCTGCCGCGCCAGCTTTCGCCGCAGGCACACACGCCGTCCCTACACATCCGGCAGGTATAGCACTGCCCGGCTTCCATTAAGATACAGGGGCACTTTTCCGTACCCACATCGACACATCGATATTCCATAAAATCCCCTCTCTCCGCTTACCGCTCTCTCACAGGATCGCATTGCGGCAGCATCGTCGGATGCCCACACCGTCTACGCCGGACACCCTTTTACTAAAAGCATGTCGTAAATGCTCTGGCAATCATCGCGGCATGACTGTCAATGCAAGACTCCCTCATCCGTTGCTTAGCTGCCGCGAGCACGAAGTCTATGAAGGCATCTGTGCCCCTTTCTCTGTCGCCGCGCTCCCTGCACCTGTTACCGCGAAGCCGTAGTCGAGCATCGCGTAGGCATCGGCAAACCAATTGCCGTCCCGCAGCACGACCGCGATCAGCGAGACATCGCCCCTGGTCGCCGAGGCCACCAGCGTCCGTCCGGAGGCTCTGGTAAAGCCGATCTTCACACCGTCCCCGCCCTCATACTGGTGGACTGTTTTGTTTTTATTATAGAAATTCCGTTCGCTCTCGCTGCTCTGCCAGCGCGGGGCGCTGGCGATCCTTCTAAAATCCTCGCGCTGCATCGCCGCCGCCGCGATACATGCCAGATCTTTGGCCGTCGTGTAGTGATTCTCATCGAAGAGCCCGCAGGCGTTGGTAAAGTGGGTGCCGGTGCAGCCCAGTTCCTCCGCTTTTCGATTCATGCGCGCGACGAAGTTACGCAAATTGCCGCCCGCGCAGATCGCGGCCGCTGTTGCTGCGTCATTACCGGACTGCAGCATCATGCCGTAAAGCAGCTCCTCCATCATCACCTTTTCTCCGACTTTGAGATAGATTGAAGAGCCTTCCAGTCCGGCCGCCTCTGCCGGAACGATGACGCGGCTGTCCGCGCCCAAGGACAGTTCCTCCAAAATCTCCAGCACCACCAGCGCTGTCATGATTTTGGTAGTGCTTGCCGGATATAGTCGTTTCTTCGCATCCTTTTCAAATAAGATCGCGCCGGTGTCTGCGCGGATCAGGACGGCTCCTGCCGCGGAAACGGCGGGTGCTGCCGCGCTGCCTGCCGTTTCCTGCTGCGATAGCGCGGGCGGGTGAAGCTCTTTTTCATCCACCCGTACTGCGGGGCCAAGATAATCCGCCAGACCGCCCAGCACTCCAAACGTCAGCGCGAGTACCAGAAGCAGCGGGATCTTCCTCCGTAATAAGATTTCTTTTATCATAACAAAAACTCCTAAGAACAGTTTACTTGCTCTTAGGAGTTTTATGACTGACTTTCCGCACGAAGCTCGTCTTATTTTGTCGTTATGACGCGCGCATTTGTCAAAATTCGATCGTCATCTGTCCCGCCGCGACCGGATCGTTTTCATCGCCTGTGTGGTCTGTCTCGGTATCGGTCTGCATCACGCCCTCGATATCGTCGATTTCCGGCAGCTCCTTGATCGATGTGAATCCGAAATTCTTGAGGAAGGTGTCCGTCGTTCCGTACAAAATCGGTCTGCCGATCGCGTTAGAGCGCCCCACCTCGGCGACCAGCTCTTTTTTTGCCAGGCCCTCGATGACGCGGTCACATTTGATGCCGCGAATCGCCTCAATTTCACCCTTCGTCACCGGCTGCTTGTAAGCAATGATCGCCAGTACCTCCAGCGCTGACTGCGATAAGCGTTTGGTCTTGACCGGCGTGCAAAGGCGCTCGATATAGTCCGCGTTGTCCTGCAGGGTCACAAATTGGAACGCGCCGTTCACCTCACGCACGCGCAGCCCTCTGCCCTCCTGCTCATATTCCTCCTGCAGCTCCTTGAAACACGCGTAGGCCTCCTGTTTGCTGATGCCGCATACATCCGCTGCCGTCTTGACCTCCAAAGGTTGCCCCCAAACGAACATCATCGACTCGAACGCGGATTTCATACTTTTTTTACTTGTCATTGCCGTTTTCCGCCTCCTTTCGTTCCCGCTTCCCACTGTCTGCCGGTTCGCGGCGCGGCTGCCGCGCTTCTTGTTACATCTGCCGCGGCTTCCCCGAGCGGCGGTGCGGGTTCCTCGTCATACCTTCCCGATTCCGCGGCATCATAGCTTTCCAATACTGTATCTTCATGGACCCGCTCGCCCGCGGACACCGTAATATCACCGTAATTTACCTGCTGATCGACGCGGATCACGCGTTCCTTCGCCATTTCCAAAAGAGAAAGGAAGGTCACGACGATGTCATAGCGATCCTTTGTATTCTGAATCAGCTCTTTGAAGCTGAATACTTGACCGATCTTGCGGCGCACTGCCTTGAGGATCAGGCTCATGCGCTTTTCCATGGAGGCACGCTCGCGTTCGACACGCTCGTAATGCTTTTTGACAGACTCGACCTTGTGTTTTTTCTCGATAAAAAGACGGAACGCAGCCGCGAACTGCTTGATGTCAAGACTGAGATACTCATCCGGATTTTGCAGATAGATTGAAATATCCTCTTGCGGCTTCTCAAAAATACGCGTACCGCTTTCCTCGCGTTCCTCAAACAACCGCGCCGCCTGCTTGAAGCGTTTGTACTCGAGCAGACGCTCTACCAGCTCCGTCCGCGGATCTTCTTCCAGCAAAGCGCCGTCCTCCTGCGATACCCGCGGCAAAATCATCTTCGATTTAATCTCAATTAAAGAAGCCGCCAGCACCATAAACTCCGTCGAAACAAAAACATCGCGTTCTTTCATGGCTTGCATATATTCCAGATATTGATTGGTAATCTGACTGATCTTGATATCGTAAATGCTCATTTCGGCGGTTTCAATCAGGTAGACCAGGAGATCAAAGGGGCCCTCGAAGGACTGTAATCTAACCTTATACATGTGTCTGCTCCGCTTCCCGTTCAAATTTGTTGTATAGCAGCAGCGCGGCTACAACGATCACGCAGCCAATGACTTCCGTCGTTGACGGAACCTGCTTCACCATGAGAATCGCCAGCAGCGTCGCGAATACCGGGTCCGCGGTTTCCCATGTCGAAACATACAGAGAACTGACATGCCCCATGCACAGGTTCCATACCGCGTGGGAACCGATTTGACAGATAAACGCCAGACAAATCATATACAGATAGTCTGTCATCGGATAACCGAGCAGCGGCGTGCCCGGGATGAGATTGGAAAGCGTGAAGCAGATCCAGCAGGAGGTAAAGATCAACAGCACCGAAATCGAGCCATCAACCTCCTGTCTGACCTTACCGCCGAAGGCAAAGTAAACACCCATGCACAGGCCCGCCGCGAAGGCCAAAAGGTTGCCGCTCGTCTGTCCGCCCTGTGTAAACGCCGAAAGATCGGTGCACATGATCAAGGCGCCGCCGCCGAGGGCGACCACGATTGCTGCGATGGATTTCCACGAAACTTTTTTGTGATAGATAAAGACCGTAATGAAAATCACGATCAGCGGATGGAAGGATGCCAATACCGCCGCGCTGGCCACATTGGTGCTCTTCACTGCCGTATACCAGGTAAAAAAGTGTCCGAACAGAAAAGCGCCCGACAAGAAGGCCAGAAGCAGGTTCTTTTTTGAGACCGCAAAAAGCTTTTTGCGGCTTTCCTCTTTGGCAAAGATCGGTACCGCGAAGAAGGGCAGCGCGATCAGCAATCGCCAGAATCCGGTCACCGAGGCCGGTGCGGAAATCAGCGCGCCGAAGTTGCCGGAGGTCGCGCCGCACAGAACTGCCACGACAACCAAAATCTTCGCGTAGCGGTCAAGGAAGCTCTGCGGTTCCTGTTTTGTATTTGATTGACTCATATTCACTCCTCAAACAGCTTTCTTAAATTTACATCATACGGCGGTCTGACAATCCCCTTTTCGGTAATCACTGCCGTAATATATTTGTGGTCCGTCACGTCAAAGGACGGATTGTAGGTCTTGACGCCGACAGGCGCCATCGGCTTCTCATACCACATTTCGTAGATTTCTTCGCCTCTGCGCAGCTCAATCGGAATCTCCGCGCCGGTCGGTGTCGCAAGGTCAATGGTAGACGTCGGCACATACATGTAGAACGGAATGCCGTACTCCTTTGCCAGAATCGCCACGCCGGACGTCCCGATCTTGTTTGCCCCATCGCCGTTCGCCGCCATGCGGTCACAGCCGACCACCACCGCGTCGATCCAGCCGTTCTTCATCACGATGGAAGCCATATTATCACAGATCAGCGTCACATCCACACCGGACTTTTGCAGCTCCCAGCTCGTCAGACGCGCCCCCTGCAGCAGCGGTCTCGTCTCGTCCGCGAACACGCGGAAGTTGTACCCGCGCTCCTGCCCGAGATAGATCGGCGCCAGACAGGTGCCGTACTTCGCCGTCGCGATCGTACCCGCATTGCAGTGCGTCAAAATCCCCATGCCCGGCGAAAGCAGCGACAAGCCGTACTCGCCCATCGCGTGGCAGGCTGCTTCATCCTCCGCGCGGATTTTTTCCGCCTCGTCCAAAAGCAGCAGCTTGGCGTCGTCCACCTGATCGCCCGCGCAATGCTCGCAGGTGCAGAGGAATCCGTCCGCCGCGTTGTCAAACGCCGAAATATATTTGTCCAGCATGTCCTTGCAGCGTTTCAGTGCCCACGAAAGATTGACCGCCGTCGGTCTTGCGGTATTCAGATACGTGCTCGTCTCCCGCACATATTCCCGAAACTCCTTCACGCGCGTTCCCGCGAAATCCCGCGTCGAAACATAGAGTCCGTAAGCCGCCGCCACGCCGATTGCCGGCGCGCCGCGCACCTTCAGCGTATGAATCGCGTCCCAGACGTCCTCCTTCGTCTCCATTTTTATGTAAACCTCTTCTGCCGGCAGCTTCGTCTGGTCGAGAATCAGCATCTCATTCTCTGTAAACTTCACCGGCGCAAGATCAAAAACTTCCATATTGCTCCTGCTTCCTTTCTCTTTTCTCACTTTTTTCTTCGCGGCTTCGCCTGCGCGTCCGGTCTTCTCCGCACACCTCGCACATCCCCACAAACCGCCATCCCCGCGGTTTCGCGTTTTTCGCAAGAAACTGCGCGTCCCGATTTTGTCCGGTCGTCCCTACGCCGCGTCCACGCGATTTACGCGACCGCCGCTCTGCTGATGCCGGCTAACCGTAAAGCACGCTGATCGTCTGGCTGTCCGCCACGTCGATCAAAAACCGTAAGTAGGCTCCCTCATCCAAAATCCGCTCGTCGCGGTAAAGGTTCACCGCGCCTGCGATTTCGCTGAACCCCGGCGCCTGCATGAGCTGCTCCGCCAAAACATCCGCGTTCTGTCCGTCATCATTATACCAGTAAAAATCTTCTTCTCCGGTCAAATACGCCAGCGCCGCGGCTGCAGACGGCAGGCACAGACCTTGCGCGAGGGCATCGGTATAGTTTGGGATTTCCTCTCCCTCCTCCGGCACGATCTCGCCAACGATTTGATCCTGATACTGCACTGCTTCGCTGTCATCCAGCCAGCCATCGTAGTCGAAATCCGAAACCCGCTCATACATCAGCTGGTCCACAGTCTGCACCGTCTCATTGTAGGTAGCTTCCCAATCCGAATCCACGATTTCCGGCTG
>Ga0129310_1000888_pt1 | contig 30690 bp, 37 predicted proteins | sample Go1ome_2_FD_94433 | JGI IMG/M metagenome (GOLD analysis project Ga0129310, IMG submission 94433) | Western lowland gorrila individual fecal microbial communities from Wisconsin, USA - Go1022A metagenome | ecosystem: Host-associated > Mammals > Digestive system > Large intestine > Fecal | place... | reverse complement strand
TGAGCTCAAAAAACACACAGGTCGGGTAAGTGACGAGGAGTTTTTTACCCGGCTTTTCTATTACGGAGTCTGCCAGATGCATCTTAAGGAGGATGAATTCTGGCTGATGCCGTTTGGTCTGTTCATGGATCTCTGAGAGTGCCATCGGCAGTATAACGGCATCTCCAAACCAAAGCAGAACTTGACCCTTGATGACATCATTCCCTATGGAATGTGAGTTCAAATAGAATTTACAATTCACTCGGAAGATGTATTGCTTTTGTCAGCACAATTGTGTATAATGAGAGCGCAGATGAATACCATAAGACCGAAAGGAGTTTTTGATATGGCGAAATCAGCGAATCTGTATGCACGAATCGAGCCGGATCTCAAGGAGCAGGCTGAATCTATTCTGACTGCGCTCGGCATTCCCGCTTCCAATGCCATTACCATGTTCTATAAGCAGATCATCCTTCAAAACGGGCTTCCGTTTGAAGTGAAATTGCCGGAGCACCCTCTGGACGTCAGCCGCATGTCGGCGGCACAGCTGGATGCAGAACTGGAGAAAGGCTATGCGGATGCGAAAGCCGGACGCACGATTCCTATGGAGCAGGCGTTTGCGGATGTTCGTAAGGAATTCGGTGTATGAAATATTCAATTGTTCTGACCGAAACTGCATGGGCTGACCTTTCTGCGATTTTCAGATACATCGCGGTGGATTTGCAGTCTGTACAGAACGCAAATGGTCAGCTTTACCGCATTGAAAAAGCAATTGCATCTCTCGACCAAATGCCGGAACGCTATCATGTATATGACAGGAAAAACTGGCGTGAGCGCAATATACGTATCATGCCAGTGGACAACTATCTTGTTTTCTATATTCCCACGCACGATGATCTCACGATTACGGTTATGCGCATCCTGTACGGCGGCAGAGATATCGACAGACAGATTGAGATGCCGGAACCGAAATAAGCAAATAAGTTCTGAGGAGTGACCTTTCGGGGCCGCTCCTTTTTTATACCATCAAGCACGCTATCACTGAGAAGTTAGGGCAGTTTTGTCCTAACTTCTCAGTGATAGCGTGCTTTTTTCATGCCAACTACAAGGAGGTGACAGTACATTAAAACCGTGTACGATACATTCGCCGAGCGGTATGTAAGCATTTCCTTCGACCAAAGCAAGTCCAGTATGATTACCACCGTCTCCGAGGTGCAGTCCTCGGTAGAAAAAGTCGAAAGTAGCATTGGCAAATTTCCAAAGCTGCTTCAGACCGCCATCTCCAAGGCCACTGGGCTTATTACCGGTCAGAGCGGTGGCTATGTGGTCATCCATACCAGTGAGGAAAACGGACAGCCTTATGAGCTGCTCATTCTGGGCGCTCCCTCAATTGACGAAGCCGTGAATGTCTGGAGATGGAATGTGGGCGGCCTGGGCTTTTCCCATAACGGCCCCTACGAACCACCATCACGGCAGTCGGGCAGATCGTTGCAGACTTCATCACCTCCGGCAGCTTGGTGGCGAATATTATCAAGGCAAGCGGCCACGCATAAGCAGCAGGAAAGATGAGAAACTAAGGGTATGGAAGGGGCTGGTTCTATTTGGAGATGAACGTCAGGGACGATCAGAAGCTTGTTGAAATCTGGCTGACGAATGCAGAAAAAATTGACCCCGTCCTGCGGGATGGGTTGAAAGAGATTTACGCCAAATATAAGATGAAAAAATACATGGTCGCGGTGTTCGAGTCAGGCAAGGGCGATCTTTATGAGAATACGCGGGATCTGCTACTCTTCAACCGGCGGCGCAGCGCAGAAAAGGCTGTGCAGCAGGCGAAAAGACGGCGGGCTGTGGGTATGAAGCGATGAGCAAAGGGCGGAAGGGAGCATATCAAATTTCCTTCCGCCCTTTTTCTTTTTAACTCTTGCAAATAACGAAAATGTCATGTACAATATTATCTAAAACGTGGTATTTGATGATAGATATACGTGGCACGTTTGCCGTGCAGGGAAAGGAGGAAACCGAATGAACGAGAATAAAAACAATGGCATCCAGCTGTTTGAGGATCGGAAAATCCGCGTAGCATGGGACGCAGAGCGGGAGGAATGGTATTTTCCATTGTGGATGTTGTCGGCGTGCTGACAGACAGTCCCGACTACAATACCGGGCGAAAATACTGGAACAAGCTGAAACAGCGTCTGAAAGAAGAAGGAAGCGAACTGGTGACGAATTGTCACCAGTTGAAATGCGGGCGGCGGACGGCAAAAACTGTCTGACAGACGTTGCCGACACCGAGCAGCTTTTGCGCATCATCCAGTCGATTCCCTCTAAAAAAGCCGAGCCGTTCAAGGCATGGCTGGCGATGGTTGGTCGGGAGCGCATCGAGGAAACCATCGACCCGGAGCAGGCGATTGACCGCGCGCTGGAGACATATCTGAAAAAGGGTTATCCCGAGGAATGGGTACATCAGCGGTTGCTTGCCATCCACATTCGCAACGAGCTGACGGACGAATGGGAAAAGCGCGGCGTGTAGAAGGGCAAGGAATACGCCATTCTCACAGATGAGCTCACCCACGCGTGGTCTGGCATGAACATGCGGCAGTATAAGAATCTCAAGGGGCTGAAAAAGGAAAACCTCCGCGATAATATGAGTGATCTGGAGTTGGTTCTGACGATGCTGGCCGAGGCGTCCACAACCGATATTGCGAAAGTGGAAGAGCCGCAAGGCTTTGACGAAAACCAGAAGGTTGCCCGGCGCGGCGGCAATGTCGCGGGGCGTGGCGAGAAAAGCCCTGGAAGCCGAAACGGGCAGATCGGTTGTCACTCCGCAGAACGCTGAAAGCTTCCGCCAGCTTGTTACAGACATTGTAACCGACGCGGCGAAACTGTCGGAGCAGATGGAGGAGAATGAGAATGGGAAATGAGATTGCCAACCGTGGCGGAATTGTTTGACTGCACCCCGGGAAATATCATCCAACACCTGAAAAACATATACGCCGAGGAAGAACTGACGTCCGAGGCAGCTGCTAAGAATTCTTAGTAGTTTGCAGGGAGGGCAGCCGCGATGTGCGGCGCAGCATCGACCACTATAACCTTGACGCCATTATCGCCGTGGGCTACAGTGTGAATTCCAAGAAGGCCACGCGATTCCGCCAGTGGACGACGAAGACGCTCAAAGAGTATATTCAGAAGGGCTTTGTACTCAGCGACGAGATGATGAAAAATGGCCGACCGTTCGGCAAGGGGCAGACAGAAAAATATCTCAAGGGTGAATGACTATGACCGAAACATTTGACATCGCGGGCTATGCCCGTATTTCCGTGGATGATGAGCAGGATCAGAAGAACATTTCGATCGAAAACCAGAAGGCCATCATCGAAGATTATGTAAAAACTCACTTTCCCGGCAGCACGCTGACGTTTTTTGAAGACCGCGACCGCTCCGGCTACACGTTTGAGCAGCGCGAAGGCTATCAGGAGATGCGCCGGGGGCTGATGCAGCACAAATACGATATTCTCATCATCAAGGACTTTTCCCGCTTTTCCCGCCGCAACTCGCGCGGACTGGTAGAGCTGGAAGACCTGCGCGACGCGGGCGTCCGGATCGTCTCCATCGGGGACGGCGTGGACTTCCCCAATGACGACGATTGGCTGAAAATCCAGTTTCAGTTTCTTGTGAACGAGATGCCCGTCACGGACACTTCCCGCAAGGTGCGCAATGTCATCAAGCGGCGGCAGAACGACGGCGAGTGGATCTGCGCCGCGCCCTACGGCTATCTCGTAACCGAGGACAAGCAGTTTGAGATCATCCCCACGGAAGCCGAGACCGTCCGCAGGATTTTTGACCTTTACAACAACGCCGGTTGGGGCTACAAGAAAATCGCCAACTATCTTACCGATCAAGGCGTTCCCACGCCGCGCATGTCCGAGCGGATGCGCAAGGAGGCGGCGGGCAAGAAGACGAAGCGGGAGGCCAAGAACGCGTGGGCCATCGCCACGGTGCAGGGCATTCTCGACAATGATTTTTATATCGGCACGCTGCGGCAGGGCAAGTACACCCGCGCCAAGATCAACGGCAAGGACATCAAGCGCAACGACGATGAGCACATCGTCATCGAGAATCACCATCAGGCCATTATCGACTACCGCACCTTCGCCATCACCCGCGCGCTGCGGGAAAAGCGCAGCCGCAGCAACTATCGCGGCGTCAAGGTCAACGACAATGTGTACTCCGGCTTTTTACAGTGCGGCGATTGCGGAAGTCCCATGTTCACCATGAGCCGCAGCGACTTAGCACCCGCTTACACCTGCGGGACGTATCACCGACGCGGCCTCAAGGGCTGCACCAGCCACCATATCCACGTCGATCGGCTGGACGAGCTGTTGAAAAGCTATGTGCGCAAGCTGGCGGACGGCTCTGCCGCCATGCTCGAGCAGCTCAACGGGGAGCTGAAGCGCGAGACCGATCAGGTGGCAGAAACGGAGCAGTCTGCCGACAATCTGGCAGCGGTGCTGGCCGATCTCACCGAGGAGCTGAAGGTGACGAAGCGTCAGCGCATCCGGGAGATTATGAAAAAGCCGGAGCAGGAAGCTTCCATCGAGGCACTGTATGACGAGATGGAAGCAGACCTGCAAAAAAAGATCGACGGCATCCACCACCAGATCGACCTGCTGTCCGACAAGCGCAACGCCATCATTCAGGTCAACCGCGTGGCAAAGACCGCCATCGACGTCTTCCACGACATTTTGGAAAAGGACAAGCTGGAGCGAAATGACCTGGAGCTGCTGATCGACAAGATTCTCGTCTTTGAGGATCATTTGGAGATCAAGCTGCAATCCGACATCGACACACTGCTGCGCTGCGGAACCCTTCCTGCGGAAACGGAGGACGCCGCAAATTTTAAGTCGGGCACGGAAAATATCGAAAACACGCTGATCCAGTCCTCCCAAAACCATGAGGACAAGGTTTTCCGTGTCCATGTTATCAGTAACGGCGACCCGTTGGAGATTTATACTGATCGGGACGGCGGGGTGATCCTTCGGAAGTATTCGCCCATCGGGGAGCTGAGCGGGTTTGCCAAAGAATATACCGAGTCGCTCGTGCGCGCGCTGGGCAACACCGCCGTGATCTGCGATAAGGATCAGGTGATCTCCGCCTCGGGAACAGCGCGCAGGGAATTGCAGGATAAAAGCCTGAGCCCTGAGTTGGAGCGCGTGATGCAGGAGAGAAAGACCGTCAGCATGAGCGGACAGGAGGGAAAACGCATCCCCATCGCAGCAGATGAGGATGCCGCGGCTTATACTGCGCAGGTCATCGCACCGATTCTGGTCGAAGGGGAGGCCGTCGGGGCGGTCGCGCTGCTGAGCAAGGAAAATGGCGCGGGTATGGGCGATGCGGAAATCAAGGTCGCGCAGACCGCCGCAGGGTTCATCGGCCGCCAGATGGAACAGTAAAAACCGAGTAAATTTCAAGAAAGTGCCGCGAAGGTGGAAAAATTTCCTGCCCGTGGCACTTTCCTTTTGGATTCGCAGCATATAAAATAGAGAGAGTGAAAATGGGGGAGGTGTGCGCATGGATATCCGGCTGGATGCGGCGGCAAAACGGCCGCTCTACCTTCAGCTGCGGGATCAGCTGCGCGCGCGCCTGCTCTCCGGCGCAATTGCGCCCGCCTCGCGCCTGCCGTCGGCCAGAGAGATGTCCCATCTGCTGCACCTGAGCCGCAACACTGTGGATGAAGCCTACCGGATGCTGGAGGGCGAGGGACTGGTGCGCATTGTACCGGGGCAGGGGGCCTTTGCGGCGGAACGTAAAACCGAAACCGATGAGCAGCCCTGCGAGAAACCTTTTGATTGGGAGCGCCACATCAGCGCCGAAGCGAGGGACTATGCCGCCTTCCGCGAAAACGAGGGGCGCGTGGATCTGGGCAATCGCGAAGTGATCTCCTTCTCATCGCTCGCTCCGGATTACCATGCCTTTGAAAACGATGCGTTCCGGCGGGCACTCAACACCGTGATGGTTCAAGAGGGAAGTGTGCTGCTGGCCTACGGCTATACGCGCGGCTACGAACCCTTCCGCGAGTTTCTGCGGGAATATCTCACGGGAAAGGGCCTGCGGATGGAGGATCAGGAGGTGCTCGTCACGTCCGGCTTCCGCCAGGGCGCCGGGCTGGTGGTGGATACGCTGGTGCCGGTGGGTGGCGCGGTGGGCGTGGAAGCGCCGACCTATAACGGGTTCCTCGGTATCCTGCGCGCAAGGGGTGCGAAAACCGTGCCCATCGAATGCGACGCGGAGGGAATGATTCCCGCAGCGCTGGAAAAGGCCATGGCGGAGCAGGAGCTTCGGTTGGTGTATCTCATCCCGACTTATCACAACCCCACGGGGCGCAACATGAGCCTGAGCCGCCGCCGGGAGATTCTGCGGTTGTGCGCGGAGCATGACGTGCCCATTTTAGAGGACGGATTCAACGAGGAGCTGCGCTTCCGCGGGGAATGCCACCCCGCAATCAAGGCGCTGCGCGGCTCGGAAGGCGTGGTCTACGCGGGCAGCTTTTCCAAGGTGCTGTTTCCGGGCATCCGCGTGGGCTGGGTCGTCGCGCCCAAACCGCTTTACCGCTATTTGACGCACGAAAAATACAATCAGGATATTCACACGCCGCCGCTTTTGCAGGCCGCGCTGCGGCAATACTGCATCGAGGGTCATCTCGACCGCCATATCAAGCGCACGCGCGGGCTTTATCGGGAAAGGCTCGATGCGCTCTACGACGCGTTGGACCGCCATTTTGCGGGGCGCGCGAAGTGGGCGCGGGTCGAGGGCGGGTTTTCCGCCTGGCTCGAATTTCCGGAAACGCTTGACTTGCGTGCGGCGATGGAGGGCGCGCGGGAAGCCGGCGTGCTCTACGCGCCGGGAGATGCGTTCTATCCGGACGGGCGCGGGCGCAACTGCATCCGGCTCGGCTTTTCCCGCCTGACGCCGGAGCAGATTGAAAAGGGAATCGGCATTCTTTCAAATTATATCGCATCGCTGGGGGGATAATATGGATTTGGAAATCAACGGCATCAACTGCCATTATGAACAGGTGGGCGAGGGGAAAGATCTTCTGCTACTGCACGGCTGGGGAGGCTGCATCGACAGCTGGCTGCCGGTTACGGAGCATTTTAAGCAAAACTGCCGCGTGACGGTGATCGACTTTCCCGGTCACGGCAAGAGCAGCTTCCCTCCGGAAGAGGGATGGACGGTAGACGATTACTGCACCTTCACGGCGGCATTCATCGAGCAGACCGGCATTTCCGGCTGCGACATCATTGCGCATAGCTTCGGCGGGCGCGTGGCGCTGTTGCTGGCGGCGACCCGTCCCGAATTGATCGGAAAGCTGCTGCTGACCGATGCGGCGGGACTGCTGCCCAAGCGCAGCAAGGGCTATTATCTCAAGACCAACTTCTTCAAGACCATGAAGAAGCTGACCTACCTGATCCCCAACAGCGACGAGCTGCGCAAAAAGCTTTCACGCTTCGGCTCGGCGGATTACAAGGCGCTGCCCTACTGCATGAAGACCACCTTCGTCAACGTCGTCAATCAGGATCTTGCCTGGTGCCTGCCCAAGGTCAAGGCGGAAACCCTGCTCATCTGGGGGCGGAACGACACGGCGACCCCAGTCTGGATGGGGCAGCAGATGGAAAAGGAGATCAAGGGTTCGGCGCTGATCGTGCTGGAAAACGCGGGGCATTTTGCCTATCTCGATCAGTGCGGCAGTTTCCTGCGCATTGCGGATGCGTTTTTCTTCCCGCAGAAAGCAAAAGAGGCTTAAAACTTTGGAGGAGAGAGCATGCTGGAATTTGTGAACATGATCGTGCCGGTGCTGATGCTCACCGCGGCGATGACGCTGGGCTGCATGGAGTACCTGCATATGCTCCAGCTGGAGAGCTATCAGCTGGACGGCTACCGGCGGTGGATTGCCGCCAACAAAGAGCGTGCCTACGTCAAGGGGCTGATTGTGAGCATTGTGTCGCTCCTGGCGATGGTGGCGCTGAGTTTCTTTGCGGGCGTTTGGACGTATTTTATCACGAGCGCCGTGATGCTGGCGGCCAGCATCGTCTGCTTTGCGCTTTATAAGCGCGTGCCGGCGAAGAAAAAGCTGGTGCTGACCAAACGCGTGCAGCGCCTGCTGGCGGTGCATGCCGCGCTCTGGGCGCTCGTCTTTGTGCTCATCGATGTGGCGGGGGATTATGTTGTCCAGCTGCGCGCGCTGCCCTTTGCGCTGCCCGCCGTCTGGGTGTGGACGCTTGCGCTGTCCGCGCGCATTGCGCAGCCGATGGAAAACGCCATCAATAAGAGCTATTTCCGCGATGCGCAGAAGAAATTGCAGCAGAATCCGGACCTCATCCGCATCGGCATCACCGGCAGCTACGGCAAGACCAGCACCAAATTCATACTGGCTACGCTGCTGTCGGAAAAATATAACGTGCTGGCCACGCCCTCGTCCTTCAACACGCCCATGGGCATCACCCGCGTCGTGCGCGAACAGTTGAAAGACGAGCATCAGGTGTTTATTGCGGAGATGGGCGCGCGCCACAAGGGCGACATCAAGGAACTGGTGGAGCTGGTGCACCCGACGGTCGGGCTGATCACCAGCGTGGGACCGCAGCATCTGGAAACCTTCGGCAATATCGAAACCGTTGCGGCGACTAAATACGAGCTGATTGAAGGACTGCCCACAGACGGCGCAGCGTTCTTTGCTGCGGACGGCGGCATTTGCGAATCGCTCTATGAAAAGACGGCGCTGGCTGACAAAACCTTAGCCGGACTGGATGCCAAGAGCCCCATTCACGCAGAGAACATCACGGTCAGCGCGGAGGGTTCATCCTTTGATCTTGTCACGCCTAAGGGCACAATTTCCTGCACCGTTCCGCTGCTCGGTCGCCACAACATCCAGAACGCGGTGCTTTGTGCGGCGGTCGCGCTGCACCTTGGCCTTACGGAAGAGCAGCTGCGCGCGGGTATGAGCAAGCTTCAGCCGGTGGAGCATCGCTTGCAGCTCATTCGCGGCGCGGGCGGCGTCACCGTCATCGACGATGCGTTCAACGCAAATCCCGCAGGTGCAAAGTCCGCCATGGACGTGCTGGCGGTGTTCCCGGGGCGCAGAATCTGCGTCACCCCCGGCATGGTGGAGCTGGGCGCAAGCGAGCAGGAGCTGAACCATGAGTTCGGCCGCCAGATGGCCAAGGCCTGCAATATTGCGGTGCTGGTGGGCATCAAGCGCACGCAGCCCATCTACGAAGGGCTGCTGGAAGAAGGGTTTAATGCGGACGATATCCTGCGCGTCAATACCCTGGCCGAAGCCAGCGATTTCATCGCCAAGACCACTCGTCCCGGCGACGTGGTGCTGTTTGAAAACGATCTTCCCGATAACTATAACGAATAAGAAGGTGCAATAAAACATGAGACTGATTGTTTTGTACGGCAGCCGTGCCTGTGAGCACGATGTTTCGATCATTACCGCCGTTCAGGCGATGGATAATGCGGATCCCTCCAAATACACCGTCATCCCCGTTTACATTGATATGGCGGGCCGCTGGTGGACGGGCGATGCGCTGCGCCGCATGGATTTTTATACCCATTTTGACGAGCGCCGCGTCACGGAATGCCAACTGGTGCCCAAGGAGGGCGGCGGCGCGCTGCTGATCAAGAAAAAGACCGGCCTCTTCGGCGGCAATGCGGTGCTTTGGGATGTGGAGTGCGCGCTGATGTGCTTCCACGGCATGAATGGCGAGGACGGCACCGTTCAGGGTCTGTTGGAGCTCTATGGTGTGCCGTATACTTCTGCGGGCGTGCTCGGTTCCGCCACCGGTATGGACAAGATCGCCATGAAGCTGATCTACAAGGGCTGCGGCCTGCCCGTGCTTGATATGACATGGTTTGAGCGCTGCGATTGGCAGAAGGACCGCGAGGCCGTGCTCGACCGCGTGGAGCGCGAGATCGGCTATCCCGCCTTTGTCAAGCCTGCCAACCTTGGTTCGTCCATCGGTATCACCAAGGCGCACGACCGTCAGAGTCTGGCCGACGCCATCGACACGGCGGCTTCTTTTGACCGCCGCATTCTCGTCGAGCATGGCGTGGATCACCCCGACGAGGTCAACTGCGCCGCCGTGGGCTATGGCAAGAACGTCACCGTCTCGGTTTGCGAGATGCCTGTCTCCTGGCAGGAGTTCCTGACCTTCGACGAAAAATATTTGCGCGGCGGCAAGGGCGGAACCAAAGGCGGTGTGAAGGGCGGCGTCAAGAGCGCGATGCCCGCCAAGGGAATGCCCGTCAAGGGCGGCGGAGGGAAGAACGGCATGGCCTCCCTGTCCCGCCAGATCCCTGCACCCATTCCGGATGAGATGACGAACGAGATTCGCTCCATGACCGAGCAGATCTTCCGCGTGATGGACCTCAAGGGCGTCGTGCGCGTGGACTACATCATCGACAAGGCAGAAAACAAGGTCTACGTCAACGAGGTCAATACCATCCCCGGTTCGCTGGCCTTCTATCTGTTCGAGCCGGTCGGCATCTCCTACCGCGAACTGATCGACCGCATGGTAGACGCGGCCATCGAGGCGCACGAGGAGCGCGAGGCTTCGTCCTTCTCCTTCCAGTCCGCCATCCTGACCAAGGCAACCGGCGGCGCAAAGCGCTAAAAAGGAATAGAAAAAGCGGATGAGCTTTATGCTCATCCGCTTTTAGACTGGTTTTACGCTTTTTTGCGCCAGGGCGCTTCGAGGAAGGCTTCGCCGTGGCCGGGTATGATGACGTCCGCCGTGCCCGCGGCAGAAGCAATGGTGGCGCGGCCGATATCGTCATTCCAGCCGAACAGATAAGGTTCGCCTGCCTGATAGAATTCGCGGTTCATGATCGCGTCGCCGGTCAGCAGAATCCGCCCCTCCGGTGCGTCAAAGCGCAGGCCACAGAGCCCTTCGGTGTGTCCGGGCAGCGGCACGACCTCAATGCCCGGTGCGAGGAACTGCGGCGCGGGGGAGCAGTGCGCCAGCGTTTCGAATTTGTCCGCCGGGAATACGCGGTTGTATTCCGCCCAGTTTTCCTCAAGATAGCGCAGCTCTTTTTCCGGCATGATCCATTTGGCGTTGGGGAAGGCCAGCGGGGAGACATGATGATCGTAGTGATAATGCGTGGTGAAAACCTGCGTAATGTCCTCCGGATGAAGGCCGCAGGCATTGAGCAGTGCCTCGGGCATATCGCCTTCCGGCAGGGAAGGATCGACCAGAATCTGCTGTCCGCTGCCGGAAATCAGTGTGCAGGTGGCCAGCGCCCTGCGGTAGGCGATGGAATCGCTCTCGCCCCAGTAGCGGTTGCGGGAAAGATGACCGATGGTCAGAATATGAAACGTGTACATAAAACAGGACCCCTCTTTTTCGCTTTGCGGGATATCTTTTGTCTGTACTCCGCATTATAACAAAAAAGCCAGAGAAAAGCGAGAGATTTCTCTTGCGCAAAGGGGATGGGTGTGGTATTATATTAAAAGTAGCGCATTCATCCTTGCATGACCTGCAAGGCCATGCCAAAGTCCATAAGGAGGTGAAAGTATGAACAAATACGAAGCTCTCTACGTCATCGACGCCGCGATGGAGGATCAGGCCCGTGCCGATCTGATCGCGCTGTTCCAGAAGCTGGCGACCGACAACGGCGCCGAAATCGAGAAGGTCGATGAGTGGGGCAAGCGCCGTCTGGCCTACCCCATCAACTTCAAGAATGAGGGTTACTATGTGCTGATGCAGTTCTCTGCCAAGCCCGAGTTCCCCCGCGAGCTGGAGCGTAACTTCCAGATCAACGAAAACATCATGCGTTACCTTGTGACCCGTATTGAGGAATGATAAGGACGGTGCAACATGAATAAAGTCATCCTTGTCGGCAACCTGACCAGAGATCCCGAATACCGCACTACGCCTTCCGGCGCGGCGGTGTGCAACTTCAGCATTGCCGTGCAGCGTAGGTTTGCAAACCAGCAGGGCGTGCGCGAGGCGGATTTCATCAACTGCGTTGCTTGGCGTCAACAGGCTGATTTCGTGCATCGCTTCTTCACCAAGGGCAGGAAGATCGGTGTTGTCGGTTCCATCCAGACTCGCACCTATGACGCGCAGGACGGCTCCAAGCGCTACGTTACCGAAGTTGTCTGCGACGAATGCGAGTTTGTGGATTCCAAGCCCCAGGGCGACGGCTCTCAGAGCTACGGCGGAAACGCCGGTTACAGTGCGCCCGCTCCTGCACCCAAATCCTCTGCACCCGCCAATGATTTTGCGGGTCAGGGCTTCACACAGGTCGATGATGACGACCAGCTCCCATTCTGAGTATAAAGGAGGTTAGACAACCATGTCTGAGGAAAGAGTTCGCCGTCCTCGCGGCCGTAAACCCCGCCGCAAGGTCTGCCAGTTCTGCGTAGATAAGATCGAGCACATCGATTATAAGGACCTGCCCCGTCTCCGTCGCTTTGTGACCGAGCGCGGCAAGATCCTGCCCCGCCGTATGTCCGGCAACTGCGCCAAGCATCAGCGCCAGCTGTCCATCGCGATCAAGCGTGCCCGCCACGTTGCGCTGCTGCCCTACACCGCAGAGTAATTTCTGTTGTGAAATGCAAGGAGAAACGTCTGAAAAAATTCAGACGTTTCTCTTTTTTTACGTTGGACGCGCTTGACCGATCTTCAGCATAGCGGTAAAATAGGATTAAATGGTTAGCGATAGTTAACCTGCGGAAGGAGTGCTTGAAAATGCTGAAATATACGCTGAAAGTGGATGGCATGGCCTGCGGAATGTGCGAAGCGCACGTCAACGACGCGGTGCGCAAGGTTTGCCCGAATGTAAAAAAAGTGACTTCGTCCCACGCGAAGGGTGAGACGGTGATCCTGACCGAGCAGGAACTGGATGAGGAAAAGCTGCGCAAGGAGATCGGTGAGACGGGATACGAGCTTAAATCGGTTTCCAAAGAGCCCTACGAAAAGAAGGGTCTGTTCGGTTTCCTGCACAAATAAGGGAGAACCTTTTATAGACTGTTCATAATTGACGGAGCCGCTTCGGTTGACAAATCCCCATCCTTCACGCTACAATAGATACTAGGCAACTTTGTAGGTCAGGGAGACGGAAATGAGCAAGTCGAAGCGGTTTTTGTGGTCTTTGGTGTATGCGGTCGGGATGTTCCCACTGGGATTGGTTTCCAGCTTCCTGCTGCCGGTTGCGCCGGTTTATTGCGGCGTATTGATGGCGCTGAACGTGGCGCTGTCGCTGTGGCTCGGCCCGGTGAGCGCCTGCATTGGCGCGGGTGCGTTCTGCCTGGGCACAGCGCTGTTTACTCTGGCGGTCGATCCCAATATCTGGCCGATTGCCGCCTGGCTGTTTGTGCTGCTGGCCGGCATCACCGTGATGATTGACGTGCAGCTGCGTCGCAAAACGCCTCTGTTCTACACCATGCTCAATGCAGGGCTGACGATTGTGGTGTTCGGTGCGCTGAGCTATATCGCGCTGAACTTCACCGTGGGCGATTTTGTGACGCTGGTCGGCGAAAAGATCGGCAAAGGGCTGGAAAGCGTTGCGGAGGCCTCACCCCAGCTTTACGACCTGATGCTCTCCACCTGGTCAAGCATGGGCGTGTTGCCGGATGTCGGCCTGGCCGGCCCTGTGACGGCGCTGGACGCGCAGACCCGCAAGGAACTGACTTCCAGCTTGTTGGAGAGTTTCGAACTCTCACTGCGCATGAACCTGATCGGGATGCTCGTGCAGTCCGCCATGCACATGGCGGTGCTTGGCACGCTGATTCCGCTGATGCTGCGCACGCGCTATGGGCAGGGAGAGGAATTCACGCCGCTGTGCAACCTGGAAACGGTGCGCATCCCGGCAAGGCTCAACCTTGTGCTGATGATCGGCGTGCTGGTGCTGTGGGTGCTGATACTCGTCAACGACAGCTTCTATGCCGTTTATTCCGCAGCGTGGAGCCTGGTGCAGTACATCTACGGCTTGCAGGGCTTGAGCGTCTGTGAATGGTTCCTAAAGAAGCACGGATGGAAGAAGGGCTGGCGCTATCTGCTGATGGGCGCGGGTTATGTGCTGCTGCCCACTGTGCTGTTTCTGATCGGCTTTCTGGAGCAGATTTTCTACTTCCGAAAGATCGGCCGTCCCCGTCCGGAGGATTTCGGCCTGAAAGGACATGATGATCCTGACGATCGGGATGACGACGAGATGTAAGCTCATCCGCAATTTGCGGTTTGTTTAAGAAAGAGAAAGGCAGGAGAAAAATTATGAAAGTGATACTGCTCAAGGACATAAAGGGTACCGGTAAAAAGGATCAGATCATCGAGGCGAGCGACGGCTTCGCGCGCAACTATCTGTTCCCGCGCAAGCTGGCGGTGGAGGCAAGCAACGCCAACCTCAACGCGATCGAGACGGCTAAGTCGGCGCAGAGCCACCGCAAGGAAGTCGAGAAGGAAGAGGCCAAGGCGCTGGCCAAGAAGATGAGCGACATGACGGTGGAAATCGCCGTGCGCGCAGGCGAAAACGGCCGCCTCTTCGGCAAGGTCACCAACCAGGAAGTGGCGGACGCGCTCAAAGCCAAGTACGGCATGGAGGTCGATAAGCGCAAGATCTCGATCGACACCATCAAGGAAGTCGGCGACGCCGAAGCGGTCGTCAAGCTCTATCCCGAAGTTTCCGCAAAGCTCAAACTCAAAATCGTGCCCCAGGCTTGATCGGATCGGAGAAAAGATCCGACTCCAAAGGGAAGGACTTGAAAAAATAGTCGAGTTTTGAAAGCGCTCGGCGTGACGATTTGTCACGCCGAGCGCTTTCTGCGCCTAGACAAAACGGAGAATGAGAATAAAATCAGTTATTGAGAAACTTATATTTTGCTGAGAGGAAGCGCAATGCCGGCAAAGAAGCAGATTACAAAAAAACTGAATACAGCGCTGAAGCTACTGAAAGAACAGGGTTACGGTGCAGTAAACACCGAGCAGCCGCCAAAGAAATGGGCTGTTTCACGCAGCCTGTCTATCTGTTTTTTTCGAGGATGGAGGAATTGTAACAGAAATTGATTCCGCTGGCGGTCACGGAATTTGAGTCTTACATGAAAAGCGGGAGTGAGAACGGCGCTGTCTGCCTGTACGGTATGCAGTACATTTCCTTTGCGCGGGAGGAATCCCGCCTGTTCTGTTTCCCTTTTATGCGGCCCAACGCCTTTTCCGAGATCAAGCAGACCCTGAATTGAGCAATCCGGCAATGCGATGATGGAAAGATATCACATCGGCCACGAAGCAGCGGGCAGGCTGCACGATCAGCGCTGAATGTATACGCACGGCATTGCCTCCTTGATTGCGACAAATTTCTGCGATTGGAATATGGAGAAAGTTGAAGGCATGCTTGACGACTGCCGGCACATCTTTATGAAAGAATATGCGGCATGACGTGTTTACCGATAAAGATCTGCGCCATCTGATTCTTTCGCTTTTTGTCGAGCAGTTTCGCCCATGTTTGTCGGCATTGCAGACACTTTTATGGTCAGCTTTTTCGGTGAGGCGGATGCCTCCTTCAGTTTGGAGAGGGCTAGGCCGCAGTCCAGCTCCGGCGTTTTATAAAAGGTGAAATTGTCGTCGGTGGTCACTCTGCCGGAAAGACGGCCCGGATGATGGCAAAACGACGCTTTTCCGAAGGCGATATTGTAAAGCAAGTTGCCTGCCGCACTTCTTAGCGGCGTTTCCGTGTAGCTGCTCATGATCTTTCCCTCTGGCGCGGTCATCATGTGGCAGAAGATATAAGGTCTGTCCATTCTGGGTTTTCTCCTTGCAATTGACAAATTCTTCCCGAAGAAGTAGGATGTCATTAAGCTGTCTTTGTGCCCTACAACTTAAAACCAACCTTAAGTCAAGAGGTTTTTGAAAAATGAGGGAATTTCCGGATGGTTTACACGGTGAGGGAAATGGCAAAGCTGCGGGGGATCGGCTGCATGAAGAAAGCCGGAATGTCCGTCAAAGACATCCGGCAGTATATCGAAATGGCGCTGTAGGGCGATGATACGATAGATCTTTGCCTTTCCCTGTTTGAGCATCAGCGGGGAGTCATGAAGCGGCAGATGGAAGAATTGCAGCACGCGATGGAAATGGTGGATCGCAAATGCTGGTACTACGAAACAGCGAAAGCGGCGGGCACGGTCAACGCGCCGCAGAAGAAGGAGCTTTCGGATGTGCCGGAGCGCTTTCGGAAAATTCGGGGAGAGCTTCGGATCGTACCGGGCAGAAACACAAAGTGAAAGACAAGGCAGGCGCAAACCGTTATGATAGATAAAATGCTGATCCGTGGAGCGAAAGTCCACAACCTCAAAAATATTGACGTAGAGATTCCGCTGGGGAAAATTGTTGGAATTGCGGGCGTATCCGGCTCGGGAAAATCTTCGCTGGCTCTCGGCGTATTGTATGCCGAGGGATCGCGCCGGTATCTCGAAGCGCTCTCCACCTATACCCGCCGAAGGATGACGCAGGCGTCCAGGGCCAGCGTGGACGAGGCGCTGTATGTTCCCGCAGCGCTGGCACTTCATCAGCGTCCCGGCGTGCCGGGTATCCGCAGTACCTTCGGCACGGGAACGGAACTGCTGAACAGCCTGCGGCTGATGTTTTCCCGGCTGGCCAGCCACCGCTGCCCGAACGGGCATTATCTGGAGCCGTCCCTGGCTGTTGCGGCTGGAAAGGAACTGATTTGCCCGCAGTGCGGCGCGCAATTTTACGCACCGTCTGCTGAGGAACTCGCCTTCAACTCCCAGGGCGCCTGTAAGACCTGCGGCGGGACGGGCAGCATCCGCACCGTGGACCTGGCGAGCCTTGTGCCGGATGATTCCCTCAGCATCGACGAGGGCGCGGTCGCCCCATGGAACAGCCTGATGTGGTCACTGATGACCGATGTGTGCCGCGAGATGGGGGTTCGCACCGATGTACCGTTCCGCGATTTGACTGCGGAAGAAAAAGAGATCGTCTATCACGGTCCGGCAGTGAAAAAACATATCTTTTATAAAGCAAAGAACTCCAATCAGGCGGGAGAATTGGACTTCACCTATTATAACGCCGTCTACACGGTGGAAAACGCACTGGCCAAGGTCAAGGACGAAAAGGGCATGAAACGGGTGGAAAAGTTTCTGAAAGAGGATACCTGCCCGGAATGCAGCGGCACACGGCTTTCCGCCGCCGCCCGCGCGCCGAAACTGCGGGGAATATCTCTGGATGAAGCCTGCGCCATGACACTTTGTCGGCTGGTTGATTGGGTACAGCGTGTTCCCGGCAGTCTGCCGGAAGAAATGCGCCCGATGGCGGAGAGCATCTGCGAAGCCTTTCAAGGCGCGGCCGGGCGGCTGATGGATCTGGGCCTGGGTTATCTGACACTGGATCGCTCGGCATCTACGCTTTCTACCGGTGAGCGCCAGCGGATGCAGTTGGCCCGTGCCGTTCGCAATCGCACCACGGGCGTTCTCTATGTGCTGGACGAACCGTCCATTGGCCTGCATCCGTCCAACATCGTGGGACTGACCGGCGTCATGCACGATCTGGTGGCGGACGGCAACTCCGTCATACTGGTCGATCATGACACGCAGATTCTGAAAGAAGCCGATTGGATCGTGGAGATGGGGCCGGAAGCGGGTGCAAAGGGCGGCCGTGTGATTGCGCAGGGGACGATTCCTGCGATGGAAGAAAATCCCGCCTCGCAGATCGGGCCGTTTCTGTCCGGAAAGGCGGAAACGAAGCTTCGTGCCTGTGCCGCTGGGGAAGAACTGTTCAGGAGCGGCGCCATTCACCTGTCTACGTCTTCCATCCATACCGTAAAGCCGCTGGAGGTAGATATCCCAAAGGGGCGGCTCACGGTCGTCACCGGCGTGTCCGGGTCCGGCAAAACCACGATGGTGCTGGAAAGCCTTGTCCCTGCGCTGGAGGCAGTTATCAGCGGCAGTGCGCTGCCTGCCCATATCCGCTCAATAGACGCCGAAGGAATCGTGCACGTTAAGCTCATTGACGCCACACCCATCGGCATCAACGTCCGCTCGACCGTTGCGACCTATGCAGGCATTCACGACGAGCTGCGCAAGCTGTATGCCAAATCTTCCGACGCCAGGGAAAAGGGCTATAAAGCGAGCGACTTTTCCTACAACACCGGCGCCCTGCGCTGCCCCGGCTGCGACGGAACGGGCGTCGTCAGTCTGGATGTTCAGTTTTTGCCGGATGTCAGCATTCCCTGCCCGGACTGCCGCGGTTCCCGCTATGCAAGGGTGGCCTATGAGGTAAAGCTCACCAACAAGGACGGGGCAAGCATTTCCCTGCCGGAACTGATGGATATGGATGTTGACTCCGCGATCGACTTCTGCAAAGAGATGAAAATTGTCCGTCAGAGGCTGGAGATACTCAAGCAGCTCGGCCTTGGCTACCTGACGTTGGGAGAGGAAACGCCGAGCCTTTCCGGCGGAGAAGCACAGCGGCTCAAGCTGGCCGGCGAGATCGGCAAAACGCAGGAGGATTCCGTTTTTGTGTTCGATGAGCCGTCCATTGGTCTGCATCCGCTGGATGTGCGGGTGCTGCTGGGTGTTTTCCAGGCACTGCTGGACAACGGCGCAACCGTCGTCGTCATTGAGCACGATCTGGATCTGATCCGCAATGCGGACTTTGTGATCGACATGGGTCCGGGCGGCGGCGATGCGGGCGGTCGGATCGTGGCCAGCGGAACGCCGCAGGAAATCCGGAATAATGAAAACAGCAGAACCGGTCGGTATTTGTGATGCGGAAAAACGGCAGAGAGGGCATAATGCCTTCTCTGCCGTTTGTTTGTATGGGAGGAATTTACTCGATGTCGAGCAGCAGGCCGCCGGCCGCGGTCTGGGGAAGGTCGGACAGCGCGGAGGCAGCGTAGGTTTTCTCGGAAGAGAACACGGCGAAATCCTCCCCTTTCTTCAGGGTCAGGGTGAAGGGATCTCCTTCTGCGGAAACGGTATATCGGGCGGAAGAATCAGCGCTGCGGGCGAAAGTGAGAAGAGCGCGGGTCTGCGCGCTGTTGGCGGCGAGGAGATCCTCCGGCTGCTCGGTCTCCGCGCTGCCGGAGACGGCGGATTTGGAAGCGGCGGGCAGCATGCAGCCGTTGGAAAAATTGAATTGATCTCCGGCACTCAGTAGGCTGACACGCAGGCCGCTGACCGCAAAATGCGTGTCCGTGCCCTTATAGGCCGCATCGCGGTTGTCGAGCACGGTGACCGTGCCGGAGCCGAAGACCGTGCCGACGCCGTCGGAAATTGCGATGCCGGTGGCTTCGTCCAGACCGATGGCATAAGCGGCGCCGCCGGCATGCTGCATCGCGCACAGACGCGCCAGGCGGCCGCGCGCGCCGAAGTGAGAATCAAAGACAAGGGAATACCCGCTGGCGGATTTGTCGCAGGGCAGTCCCTGATAGAGTGCACCTTCCTCGCCGCACACCACACCGGACGCGGTCAGATCCGCATTTGTGGGAACGGGATGCGTCAATACAGCGTGAGAATCCGCATCCTGATAACAAACAGAGCCGAGCATGTGCGCTCCCGCGCTGGTGCCGGAGAGGAACCCGCCGCGTGCAAAGAGGTCCTGCACAGCAAGGCCGATTGCGTTCGGGGTGCCGTCGGCGTTCTGCAGGGCGTATATGCCCAAGCTCTGATCGCCCCCGGTGAAATAAACGCCGTGGCAGCTGGAAACCAGCGCCGCCCAATAGGGATCGCTGCCGATGGAATCTCGGTTTTCCACTGTCAGCGGGATATAGACCGCCTCAAAGCCTGCTTCGGCAAAGCGGTGCTCAAAGCTGAGAACGGAGGAGGTGTCCTGATAGAAGTAGGACCAAATCTCCCGTTCGCTGCCGCTGGAAGCGCCGATTACAGCCACACGCGGCGTATCCGGAAAATCGCGGAAGATGGATTGCGAGGAGGAGAGGATGGAGCTGCGGCCGCCGCCGATCGTGGCTGCGCCGCCGTTGGGGAAGAGGATGCCCTTACCGCTGGCGATGATCCCGCTGGACGCGGGGAGTTCTTCCGGTGTGACCAGGCGGTCGGAACAATAGGAAATACCGGCAACTGCGTCTGCCGTGACGCTGGCTACATAAACGTAGCAGCAGCGGCCGGCATCCGCTGCATTGCCGTCCAGGTCTTTCTGCGAGGAAAGATCCATGGTGAATTCCGTCGAGGCAGCGTTCTCAAAACAGAGCGCTTTGCCGTCCTTCACCAGCGCATCCATGAACGCGGGATCGGCGGCCGCCAGCTGCTCTTTGACCGCGTCAAAGCCGTTGGGGGAGAGAAACACATAGTTCTTTTCCAGTTCGCCGTCGGGTTTGCTTTCGAAGGAACCGCTGAGCGTGCTGCCGGAGCGGGTGAAGGTCAGCTTGCCCGCCGTGGGGGCGAAATAAACTGTCTGCTCGGCTTTTTCCAGACTGAGCAAGCCGTCTTTGCCGAACACGCCCGCATAGAAATAATGCGTGCCTGCTTCGGTAAACGCTTCGCCGGTGACCAGATCCTTCTGCGCGGTATTGAGTGTGTTGCCCACCCCGTCACAGTAGCTTAAATCGGTCATCACATAAGCGCGGTTGGCGGGTTTATCCAGCGCCAGGATTTCATCACGGCTGAGTGCGGAAAGCGCGTCCCAGACTTCGTCAAATCCGCACACGCTGTACCCCACAAGGAACCCTTCTGCGCCTTCCAGCGTGCTGGGTGGGAAGAAGGCGATTTTGTAGCCGGAGCTGTCCTCGCCCTTGCCGACCATGCGCAACCTGGTGAGGGTATAGTCGTTCTGATGCGGATTTACCCATATATCGCCGCTTTGCGCATTCGGCTCGGGCGAGACGGGCGGCGTCCCTGCGCAAGCGCTCAGCGAAAGTAGAAGGGCAAATGTGAGCAGCAGGATAGAGAGTCTTTTCATGAAAATGTTCGCTCCTTTTGAAAAAAGCGGGCGGGGCATACCGCCCTGCCCGCAGCCGTGATGGGGTAAGAAAGGAATTATTCCGCTGCACCGAAGTACACGGTGACATAGTCAGAGGACTCCACACCGTCCTTGGTCAGGGTGATGACGTAATCGTCGGGGTAATCGGGATTGTCGTCATACACGACGGAGGCGGTGATGCCCAGGTTCAGCGCCTCGATCTGAGCGCCGAAGTAGTCCTGAACGGCCTGGGTCTTTTCTTCCTGCGTCAGGGCGGAAACGTCCTGATCCTCCATCAGGCGGGTCTCGGTGACGAGATCGAACGCGGCGGCAAAATCGTTGGCCAGATCAATCGTGCTCTGCTCCATGGTGAAGGTGCGGTCCGCTTCGCCGACCCACAGCACCTTTTCGTAGCCGATGGTCGCCAGATAGAAGTGGTATTCGCCGGCATTCTGCAGAAGAGAGGTGCCGTTGATCAGATCCACCGCGTCGCCGTAGAAGCGGATGGGGTCGGAGGTATTGCCGTCAAAGTAGCTCAGCTTGTCGCCGGAGAGGTTGCGGATTTTACCGTCCAGGTCCAGCGCGTCGATCTCCGCCAGGAAGCTGGAGGGATCGCTGAACTGCTCAGAGGTGAAGAAGGCCTTGACTTCGTCCACCGTCGCGGTGGAATAGCACATCGCAATGCTGAAAACGTCGCTGTTGGATGCGAGTTCACCCGCCGTGCCCTGCATGGAGAAGCCCTTCATGAAACTGGCATCGTTGGTGTTCGTGCCGCAGAGCGTAACGTCCGCTACGGCGTACTTGTCGTCGAAGGGATCCTTCTTGGCGCAGCCGGTTGCAGTCAGGCCGAGCGCAAGAACGAGAACCAAAAGGAGCGCGAGAAGTTTGTTGGTTTTCATGATACTATTTCCTCCTGAGCCAATTTATTGCACGGCGCTGTGCGCCGCTGCAAGCTTTTCGATGGTGAAGCGCCCGTCTTTGCGCGTCAGATGCATGACATAGGCGGAACCGAGCACACGAAAGGTTCCGTCCGGGAGAGAGACCTCCAACGCAGTATCTTCGCTGATGCCGAAGCCCTGCGCTTCATTTGAGGCTTCCATTGCAGCCATGAGGCGCTGAAGGCGCGCACGGCGGTTGAAATGCTGATCCACAATGCCATGCGGAAGGAATCCCAGCCCACGGGAGATCAGCAGCGGTTCGGGGGAGAAGCCCTCGCTGTGATCCTGCCAGGCGCGGGCATCGGTGCAAAGGGGAAGGGTCAGCGCGCCCTCGTCGTCCCCGCGTGCGATCATGATGCGGCTCATGATCGCCGCGCCCGCCGAGGATCCGCCGATGACCCCGCCGCCATCAAGCAGGCGGCGCATGGCGGCCAGCACGGGAGTATCCGTGCCGTCTGCCTGAAGCAGAAGCCGCGCTGTCCGCAACTGATCGCCGCCGCCGAACCAGATGCCTCCGGCGCCTTCCAGAACCGGCAGAAGGGATTGATCCGCGCGGTTTGTCCAGCTGTTTCGGCCGACAAGCTCGGGCTGCTCAGTCAGCGGCAGCAGGGCGACCTGCCCAACGCCCGCTTCCAGCAGCAGCTCGCGATTGGCGGAAAAGCTGTCCTCCGGGTCGCTGCTGGCGCAGACCGCCAATACAACCTTTGCGGACTTTCTGCCGCACAGTTCGGCAAAACGGGAGAAGATTTCTTTTTTGCCCTGCTCGGTTGCGCCGATATTGCCGCCCGCGATCAAAAGCGTACCGTTCATTGCAGCGCCCTCCTGTATTCATCGCATTCCTTTTTGTTGGCATAGACGAAATGGCCGGGGAGAATCTCCGTCCAGGCGGGCTTATCCTCGCGGTAATCGTGAACCGAGGGATCATACGCCGCAGAAGTTTCGCTTAGCCGCAGGGCGGGATCGGGCATGGGGATGGCGCGCAGCAGAGACTGTGTGTAAGGATGCAGCGGATGCGCAAAGAGCTCTTCGCTCGGTGCAAGCTCCACCAGCGATCCCTTGTAGATCACGCCGATGCGGTCGGAGATGAAGCGTACCACGCTCAGGTCGTGCGCAATGAACAGGTAGGTCAGATGATGCTCCTGTTTCAGTTCGTTGAGCAGATTGATGATCTGCGCTCGGATTGAGACGTCCAGCGCGCTGATCGGTTCGTCCGCAATGATGAATTCCGGTTCCATGATGAGCGCGCGCGCAATGCCGAGGCGCTGCCGCTGTCCGCCGGAAAACTCGTGGGGGAACCGGCTGGCGAACTCCGGCAGCAGTCCTACCTGCTGCATGGCGCGGGACACCTTCGCCTTGCGTTCGTCTTCATTTTTGAAGAGCTTGAAGTTGTAAAGCCCTTCGGAGATGATGTAGTCCACCTTGGCGCGCTCGTTCAGGCTGGCCATGGGGTCCTGAAAGATCATCTGCACCTGTTGGCGATACTGCTTGATTTCCTCCCGGCTGAAGCGCCGATTAACGTGCTTGCCTTTATAGAGGATTTCCCCGCCCGCAGTGGGGATGATTTTCATGACGGCGCGGCCGATAGTGGTTTTGCCGCTGCCCGATTCGCCCACCAGGCTGAAGGTTTCGCCGCGGTAGATGTCAAAGGACACGCCGTTGACGGCGCGGAAAGCCTTGCTGCCGGTGCCGAACTGAATGGAAAGGTCCTTGACCGAAAGCAGCGGTTCGTCCGTGCAGGGAGAATAGGTTTCCGGCACAGCGGGCGCGCGCCCCAGCCCCGGCGTGTGGTAGGCGCGCGGGTCGCCCCATTTGGCGATGGAGAGCGGGTGCATCGTCCAGGTCTTGGCGGTGTGATCGGGGGAGACGGGGAATACAGGAGGCTCTTCGAGACGGTCGATTTCCATCGCCTTCGGGTTGCGAGGATAGAAGGCATCCCCCTTGATTTCGTTGTAAAGATTGGGCGGCGTGCCGGGGATGGTGAAGAGCTTTTCACCCTTGGTGCTGAGCTGCGGCAGTGCGCGCAGCAGGGCGCGGGTGTAGGGATGAACGGGACAGGCAAAGACTTCTTCCGTCGGACCCGTTTCCACGATTTCACCGGCATACATCACCGCCACGCGGTCGGCAATGTTGGCCACTACGCCCAGGTCATGCGTGATGAAGATCACGCTCAAGCCCATTTTACGCTGAATACGGCGCAGCAGCTGGAGAATCTGCGCCTGAAGGGTGACGTCCAGCGCAGTGGTCGGCTCATCGCAGATCAGCACTTCGGGATCGGCGGCAATGGCGGTCGCAATGACGATGCGCTGCCGCATTCCGCCGGAAAACTCGTGCGGATAGCGTCCGTAACGATCGGCGGAAATGCCGACCTGCTCCATCAGCTTTTTCGCTTTCTCAATGGAAGCTTCTTTGGAAAGGTCTGTGTGCAGCAGGATCATTTCGCGGATCTGCTCACCTACGGTCATCAGCGGGTTGAGCGCTGTCATCGGGTCCTGGAAGACCATTGCAATGCGCTTGCCGCGGATGGGCAGCCAGTCCTTTTCCTTCAGCTGATCCAGACGGATGCCGTCAAATTCAATGCTGCCGCCGACGATCGAACCGTTTTTATCGGTCATGCCGATCAGCGTCTTGGTCAGTACGCTTTTGCCGGAGCCGGACTCTCCGACGATGGCCAGCGTCTCGTTTTCGTAAAGATCCAGACCGGCGCCGCGCACAGCGGCCAAAGTCTTTCCGCGAAGGCTGAAATGGACGCGGAGGTCGCGAACGCTCAATACGGTTTTGGACATGATTGCGTTCCCTCCTTAAATATGGTTGCGCGGGTCGGAAGCATCCGCAAAGCGGTTGCCGACGATGTAAAACGAAACCGTGACAAACGAGAGGATGATGGTCGGATAGATCAGTTGGAAGGGATAGACCTCAAAGCTGTTCTTGCCCACGGAAACCAGATTGCCCAGCGAAACAACGTCCAGCGGCAGCCCCAGGTTGATGTAGCTGAGGAATACTTCGGAGCCGATGGAATAGGGGATGGTCAGCGCCACTTCCATGATGATGATGCTGACGATGTAGGGCACGATGTTCTTGATGAGAATTCGGAAAAGCGGCGTGCCCAGGCACTGGGAGGCAATGTTGTACTCGTTTTCGCGGATGGCGACGACGCGGTTGCGCACAAAGCGCGCAATCGACAGCCAGCCCGTCAGGCACATCGCCAGCACGATTGTCCAGAAGCTGGGACGCAGTATGTAGGTAAACAGCACCAGGTAGACGGTCTGCGGGATGTTGGTCACGATGTTGTATAGCTCCGTCATGAACCGGTCAATGCGGCGAACATAGCCCCACAAAGCCCCGGCAATGGTGCCCAGCGTCACGTCGAAGAAGGCGATCACAAAACCAAGCAGGAGCGAGGTGCGCGTGCCGTACCAGGTGCGCGACCACATATCGCGGCCGATGTTGTCCGTGCCGAAGAGATGCTCGGCGCACGGCGCGAGGTTCCAGGTTGCGCTGCCCGTCTCGGCAAAGTTCGGGTTGCGGTAGCTCGTTTCCCACCCGGGGATCATTTCGCAGATCATGGGATAAAGGAGACTCATCAGCACAAATGCACACATGATGGTGAGCAGCAAAACCGAGGAACGTTTTTTGAAGAAAGTGCGGAAGGTGCTCTGCCAGTAGGAGTAGTTGGAGTATCCTGTCAGCTCGCTTTTTTCGGGATCAAAGGGGATGCGCTCGAACAGGCTCTCGCTCAGCGCCGCCTTGAGGTTCGGTTTGCAGACGTTCATGCTCATCCCTCCTTTTTATCCGTCAGCCGGATGCGGGGATCCAGCAGCACCATCAAAATATCCCCCAGAAACACGCCGAGCACGCCCAGCGCCGAATAGAGGATGACCAGCACCTGCACAAGGGAATTATCCATCTCCTGAATGGCCTCGACGAGCAATCCGCCCATGCCGGGAATGGAATAAAGGCTCTCAATCACCAGGGAGCCGGAGATCGTCAGCAGCATCTGCAGCGGAAAATACTGCGCCAGAGGCACCAGTGCGTTGCGCAGCACATGGCGCTTCATCAGTTTCCAGTCGGTCATGCCCTTGCTGCGGGCAAATTTGACGTAATCCCTGTTTTCCTCATCCACCATGAACCGGCGCAGCCAGATAGCATACCATGCAATGCTGGACAGCGAAAGCGAAACCGTCGGCAGAATCCATGTCACAGGATTGCGCTCGCTGAACATCATCGGGATGTGGAAAAGTCCCGTGATGGCGATCTGCAGAAGGAAGAGATAGATCAGGCTCGGCACCGCGCGCACGATGACCACATATCCCGTGCCCAGCGCATCCGGCCATTTGCCTTTTCCCTTGGCCATCGCCATGCCCATCAGCAGCCCCAGGATCAGCGAAAGCACCATGCTCACCGTGCCGAAGGCAAGGGAGTAGGGGATTTTCTCCGCCAGAATGTCCGCGATGGCGCGGTGCGGTTGGAGAACATAGGATTCGCCCAGGTCGCCGCGAAAGAGCTTTCCCATGAATTCGCCGAAGAGCTTGATGGGGTTGCCGACCGCGCCGATCTCCACCAGGTACATCTGCCGCTCGGCTTCGCTCATGTTCTGGTAGTCGTCGCGCGTAAAATAACCGTCCGTCGGCATCAGGCGCAGCAGCAGGAAGACGACGAACACAACGATGAATACGCTCAACAGCGATTGCAGCGTCCGCTTGAAGATATATTTCGCCATGTTATTCCCCTTTTTTCAGTCCGGCGGCAGGGTCAGCCGGCATTTTTCCGGTTCAGCTCCGCGTAGAACTCCTGCTCCAGTTGGTCGTATTGCTCTGCGGAGATGGGTTCTTCGGAAAGCTGCATTCCCTTGTATTTGAATCGGGAGAGGCCGAATCCGCCGCGGGGCGCGGTAAAGGGAACCTCGCGGGTCATGCCGTAGGTGCCGCCGCCGCTCTCCCAGGGAATGATGTAGCCGCCGTTGATGAGCAGAGCCTCCGCCTGGGCAAAGAGCGCGTAGCGTTCGGAAACGACGAGTTTTTCGCTGCCCTGCGCAACCAGATCGTCAAATTCGGGCAGGGAGTAATGGCCGTCGTTGACCGCGCCGTCCGTCACCAGGCGACCCAGCTGGGAAAGAGGATCGGCATATTTGAAGCTGTAATTGTCATAACCGAGATCAAAGTTGCCGGGAGCGATGACATCGTTGTACTTATCGCCCGTGAACTGGGAGAGCACGATCTCGACATTTTCACTGCCGAAGACCTCTTCCAGATTCATCTTGATGATCTGCGCCATGGAGACCTCGTCGGAGGAGGAGCCGTGGATGTAGACCAGCTGCAGCGGCAGCTTGCCGTCGGTCTGGAAGGAGAAGGTGCGGCCCATCTTGACCTCGCCTGCCTGCGCACCGTTGATGTTGCCGTTTCCGTCGGTCACTTCCGCAAGCGCCTTGTCGAAGTATTCTTTCGCCAGCGCAGGGTCGTAGGTACCCGCGCCGCGCTCCTTGATTTCCTTCAAGGGCGCGTAATCCGTGTAGTCCACACCGTTTTCGTCGTAGCAGACATCCTCCGGGCAGATGACGTTGGTGAGCATTTCTTCCGTGTCGTAGGGATTGTAAAGCTGCGCAATGGTCACGCGGTCCAGCGCATGATACAGCGCAAGGCGGAAGTTTTCATTCTGCGCAAAGGTGTTGAACTCGGTGTTCGGGCTTTCAAAATTCATGAAGAACCAGTAATTGACAGAGGATTTATCGCGGAGCGTGACGTATTTGCCCCATTCCGCATCCTGCTTGTAATATTCCACCTGATCGCCGGTCAGGGAAGTGCCGGTCAGCTCGCCGCGCTTGAACATCTCCACCGTCGCCGCGCCGTCCGTGATCTTCTGCAGCACGATCTTCTTGACGCTCACTTTGTCCGCATCGTAGTAGTTATCGTTTTTGACCAGCACAAATTCCTTGTTTCGCTGCCAGCTTTGCAGAATGTACGCACCGCAGTAGAGCAGTTGATCGGGAGCGGTGCCGAACTTTGTGCCGCACGCGTCGGAGAATTCCTTGTGGTTGGGCAGGAAGATCTCCGTCACCAGGAAGGATTCAAAGTAGGGAACCGGCGCGGTCAGGGTGTACTCAACGGTGTAATCGTCCAGCGCCTTGACGCCCACCGTGTCGTCAAAGGTGGCTTCGATTGTCTCCCGGGGGCCTTCGGGCTTTTTGCTTGCGGCAAGGTTCGGATCGTCGAAATCCACCAGCGTGTCGTAATAGTCCTCAAGACCCACGATCACGCTCTTGATGATGGACATATCGCTCTTGGTCTTTTTGTGGTCGGCCACAAAGCGCATGCCGTCCACAAAGTCCTGTGCGGTGACGGGTGCGACTTCCTTGCCCTTGCTGTCGTACCATTTGGCGTCCTTGCGCAGATGGAAGGTCCAGACCGAATAATCCGCGTTGTGCTCCCAGCTTTCAGCCAAGGAGGGGACAAAGGAGCCGAAACGGTCGGTCTCAATCAGTCCGTCAATGACATTGGAGATCACCTTCTTGCCCGTGGTGTCCGGCAGATAGAAGGGGATCAGAGAGGTCACGTCCGTGGAATAGGTGCCGAGGTATTCCGTCGTGCTCACGCTGGAAGCGCCGCATCCGGTCAAGGCAGCGACAGTCAGGAGCAAAACAAGCGCCAGACATACGGCGCGGAAAATGCTCTTTTTCATATCGATTCCTCCATTCTGATTTATTCAAAGCGGCCCTTGACGAGCGCCTGTCCGTCCTGAACCAGTTGTCTGCCGCGGGCAAACACGGCTTGGATGCAGAGATCCTGCCCCAGCAGCACGAGATCTGCATCCGCACCTTCCGCAATGCAGCCTTTTTTGCCGGATAGATGCATCACGCGCGCAGGGTTTGCGGTGATAAAGCGCAGCGCCGTTTCCAGCGGAACGCCTTCACTTCGGACCAGATTGACCAATTCGCCATGCAGCACACGGCTGGTGCCGTAGGTCAGGCCGATGCAGTTTCCCTGCGCATCAAAGCGCGGCTGGCTGCCGAAAGCGTCGCTGGAGAGCGTCATGCGGCAGACGTCTGCGCCTTCCGAAAGCGCCTGCACCATCTGCCTTGCCGTGCCGCCGGGCGCGGGTTCGCCGGCGGTAAAATCCGCCTGCCCGCCGGCTTTGATCCAGCGCACCGCTTCTTCCAGAAGATTTCCGTTGCGCGAAACGTGCGTCGGCAGGAAGGTATTCAGCGGCACCTCGGATTCCTTGGCCGCGCGGAACAGCTTGGAAAGCCCTTCGCGGCCGTCGCCCATGTGGAGGGTCAGCAGCCCGGCCTTGCCGCCCAGCATGCCGCCCCGGCGCACTGCCGTGGCCAGGCGCACCAGTTCTTCATAAGTGATTTCGGAACTGCGATGGTCGGAAAGGGCAATTTTTGCGCCGATCACGCGATCAATCAGCACGAGATCCCGTTCCACGCTGCCGCACAGCGTCGGGGAGGGATAGCCGTAGGCGCCGGTGAGCATCCGGCAGTCAACGCCTTCTTCCGTCAAGGCGCAGACCTTGGCGTAAAGCGCTTCCAGGCTGCGCGCCACGCCGTCTGTACCCAGCAGACCGACCAATGTCGTGACCCCGGCGGTGGAAAAATCCGTCAGCCGGGATTCCGGCGAACGGGAGGAAAAGCCATCTTCTCCGCCGCCGCCCGTGACATGGACGTGCAGATCAATGAAACCGGGGGCAAGAACCTGTGCCTGCGCATCAAACACGCGCAGGGTCGGGAAGGACTCCGGAACGGCGCCGCGCGGAGCGATGAGCGCGATCTTTCCGCCTTCCAGCAGCAGATCCTTCAGCCCCAGGTGTTCCGGGGCGTAGACATCTGCGTTTTTAATCAGTGTCAGCATTTTTGGCTACTCTCTTTCGTCGGGAAATTCTCCGCTCATAAAGCGAGATACGTTCAGCTCCTCTTCCAGAATCCGATTGAGCGACGGCCCCATCTCCAGCGCGATGCAGGAGGTGAGCACGTTGATCAGGGAGACCGGCGCGGTGAGGGAGTTGAAGAAAAACTTGGTCTTTGTGCCGCAGAGAAAATTGAACGGCCCGTCCGTGACGGCGGGGGAATCCGCGCTGTCGGTCAGCGTGACCACTTTTGCGCCGCGGTAGGCCGCAAACCTTGCTACATTGGAAACGGGTTGATAATACGGAGGAAAGGAAAAAAGCACGATGACGTCGTCTTCGCTGATCATAGATAGCGAAGTCCGGACTGCGTCGCTGTCGCCCAGCTTGACGCTGGCGGCCTTGATGCGCAGATAATTGAGACGATGCGCAAAGTAATCCGCCATGACCTTGGAAACATCATGACCGAAGAGCAGCACCTCGCGTGCGTTCATCAGCGCCCTTGCGCAGTCGAAAACCTGATCGGTGCGCAGCGACGCGGCCAGCGAGATCAGCCCCTGCTCTTCGGTTCCCATCATGGAGGAAAGCAGCGCGCTTCGGTCGCCGCGGGAATTGTCGTCCACGGTTTCCAGCGTGTAGCTGCAGTCGAAGGTATCCTTCAGTCGCTTGCCGACGTATTGCCGGAAAAGCGTCTTCATCTCCGTGTAGCCGCTGCAGCCGAGCTTGCGGCACAGCTTGAGCACGGAGACTTCCGTCACGCCGATATGCTCAGCAATGCTGCGCAGCGAATCATAACAGACCGCTTCGGGATGATCCAGCATATAGTCGAATATTCGCGCCTGTGTTTTCGTTAACTCATTGCGCTGTGTAATCATATCCTGTACGTTCGGCACGGCTTCACCACCTCTGTATAGCAGATACTATATTTTAAGCAGAAGGGCTGTATTTTTGCAATGCGAATATGCAGAATAAACATTAATTAATACATAATAATACATTAAGAAAATGTAAAG
>Ga0129310_1000887_pt1 | contig 30716 bp, 22 predicted proteins | sample Go1ome_2_FD_94433 | JGI IMG/M metagenome (GOLD analysis project Ga0129310, IMG submission 94433) | Western lowland gorrila individual fecal microbial communities from Wisconsin, USA - Go1022A metagenome | ecosystem: Host-associated > Mammals > Digestive system > Large intestine > Fecal | place... | reverse complement strand
CGGCACCTCGACCTACGACGGAATGTCCATCGCCAGGGCCATAGTTGAATATATCCATGAATATGGTCACGGCGCCAAGACCCTTTTTGCCACCCATTACCACGAGCTCAACGACCTCGAGGAAATCTACCCTCGGGTCAGGAACTTCCACATAGCCGTTAAGGAAGTCGGAACCAAGGTCATCTTCCTCCGCAAACTGAAAGAAGGCGGCACCGCCCACAGTTTCGGAATCCATGTCGCCCGGATGGCCGGTATGCCGAAAGAGGTTGTCCAAAGTGCCGAAAACACCCTGAAGGCCCTGGAAATGAATGACTCCCAGCATTTGGTGAGCTCTAAGAAGGGTCAGATCAAGAAGCCCGTCCAGACCAAAGCCGGAACCATCGAGAGCGACGGATCCCTCCAGCTGTCCTTCTTCCAGCTGGACGACCCCACCCTGGAGTCCCTGCGCGACAAGCTTGCAGCCGCAGACCTCAACAACATGACCCCACTCCAGGCCTTCGACCTCCTTCGCTCCATGAAGGACGAGCTTGGAGTGTGATTCTTTTTATATTGTTTCTATCATGAAGCTGTCGGTCAAACAATTCGTTGTCGAACTTGCGTTTTTCGCCGTGTTCCCGGTAGCTGCTGCTTTGTCCGTCGGATGCGGCCGGACTGACGTACGCATGGCTCTCAATGAGATCGAGTCCAAGATACAGGATTCTCCTAGCGAAGCTTTCGATCGGTTGAGAGCGATTGACACGGCATCCCTTGGAACTAGCCGTCTCAGGGCCGATTATTCCCTCTTGATGGCAATGGCGTTGGACAAGAATTGGGTTGACACAACTGACGTAGAAGTCATAAGGCCTGCATTGGAGTTCTATGCCCGGCATAAACCATTGTCCAAGCGCGCATGGACGTATTACTATCTGGGGGTGATCCAGTTCAACGGAAGGAATTATCCAGATGCCTGTGTTTCAATGCTTAGATCCTGGAGATATGCTTACACTCTTGAAGATGAAGGCCAGATGAGTTTCATCTGTTCTGCTTTGGCATCAATCTTCAGCAACACTTTTTTCTACGATGAGGCTCTGAAATATGATGTCCTGTCCAGGGATTACTCTTCAAAGATCGGCGACTCCCTTGGCGTTGTAGTTTCAGATTATGCTATAGCCCGCGATTATAAAAACCTTGGCAGGACAGAGGAGTCTGACTCATTGTTCAAGCGGTTGCTTTCATCCGCGGCTTTAAGTCCGAGGATACGCAAGGCTGCCATTTTAGACCATGCAGTTTTGATGGCGTCGGAAATGGAAGATTTTGAGTCGGCCGTCGAGAGTTTCGAAAGAGTAATAAGTGAGTTCGGTTCTCTGCCTGATGAAGTTTCCTGGGCTGCATACGCATACTCTTTACTTAGGGTGGGACGTGATGGTGATTCTGATCGAATCTTTGAGGATCTGGTGTTTATGGACTCTGAAGAGTCACTGTCCTTCAAGAAGTGGAAGGCCATGGCAGACGCCTATAAGAAAGATTTTAAGTCGGCTTACGATTGGCTCGACCTCGAAACCGACATCCAGTCAAAGAATTTCATGAAGGCGCTACGGCAGTCAGTGATTACTGCTCAGAGGGATTACTTCGAAAAAGAGGCTGAAAAAGCATTCCGCAAGTCTATCAGGACTAAAGGTTATGCATGGGCCGCCATTGCGCTTTTTCTAGCTATGACCATCGGCCTGTTCTATTTTTGGAAAAGGCGTAACCGGAGGCTGATAGCTGAGCGGGAATCATTGTTTGAACTGCACAGGTTGCTGTCTGACCGTCTGGTTCGTTCAGAGGAAGAGCGTGATGAGATCAGGAAGCGTTATATCGGGATTTGCAAAGCCAATTTCAATTATTTAGGTCGGATAAATGAGATGCTGGTTACTTCAAAAGATAAGGACTCTCGTCTTTACCGTATGTTGAAGCGGACTTTCCAGGATCTTCAAGAAGACGAGCGAAGTCAGAAGGAGTTCGAGGATGTCTTGAATGCATCTCTAGGCGATGTGATGTCCCATTTCCGACAAGCTTTTCCTGGGCGGCGCCTGAGATTCTATCGTTTTGCCAGCTTCGTCTTCGCGGGTTTCGATGCGGCTACAATCAGTGTGTTGATCGATGACCTCAGCAAGGACAATGTTTATGTTGAGAAGTCTAGGTTGAAGAGTCGGATACAGGCATCTTCAAGTCCCTATAAGGACGAATTCTTGTTTTTGTTCTAAGCGTTTTTCTAATCATTAATGCCTAACTTCTCAAAAATGGTTTCAAAAGACAATCCTGTGAAGGTGGGGATAATACTCTTTGCTCTTGTCATCATTTCCCTCTTATCTGTATCTATAAGATCGTATGCCTTCAATGGACGCCCTCTTACTGAAGTAATGAAGTACAGATCCTCCTTCATCGGAACTGTTCCGGAACTTCAGTCACCCATGGAGATGATAGTTTCAGACGGATGTATAGTCGTCTATGAAAACCAAGGTTCGTTCAAGATTTATGATACTCCTTCGGCTGACGCTGCTGATTTGCGCATTCCAGGGCCCCAAACTATTGCAACTAGCAAATTTGTTGATGTCAGGAGCATAATCCCGTTACCGGATGGATTCTTATTCTTTGATCAGGATTATACCGCGAACAAGGTGTCTTACAGAGGAGAACACCTATCGTTAGAAGAAATATCTGTTAATAATCTTCGTGGGCCTTTAAATGGAATCCTTCCTTTCAAAGATGGCTACTTATCCCTTAGTCCTTTGTTTGACTGCTATAATTACCATGATTGCAAGACTGGGAAGTCAACGGTTTTTTGCAGGAATCCTGAATGGAATGATGGAGTAGAGGATGGTTCAAATTACTTGTTCAAGTCAAGTTCCGTTGTGATTCATCCTGGTGGAGGACTTGTGGCTGTGTTCTATATCTTCCATGATAGGATTATCTACTATGACAGCACGGGGCGTGTCATCAAGGATGTCTCCTTGCATCTGGGAGGGAACCAGGATGACAGATGGCCAGGAACTCCATCTTACTATAATAGTATAGTCGCTTCCAATGAGAGGTTAATCGTCGTAAGTTATGGCAAATACGAGTACCATTTCTTTGACTGGAATGGAAATCTCCGGAAGCGTGTCAGATTGGACAGGGTCTTGTTTCCCATGGCTTACGATTTCTCCTCCAATTCTTTCTATGGGATAGATCGTTCGGAAAGTCCCATGAAAATGTATTCAGTTCGAATTGGGTTTGAGTCCGGCAACACCGTTTCGTACAAGGCAGGAGCCAGTCAGATCATGAAGCGATAATTATCAATTAGTAGTTCTTGACGATTACAATAGGGCTGAAAGGTATCGTCGTTATTCGACTGGGCAACAATCTGATATTCAGCAAATTGACAGATCGACTTGAAAGGTCTTTTATTTGATTTTTAGCCGGTTTCTAAATAATTTTGCGATAATCAATTAGTTATTAAACACTTAAAAATTGTTAATTATGAAACATTGTTTGATTGTTGCCGTAAGTGCCGTTTTTACTCTCCTCGCGGGGCTTTTTTTCAGATCTCAAGCCCTTTATTCTGCAAACACTCGTACTATTATCGACTCGATTCCTACTCTTCAGACCTGCTTTTATTACATTGAAGTAAACTCAACCCTGGAGCCACCCCTTTTCTCTGTTTATTTTTGCGACGACTGTAGCCCCTATGTGATTAATTCAGCGTCAGAATCAAGCAACTGTATCTCTGGCCTTAATCCTACTGAATGATTTTTAACATGTATTCTGTTATACGATTTAAGATATTTGTATTACTATTAGTAGTACTATCGATGCCCGTTTTTAACAGCGTGGCTGCTCCACCCAAAAAAGTCATTGTTCCAGAACCCAAGAATTATCTGGCGATAACCGATACAGTTGCTCTTGTCCAGAAGCCATTGAATCTTCCTTCCCTAATGCCAATGGCAATGATCGTTGCCCAGGGGCATCTAGTTGTAGCAAACAGGAATGCAATTATTTTCAATGCATATCCGCTTCCTATAACAGGGTCAGGAATTTCCGGGGTTCATTCTGGCAGGGGACCTGGTGAATTAATCGCATATGATCTAATGAGTTTTGCAGGAGATGATAGCGGATTTTATGTGGCCGACTTAGACAATTACTATAAGAAATTCACTATTTCAGGAGGTATAATTTCACAGACTGCCAAGGAACGTTTTTATAACAATAACGATCCGTTGAACGGGATGATCAAGATAAAAGGCAAGTTCCTTAATTGCAATTATAATGGCAGAAAAGAACACCCCTACGAATTTGTTGTCCTGAATCCTGATGGTTCAAAAGATTATATCGGAAAAGTCCCTGACTGGAATAAGTCAATAAGTGACGGGGACGTTACCTCCATCATTGAATATATGAATTGTCATATCGCTCAACCCGGAGGAAATAGAATTGCTGTCTTTTATTGCAATTATCGGAAGGTCAGGATTATGAATCTTAAGGGACAATTACTGTCTGAAACCTCAATTAATTATCCGACTAATTCTAGCAAAATCCCAGACCCCAAAGGTACGTATAGGATGTATGGATCTGCCTGCGCTTCCAATACAAGAATGGTTGTTAGAGTTTACAATTCAGTATTGTCTCAAGGAGGAAGTCTCTCTGACAGGAAGAGTACTGAGTTCCAGATATGGGATTGGGAAGGGCATTTGTTGAAAAGGATGATCGTAAAAGGGAAAATTGACGTTTTTACCGTTGATTATAATACAAATACTTTTTATGGATTAGATAGGGATGAAGATAGCGTATTATATATGGCGGATATTAGTAAGTTGCTAAACGGCAAGTAATATGAAGAGTTTTATTATCCATTTGGTTTTGATATTGGCTGTGAGCATGACAGCTGGTATCAAGGATCAGACCTATAATTATATCTCAGGTCACGAGTTTGTTGAAATGGGGGACGGATTGAAATGGGCAGCATGTAATGTCGGGGCAAATCGACCGGAAGAATTCGGTGACTATTTTTCATGGGGAGAAACATCTACGAAGAAAGATTATCGGTGGGAGACATATAAGTGGATGCAAGAAGGAGAAAGTGAATGGAACGGCATTACCAAATATACCATAAGGGATGGCATGCATGAGGCATTATGGTATAAAAAAGCTCCGGAAGACTCAACCAGCTTCATCTTTGTCGGAGACGGTCAGTCCGAATTATCCAGAGAAGATGATGCAGCAACTGCTAATTGGGGTGGAACCTGGCGAACACCAACAGCAAAAGAATGGCGCCGTTTGATGAATCAAAAGAAATACTCTTGGCGCTGGACAACAATAAATGGAGTGTCTGGAGTTAAGATCACAAGCAAGGTTAGGGGGTATCTTGGTAACTCCATTTTTTTACCTGCTGCAGGAGGATATGATGGAGAAAAACTGGATGGAAAAGAAAGAGGAGGATATTACTGGTCATCGTCTCTCAGTTATGGTAACTCAGATACGGCTTTTGATCTTGGATTTACTATAAAGGAAAAAGGAATAAGAAGAAGAATAATAGATCTTGGCCCTGACTTCCGTCTATACGGTTTATCTGTACGGCCAGTTTCTGATTGATTGAATTCTGACACAATAGGTTATCTTTATTAATAACTGTATCGTCCTGAAAAAAGTTAACCAAATAAATGTATGTTGTGGAAAAAGGTTGGTCTATTAACGAACCAGCATGTAGTATTACTATTTATGACATTAATACTCTCAAGCTATTCCTCTGAATATACTAAGGTTCGTAAAGAGTTGAAACTATTTGAGAGATCAGCTATCGAGCTACCCTCGGATATGCTCATTATTTCTGAAGGGAAAGTACAGCCATATCAAGGTTCTACTTTTACTGATAATACTTTTTTTATCTATTATCCTTCTGTCGATTGTTCAGACTGTCTATCATCAAAGTTAAACGCTTTGGTTCCACTCTATTATTTGATGAATGAGAGTGGTTTTAATATAAAATGTATTATTTCTCCAGCTGATGGATCGAGTGATGAACTGGTATCTAAACTTTCAAGCATTAACTCTCCTTATGACCTATATGTGGATGTTTCTGATTCTTTCTCTAATTTGAATCAGTCCCTCCCGACCGATTCACGCTTTCATTTATTTTGCACAGATTCTTCTGGGAAACCATTCTTTGTCGGTAATCCTTGTTCTGATGCCAAATCATACAAACTATTTGTCAAATTAGTAAAACGCCTTTGATTTTGAAACACAAACTCCTCCTCACAACAGTTGTTTTTTCCCTCCTTGTCATTGTCTTTATTCTAAAGATTGAAGGCCCCTTCTAGCCAATACAAATGTAATTATCAATGCAATTCCAGCAAATGTTACTTGTTATAATTGGATAGATAAGAATTATGGGGCAGTTGCTACCCCCAAAAAATATCATTGCGTTGATTGCAAGGAATATAAAGTCCTTTCATTCAGCGATGAAGATATGTGTAGCACAGGCATGATCGTCAAATGAGAACAAGGATATATAGAACCGTTTGGGGATTACTATTGACAAATAGCTTTTTATTTGCTTCTTGCTTATCCCATAATGGTGGTGCAAACTACATAGCGGAGCCTGAAGACTATTTGTCAATCACGGATACCGTTTCAGTGACACCTAATCAGTGTACTCTGCTTTCAATACAACCTCATAATATATTTGTAATTGACAATTATCTGGTTATTGCTAATGAGTCAAGAGATTTTGTTTTCAATGTATTCCCGCTTCCTTTAACAGGAGAGGGTTTCGTGGCCGTGCATTTTGGTAAAGGACCGGGTGAATTAATTGATCCAGATTATCTTAGTATTGCTGTTGACGAGAACAGATTTATTATTGCGGACAAGGATGATTATTATAAATCATTCTCAATCAGCGATGATGGCATTATTCCTATTGGACAGGCTAGATTGTATAATAAAGATATTCAAAATGGGATTTTCAAACTAGGGCGAAAAATCCTGAATAATAATGATGATCGGGCAAGCCACTATTATGAATATGTTGTCCTTAATCCGGATGGAAGCAAAGATTATCTTGGAGAAGTTCCAGAGTGGGATAAAGAGATAACTATGGAGATGAACTCCTTCTATTATTGGAATTATCGCGTTGTACATCCTGATGGAAAGAGATTTGCGGAATTTTACTGGCGCTTCAGGAAAGTGCGTATTCTTGATGACAAAGGACAGGTATTGTCGGAAACTTCAATCAATTATCCTACTCCAGCGGATAGGGTTCCGGATTCAGAAGGAATTTACAGTGCTTATGGAGGTATCCCTTGTGCGTCGAAAACCAGGATAGTTCAGTTCGCGGAAAACACTTTTCTCCGTAAAAAAAACGGTGACATTTCACCCAGGACAATATCCGAATTTCAGATCTGGGACTGGGAAGGCCATCTCCTTAAGAGGTTCATTATTAAGGAACACCTTGAACTATTCACGGTTGATTTCAAATCAGGTATATTTTATGGGATAGATCCTAATAGAGAAAATATCGTATTCACTGCCAATATCCGCAATTTACTTGCTGGATTCTACTCTGAAGTGCAACGCTTTGAAGCGTGACAGTATAACTTTACTGCCATAACCAGAAAAGCGACAGAGGATGGGATACAAGCATTTGACAAGGGAGCAGCGATATACGATTGAGGCGTTGCTGCAAAAACCGATGAGCCTGATGGAGATAGGGGAAGTGATTGGAGTCAGTACAGGCTCGGACTTCAGCAAGCTAACCGACGAGATGCTTGCTGAGATAGAATGGAAACTCAACCACAGGCCTCGTAAGTCACTGGGTTACAGGACACCGTTGGAATATTGTAAACAATTATTTAACTTTGACTTTTGAAGTGTGTTGCACTTCTAAATTGAATTCACCCTTGAATAAGAATGTGCTTTCTCCTATTACTAAAATATGAGATTTAGGATTATTATAGTTTTATCATGTTTGCTGCTGACGATCCCATTGTCGTTGCCGGCCCAGCGCCCGATGACGCTTGAGGAGGCGATCGGCACTGCGAGGAGCCAGTCGGTCGCGGCCCTGCAGGCGAAGCACGCCTTCGTCTCTACCTACTGGGCGTACAGGAGCTACCAGGCGAGCCGGCTACCTTCGCTCAACCTTTACGGTAACCTGATGAACTTCGACCGATCCCTGACCCTGTTGCAGAGCTATGAGGACGGAACGTTCCGTTACGCCAACTCCTACAACCTCCAGAACAGCCTTGGCCTGTCCGTCGCCCAGAACGTGACCTTCACAGGCGGCCGCCTTTCGGTGTATTCAGACCTTCGGAGAATTGACCAATATGGGGCCTTCAAGAACCTGACATGGTACTCGCAACCCATCACGGTCAGTTACTACCAGCCCCTTTTCGCTTATAACCAGTTCAAGTGGGACAAACTGATCGAGCCCAAGGAATATGAGAGGGGCCGGCGACAGTACATCGAGTCGATGGAGAACGTGACCATCGCCGCCGCCAAGGCTTATTTTGACCTTATCGCCGCCACCAGGAACCATGGCGCCTCGGTGACCAACTTCTCCAACACCGTGAAGATGCGTTCAGTGGCGGGTGAGAGGCTGAAGCTCGGCACCGTCACCCGGGACGAGTATCTCCAGCTTGAGCTTCGCGCCCTCAATGACAGCATCGCCATGGGCGAGAACATGGTCAAGGTGAGGGAGGCCCAGATGGCACTCAATTCCATCCTCGGCTATGACGAGTCGATGGAGATATCACCGGTCATCGACGACGCCCTGCCTGAGATACTTATGGATTATGATATGGTCCTGGCCAAGGCGCTGGAGAACTCGACCTTCAACCTCGAGAATCAGATCGAGGAGCTTGGTGCCGCATCCGCCGTCGCAAAGGCCAAGGCCGACAGGGGGATATCGATGAGCCTTAACGCCCGCTTCGGCCTCTCCCAGTCCGGGGCTGGATTGCCGGACGTGTACCGGGACCTCCTTAACCAGGAGGTGGTCGGACTGACTTTCAGCGTGCCGATCTTCGACTGGGGGCTTGGCAAGGGCAAGGTCCAAAAGGCGAAGGCCGCCGAGGAGGTGGTGAAGGCCCAGAACCTTCAGGAAGAGAATGACTTCCGTCGGAAGATATTCACCGCGGTGGGGCAGTTCAACAACCAGCGCCAGCAGTGTGTCGCCAGCAAGCGTGCGATGGAGATCGCCACGGAAAGATATACCTTAATGATGGACAAGTTCAGGAACGGTAACGCCACCGTGACCGACCTCACGAACGCCCAGAACGACTCGGACTCAGCCCTCTCCAAATATATCGGGGACCTGTCAAACTACTGGAGCTATTACTACACCCTGAGGAAACTCACCCTTTATGACTTCCTCACAGGGCGTGACATAGATATCGATGTCAAGGAAATGGTTGAATGACTATGAGAACAAGAATACTCACGATATGCGCCTTCGTGGCGGCCCTGGCGGTCACCTCGTGCGGAGGCAAAAAGACCTCGGAAGAGGGGAGGGACGGGAAGCTCCAATATACCCCGCAGGTCAACGAGGTCGAGGTGATCACGCTTGAACGGACTGATTTCGCCAGGCAGCTGCTCTCCAACGGCAAACTGGCGGCCTCGAGGAAGAGCGCCCTACTTTTCGGCACTTCCGGAAAGATAGCCTCTATCAACGTGAAGAACGGGAGTGTGGTTGGCGCCGGAGCGACCATAGCGACCCTTGACAGGCCTGATCTCAGGCTGGCGCTCGAATCGGCGGACATCGCCCTGAAGAAGGCGGAGATCGACCTCTATGACTTCCTCGCGGGCCAGGGCTATTCCGCCCGTGACACGGCGTCGGTCTCCAAGGATCTTATGGCGACCGCCAGGATGAGATCCGGTTACACGACGGCCGAGAACGGCTTGTCCAAAGCCAGGTACGATATCTCCGGGACGGTGCTCAGGGCCCCGTTCCACGGAAGGGTGGCCGATGTGAAGCTCCGCCGTTACGACCAGTACTCCGTGACGGAACCGTTCTGCACGATCATAGACGACCGTACCCTGGACGTGGATTTCACCGTCATGGAGTCCGAGTATTCATTCCTCTCCATCGGCCTCCCAGTCAAGATAAGGCCTTTCGCCGCCGAGGGGAAGGAATACGCCGGCAAGATCACCGGTATCAACCCGTCGGTTGACTCCAAGGGACAGATCTTGGTGCGGGCCCAGGTGGCGAATGACGGCTCGCTGATTGACGGGATGAACGTCAAGGTCGTCGTTGAGAGGATGATTCCGGGGCAGTTGGTGGTGCCGAGAAGCGCCGTGGTGATCCGGGACAATCTTGATGTCCTGTTCACCTACACCCCTGACGGGCGGGCCCATTGGACCTATGTGAAGATCCTTTACTCCAACGGCGATTCCCATGTGGTCACCGCCAATACCGACAGGAACGCCACCCTGAATGAGGGCGACCAGGTGATTGTCTCAGGGAATCTCAACCTGGCAGACAACTCGGAGGTGACCCTTAAGGATTGACGATGCTTAAAAGGCTCATAGACAGACCTGTGACGGTAACGATGATAACCCTGGTGGTTGTCGTCCTGGGACTTGTCAGCATGCGTCTCCTGCCCGTCTCGCTGATCCCCGAGGTGGACATCCCGTACATAACGGTCCAGGCCGCGTCGGCCGACCTCTCAGCCAGGGAGATGGACGAGACCGTCCTGAGACCCCTGCGCCAGCAGCTTATCCAGATCAACGGGCTGGAGGATATCGTCAGTGAGGCGAAGGACGGTAGCGGAACGATCAAACTCACCTTCAGTCACGGCTCGGACATAAGCTACCTTTTCATAGAGGTCAACGAGAAGATAGACAGGAGTATGTCTTATCTCCCGGACATAGCCCGTCCGAAGGTGCTCAAGGCCAGCGCCACCGACATCCCGGCGTTCTACCTGAACATTACCGGAAACGAGTCCGCGGGGTTCGTTCCTGACGACGATCTTTTCCCTGTCAGCGAGGGCTTCTCGCAGCTCAGCCGCTTCGCCACTGACGTGATCATCAAACGCGTCGAGCAGCTCCCCGAGGTGGCCATGGCCGACATCAGCGGCACGGTGGATGAGGAGATCCTTATCCTTCCCGACCAGGACAGGCTCCGTCAGGTCGGGATGACCATGGACGAGTTCGAATCTTGTGTAAGAGGAGTGAACATCACCCTCGGCAGCCTCACCATCCGGGACGGGGAGTACCGCTATAATGTCAAGTTCGACTCCAGGGTTTCATCGGCCGATGACATAGCGTCTATTTGGATCAAGAAAGACGAAAGGCTCCTTCAGCTGAAGGATGTGGCCAAGGTCATAACCCACCCCGCTAAACGGACCGGGCTGGTCCGCTCGGACGGGAAGGACGCCGTGTGCCTAGCCGTCATCAAGCAGAGCGAGGCCAGGATGTCAGCCCTGAAGAAGTCGATGGAAGAACTGATGGACCAGTTCAAGGCGGACTATCCCAGTTTGGATTTCAAGATCACGAGGGACCAGACGGAGCTTCTGGAATATTCGATCAGCAACCTGCTTCAGAACATCATCATGGCGCTCCTGCTGGCCTGCGTGGTGATCTTCCTCTTCATGAGGGACTTCCGCTCCCCGGCACTGGTGGCGCTGACCATGCCCGTGTCCCTGGTGTTCTCGATGCTCTGCTTCCATGCGGTAGGCCTCTCGCTGAATATCATCTCACTCTCCGGACTCCTTCTCGGAGTTGGAATGATGACCGACAACACGATAGTCCTGGTGGACAACATCACGGGCAGATGGCAGCGGGACGGCGATCTTCGCCAGGCCGTGCTGAAGGGGACCTCCGAGGTGATGGGACCGATGCTGAGCTCCGTCCTGACTACCTGCGCCGTGTTCATACCCCTTGTCTTCCTCGGGGGCATAGCCGGGGCGATGTTTCACGACCAGGCCATATCCGTGACGATAGTCCTTCTGACCTCATACGTGGTCACAATCACTGTCATACCAGTCTTCTATTATTGGTGGTACAAGGGTAAGGACAGGTTTGCCCCGAGCCGTTTCCTTGAGAGGATCAATTTCGAGAGGCCTCTCCAGAGGTGGGATGACAGATGGATGGAGTGGTGCCTGAGGCACCGCAGGTTCTCCTGGTGTCTTCTCGCTGTCTCGTTGGCCGGCACGGTCGCCTGCTTCCTGCTGATGCCGAAAGAGAGGCTTCCCGAGATGACCCAGACCGACACCATCCTGAAGATCGAGTGGAACGAGCACCTGGCCATCGAGAACAACACTGACAGGATAAGGTCAATCGAGGCACTGCTCTCCGGGAAGGTCTCCCAGATGACCGCCCTTGTCGGGGCCCAGCAATTCGCTCTCAGCCACAGCGGCGACCAGGGGATCTCCGAGGCTTCGGTCTATCTGGATTGCAAGAACCAGAGAACCCTGAACAATGTCAAGGAGGAACTGGAAACATACCTCGCCTCCTCATGGCCCGAGGCGACATATTCATTCTCCCCGTCCGGTAATATCTTCGACATGGTCTTCTCCGGAAATGAGGCCACCTTGACGGCCAAGCTCCGTCCGGTCAGGGCGGAGGGGATGGAGGTGGCCCCTGTGAGAAAGATCGTTTCCGGAATCCGGGACGCCCTCCCCGGGGCCGGAGTGTCAGATCCCGCGGTCAAGACTGACGCGCTTTTCGTGGCAGACCCAGACCTTCTCGCTCTCTACGGAGTGAGTATGTCCGACCTCATCTCCATCCTCCGCAACTCACTAAACGAGAACAGGCTCTTCAACATAGTCCAGGGCTCCCGTTCCGTGCCGGTGGTGACAGGCTCGAACGCCGGAGGTCTCTCCGAGATTCTCTCCCGGACCTTTGTCGAGAAGAGGGGGGAAGACGGGGCGACCATGCGGATACCCGCCTCTGACCTTATGAGGCAGACCCTCGTGGAGGACTTCAAGACCTTGGTGGCAGGGGCCGAGGGCAATTACTATCCTGTTGACCTGGATATCCCCTCAAAGGATGTCAGGAAGGCGATGGACACCGTCAAGGACGCGGTGATGAAAGACGGGACCTTCGAGGCTGGATTCTCCGGGTCCTGGTTCTCCAACAGGAGGATGGTGGACCAGATGATCCTCATCCTGCTCATCGCCGTGACCCTCCTCTACCTTATCCTGGCCTCCCAGTTCGAGTCCCTCATCCAGCCGCTCATCATCCTTTCGGAGATCGTGATAGACATCTTCTTCGCCCTCCTGGTCCTCTGGCTCTTCGGCGTTAGCGTCAACCTGATGTCAATGATCGGTTTGATCGTGATCACGGGTATCGTGATCAATGACTCCATCCTCAAGATCGACACCATCAACCGCATGCGGAAAGCGGGAGAGAGTCTTGAGAGGGCAGTCCTTGACGCCTCGTCAAGGAGGATGAAGGCCATTATCATGACATCCCTGACAACAATCCTGGCCGTTTGCCCGTTCCTTGCCAGGGGAAGCATGGGGGCCGACCTGCAATACCCCATGTCCCTTGTGATCATAGCCGGGATGCTGGTCGGCACGCTCGTCAGCCTTTTCGTCGTGCCGGCAATATATTACTCGATCTACAATGGACGGAAGGACAAATAGGATCCCCCCGTTCTCGGTTGTGCTGATCATGGTGGCGCTGTCTCTCATCGGGGTGGCGTCATTGCGGCGCCTGAACATCCAGTACACCCCGACCGCCGAGGAGAGGACACTCACCGTCTCCTTCAACTATCCGAACGCCTCGGCCGAGACGGTCGAGGCGGAGGCCACCTCCAAACTGGAAGGGGTGCTGTCAGGACTCGACCATGTGTCCGGCGTGTCCTCGACCTCGTCCAAGGGAGGAGGCACGATACATGTCTCCTTCAACAAGGGAACCGATATGGACGCCGCGCGTTTCGAGGCGGCGTCGGCGGTCCGGAACATCAGGTCCTCGCTTCCGAGGGATATTACCTATCCGACTATATCCAGGGGAAGCGGGGAGTCGGTCTCAAGGGTATCGTACCTTGTCAAGGGCGATATCCCTTCCAGGGAGATATCACGTTACCTCAATGAGCATGTCCTCAGCCCTCTCGCGGCTGTCCCCGGGGTGGACAAGGTAGAGATCGGTGGCGGTGTCCCTTTCCATTGGGTAATCACGTTCGACGCCACGAAGGCCGCTTCGGCCGGGATAACCGCGGACGAGATCGCCTCTGCCTTCCGCTCCTATTATGGCTCGGAGATCGTCGGCATGGCAAGGACCGGGGACGGCATGATGTCCGTCCGTCTGGAGGAGGAGAGTGGGCCTGATTTCGGGGCGGTCCCCGTGAAGAATGTCGGCGGGGAAATCATCCACCTGCGGGACATCGCGACCTGGCGTTACGAGGAGTCCGTTCCCACCTCCTACTACAGGGTGAACGGCCTTAACACCATCACCATGACGGCTGAGATCGCCTCCTCGGCCAACCTTCTGACCACAGCCGCGGCGGTGAGGGCGAAGATGGATGAGCTGCGGCGCGGCTTCCCCGGCGAGATCACGGCCTCGGTCGCGTACGATTCTTCCGAATATGTCCGGGACGAACTGAACAGGATATATCTCAGGACAGGCCTCTGCGTGCTGATACTCCTGCTGTTCGTCCTCATCATCTACCGCTCGTGGAGATATATGCTGATCATCCTCTCCACTCTCGCGGTGAACATCCTCACGGCTCTGGCGATATATTCGTTCGCCGGGCTTCAGATTCACATCTACACCCTCGCCGGGATCACGGTCTCGCTGGGGATCATCATCGACACGTCGATAGTGATGATCGACCATTATAGCCGTTACCGTGATCGGAAGGTTTTCCCGGCCATCCTTTCCGCGGTGGCGACCACGGTGGGCGCACTCCTGATGGTGCTACTGCTTCCCGAGAGCGAGAAGGCCAACTTGGTGGACTTCATCTGGGTCATTGTCATCAACCTTTGCCTCTCGCTACTCATCTCCTATCTCTTCATTCCTTCGTTGATGGAATATATTCCAGTCAAAGCCGAAGACCGTTCCGGATCCGTGAGAAGGAAGAGAAGGACAGTCAGGCGAAACAGAATGTACTCCCGTTACATAGGCTGGGGTGTCCGGCACCGGTGGGTGTACATAGTGTTATTCATCGCGGCGTTCGGTCTTCCTTTCTGCGCCCTGCCGAAAGCGTTGTCCGAGAAAGAGAAGACCACGGCCAGCCGGGCCCGAAAGGCGGTGGACAAACTCGTGACGTGGAAGCCATACGAGTCCAACAGGGTCAAGATCGACAAGTACACCGGCTCCTCCTTCGCCCTTTTCTACAGCGCCTTGGACCGGTTCAACTTCTACCGCCAGCCTCAGAAGAAGCAGCTGTATATCAGGGCCGGAATGCTGGAGGGCTGCACGGTGAACCAGCTCAACGAGGTTGTGAAAGCCATGGAGAACTACCTCTCGAAGTTTGACGAGATCTCGGTGTTTACGACGAGGATCAGTTCCTACAATAACGCCAACATAACCGTGGAGTTCAAGCCGGAGTATGAGAACACATCCTTCCCCGCTACCCTTAAGTCCGAGGTCACGAGGATGGCGATCAATTTCGGAGGTGCCAACTGGAGTGTCTGGGGGATAGACGACAACTCGTTCAACAACAACATAGTCTCGGACTACAAGAGCATAGGGATAATCCTCAAGGGCTATAATTACCAGCGTCTCCACGAATACGCCTCTATGATGGTGGAATATGTCTCCGGCAACCGTAGGGTACAGGAACCTGAGATCTGGGGCGGCGGACGGTACGGCCGTCCGTCATCCGAGTTCGTCCTCGACTATGACTTCGGCAGGATGACGGTGGCCGACGTGAATCCGTATTCCTACTATGGGACCCTGTCGTCCCTTCTGTACGAGGAGGTCATCGGGAAGGCGGATCACGATGGGGAGTTGTCGGATGTCGTGCTGCGCTCCTCGGACCTGGACGCTTACGACCTGTGGCATGTCGTCAACTCCCCGGTCGAGATAGGGGAGTCGAAGGTCACGCTCTCCGGCTTGGGCTCGATAGACAAGAGGCGCACCGGGCTGGAGATACAGAAGGAGAACCAGTCTTACACCCTTGAGGTCCGTTACGATTTCATCGGAAGCTATGAGCTCTCCAGACGACTGAGGACACAGGTGGTGGATCACTTTAATAATGAGATACTTCCGGTAGGTTTTAAGGCCGAGGATCCATCCGGGGGATGGTTCTATGGTAACAAGGAAAGGTACGCGTGGCTGATATTCCTGATCATCGCCGTGATCTATGTGATGCTCGCCATGACCTTCGAGTCGTTCCGGTATCCGCTGCCGGTGATATTCATGATCCCGATCTCGTTCATCGGACTGTTCCTGGTGTTCGGACTCTCGGACTTCGCCTTCGACCAGGGAGGGTTCGCGGCTTTCGTGATGCTTAGCGGCATTGTGGTCAACGCCGGGATCTATCTGGTGACGACGTATCAGGAAACACACGATTACATCAAGGCCTTCTCCCGTAAGATCAGCCCTATCAGCCTAACCATCGTGTCAACCATCCTCGGCCTTCTTCCGTTCCTTACTGACGGCCCCGAAGAAGTCTTCTGGTTCGACTTCGCCATCGGAACCATCGCCGGGATGGCCTTCTCCGTGATAGCCATCATCTTCGTCCTTCCTGTATTCTGTATCAGGCAAGAGCCTCACGAAGTCATGTAGAGATTCCTGCTTGTTTTCAGAGTAATCTGTTACATAATTTGGTACATTAAAATAGAAAAATCCATTCTAGAGTGTTCTAGAATGGATTTTCGTGGAGATGGGCGGAGTCGAACCGCCGTCCAAACAACGTCCCCAGCAGCTTTCTACACGCTTATCCTTCCTTTGGTTGTCGGCTGCGGCCTGCCGGAAGGCGGGCCAGACGCAACTTATCCTTTAAGTCTTGGCCGGTTTTAAAGGAGTCCACCGGTGCGTCCTTCTTGAATGATACCCTGGACTCGGAACATAGAAGGCGTAAAGTCCGCAGGATACTCGTCGGATCCGCAGCCTAGGCGGATCGGATTAAGCAATTTGACTTGGTCAAATTAAGCAGCGAGTGCGTAGTTGTTGTTGGCAACTAAATTGTCGAGAGAACGGTTTGGCGGGCAGATCCCTCAGAAGCCCGACGTGCTTACCACCCGAAATCATTGCTGTCAAAACCAGAACATCCCCATTGTGGTGCTACAAATATACGGTTATTGTTTTGAATTTGTTTCAATGAGAAATTGATTAAATTTGTGAGATTCTTCGCTGCTCTCAGAATGACAGGAACCAGGAAATGACAGGAAACCAGGAAATATTCAACAGGACGCAGTTGCTGCTTGGAAGGGATGTGATGGAAGAACTTTCGCGGAAGAAAGTCATCCTCTTCGGTGTCGGGGGCGTCGGCAGCTGGTGTGCCGAGGGATTGGTCCGTAATGGAATCCGTCAGCTTACCATCGTGGACCCTGACTGCGTCAGCATAACGAATGTCAACCGCCAGCTGATGGCCACCTTGAAGACTGTCGGCCGGCCTAAGGTGGATGCCATGAAGGAACGCCTGCTTGAGATCAATCCTGAAGCAGAGGTAACTACTTTACGTTCAGTGTACTGCGCTGACACGGCCGCTTCTTTCGACCTGGATTCCTATGACTATGTTATCGATGCGGTGGATTCCCTTAAGGACAAGGTGCTGCTTATCCTCAATGCAAGTGCTTCCAAGGCCAGGTTTTTCTGCTCCCTCGGGGCGGCGTTGAAAGTCGATCCGAGGCGGATAAAGGTGGCTGAGTTCTGGGAGGTGAGAGGTTGCCCGCTCGGGGCTGCTATCCGAAAGAAGATGAAGAGGGCTGGAACCCTACCTGCAAAGAAATTCCTCTGTGTCTTTGATGACGAGGTGCTACCGAACCGGGGGACTGAAGGGATCGTCGAGACCGACACCTTCAACAAGGCACAGATCAACGGCACCACTGCCCCTGTCACGGCCATCTTCGGCATGACACTTGCCGGGCTGGTGACGGACGACATCTATAAAAACGTACTGAAATGAACCAGGTCTGGGATCCGTTGAGAAAGAAGAATGTTGCGCTGACGCCCGAGGAGAAGGTGCGCCAGTGGTTTATCGGTGTTCTCCGGGATGACCTGAAAGTCCCTGTACACATGATGATGAGCGAGGTCTCGATGAAGTTCGGCCAGAAACCTTTCCGCGCCGACATCCTAGTGTACGGAAGGGACACCGCTCCCTTGATGGTTGTTGAATGCAAGAGGGAGGATGTCCAGATGAGCAGGGAAGTACTGGAGCAGGCTTTGAAGTACAATCTCGTCCTGGGAGTCAAGTACATCGTGATCACCAACGGACAGAAGACCTTCGGCTTCAGGAGTACAGGTGACGAGGCCATCCCATTCGAACAGATGAAAACCTTCCCGGACTGGGAGACCATGCAGAAATGAGAATATGAGCCAGACAATAACAGAAGGATTCCTTGAATCTCCGGTTTTCGGAATAGTTTCGGCAGCAGCCAGAAGGCTCGGAGTACGGGCTTTCGTGATCGGCGGCTACGTCCGCGACTGTTTCCTGGGAAGGAAGAATGACGACATCGACATAGTCGTCGAGGGGAGCGGAATAGAATTGGCCCAGGCAGTTGCAGCTGACATCGAATCCAAGGAGCACCATCATTGCAACGTGTCCATATTCAAGACCTTCGGAACTGCCATGCTGAAATGGCACGGGGCTGAAATAGAGTTTGTCGGTGCCAGGAGGGAGTCCTATCGTCATGACTCCCGCAAGCCGATCGTGGAGGACGGAACCCTCGAGGAAGATCAGAAGAGAAGGGACTTCACTATCAATGCTATGGCCTTCAGCCTCCAGGAGGAAGATTTCGGCGCCCTGGTGGATCCCTTCGGAGGGATCAGGGACTTGGCTGCAGGCATTATCAGGACTCCGCTCGAGCCGGAGCAGACTTATAGCGACGATCCCCTCAGGATGCTCCGGGCAATCCGTTTTGCCGTAAAACTGAGTACCCCTGAGCATACTTTCACCATAGTTCCCGAATCGATAAGTGCCATGAAGGCCATGAAAGACCGGATGGCGATCCTGTCACAGGAGAGGATAGTCGAGGAACTCAACAAGATCCTCGTATGTCCCAAACCTTCCATGGGCTTCCGCCTTATGGACGAGACCGGCCTACTTGAATATATCCTCCCGGAACTCTTGAAACTCAAGGGAATAGAAACTGTCGACGGCAAGGGACATAAGGAAATATTCTCCCACACCCTCCAGGTCCTGGACAACGTGGCCGCCGCAGATTCAAAGGATCCGAATGTCTGGCTGCGCTGGGCAGCCCTTCTCCACGACATCGGCAAGCCGGTCAGCAAGCGTTTCGATCCGGCCGTCGGCTGGACCTTCCATGGCCATGAAGTCGTTGGCGGAAAGATGGTACCGAAGATATTCACAAGGCTCAAGATGCCTCTGAGCGAGAAGATGAAGTACGTTCAGAAGCTTGTATCCCTCCATCACCGTCCCATCGCCCTCGTCGACGACGAGGTCACCGATTCTGCCGTACGCCGCCTCCTTTTCGATGCCGGTGACGAGATAGACGACCTTATGACCCTCTGCAATGCCGACATAACTTCCAAGAATCCCGTGAAGGTCGCAAGGATCAGGGATAACTTCGAACTAGTGAAGAAGAAACTCGTCGAGGTGGAGGAGAAGGATGCGATCCGCAACTGGAAGAACCCAATTACCGGGGAATATGTAATGCAAGTCTACGGCCTCCCTCCCTGCAAGGAGATAGGCATTTTGAAGGAATATGTCAAGAATGCCGTGCTGGACGGCGAGATCGGCAACAATTTTGAAGAAGCTGACAGAGCGATGAGGCTCAAGGCCGCTGAAATGGGACTTAAGGAATGTCAGCAATAGATGAGTACATAGCCTACGTCACTTCAGTCAGAAGGTATTCTCCAAGGACCGCCCAGGTTTATTCCGAGGTTCTCGGAGATTTCGCAGCCTTCGCGTCCGGAGACATCGTGGAATCCCTTACGCCACAGATTATCCGCAGTTATGAGGTCCATCTGCTCGACGCGAGAGGACTCGACTCCAGGACGGTGAACATGCACTTGAGCGTGCTGTCCGGTTTCTGTCGCTTCCTGATGAAAGACGGACGCCTGAAGTCGAATCCTGCGCGTCTGGTTTCAAGACCGAAAATGGAGAAAAGGCTTCCCGTCTTCTACCGGGATGATTCCATGGAGGAATATTTCCAGAAGACTGACTGCAATGTCTCACAGGAGAACCTTGAACTTATCCGCGGTGGGGACCGGCTTTCTAAGGACATCTATTCAAGGCGCCTGGACAGGATGATTGTCTCAATCCTCTACTCTACAGGGATCCGCCGTTCTGAGTTGATAGGACTTACTGTCGGCAGCGTGGATTTCTCCAGGAAGACAATGAAAGTCAGGGGAAAAGGGGACAAGATGAGAGAAATTCCCCTGGTACCTTCTTTATGTGAGGAAATTTCGTTATATTTACAATCAGTAGAATCGATGGAAGGCTGCAAAAGGTCTGCATCCGATCCGCTTCTTGTCACGGCCAAGGGTGGGAAACTCTATCCGATGCTTGTTGACAGGGCGATAAAGAGCGAGTTGGGGCAGGTTGGCAGTATCACAGGGAGGAAGTCTCCCCATGTGTTGAGGCATTCACTCGCCACTGAACTTCTCAATGAAGGGGCTGATCTCAACTCGATAAAGGAACTGCTCGGACACTCCTCGCTTGCCGCTACACAGGTCTACACGCACAATTCCATCGAGAAACTGAAAAAAGTTTATGTTAACGCCCATCCAAGGGCAAAAAGCGGAGGTAAAAATGGAGATTAGAGTAAAATCCCTGAAGTTCGATGCAGACCAGAAACTGCTCGACTACGTAGAGAAGAAAGTCTCGAAGCTTTCCAGGTTCAGTGACCATCTCGAGGAAGTTGAGGTCATGTTATCTTTGCTCAATGAGCCTGACAACAAGGAGGTCAAGATCCAGACGCATCTTTACGGTCAGGAACTGCTCATTGAAAGGAGTGCCTCGACTTTCGAGGATGCCATCAGCGTTGCAGTCGACCTCATGAAGGAAAAGATCGTGAGGACCAAGGAAAAGAAATTCGAAGCATAAGGCTCTTGAATAACAAGTCTGGCAGGTCCGTTATTTGGCGGACCTGCCTTTTTCGTTTGCCGGTGGGAAATACCAATAATAATTGGTATCTTTGTTTGTTATGGCCAAAGGTACGGTAAATGTAGCTGCCCAGTGCAGCTCTCTGATAGCCAAGATAGAGGCCGGAGAATTTTCTCCGATCTATCTTCTGATGGGTGATGAACCCTACTATCTCGACCTTGTCTGCAATTCTGTAATCGAACATTCCCTTGATGAGTTTTCCCGCGATTTCAATGAGACGATATGTTACGGGGCAGATGTCGACGCGGAGACAGTTACTACTGCAGCCAGACGTTTCCCGATGATGGCCGAAAGGCAGCTCGTCGTCGTGAAGGATGCCCAAGCCATGAAAGACCTCGAGCATCTGGCCATATATTGCGAAAATCCCTTGGATTCGACGATTCTCGTCCTCCTGATGCGAGGGGCTTCTGCCGATAAACGTAAATCCCTCTATAAACAATGCTTGAAAAATGGAGTGGTTGTTGAATCCAACGCGTTGAGGGATTATGAGATGGCTCCCTGGATCACCCAGTATCGCTCTTCGCGGGGAATCATGATCGATCCAGAAGCCGCTGCACTCCTGGCCGAGTATGCTGGTACTGACATGAGCAAGATCGTCGTTGAAACGGACAAGTTGCTCAAGAATCTTCCCGAGGGCACGGGAAAGATTACTTCAGTTGACATTGAGAAGAATGTAGGGATAAGCAGGGAGTACAGCATCTTTGAACTGACCAAGGAGCTTTCTTACCGCAATGCCCCAAAGGCATTGAAGGTTGCCACCCGCATCGGCGAGTCACCAAGGTTTGCCATGCCCATGGCCGTCAGTGCTTTGTACACACATTTCCTAAGGATCCTCAAGTACGGTGCCTTGAAGGAGAAGAACCGTTATCCAGACAGGACGGAAGTCGCAGCCTCCCTCCAGGGCGTGAATCCTTATTTTTGGAAGGAATATGATGCCGCGGTTTCAAACTATCCCGTACGGAAGGCGATGGATGCTATTTCGCTCCTCTGCGACTATGATTTCAAGGGTAAGGGAGGCGATGTCGGGGAGGCATCTCCTGGGGACCTTCTGGTGGAACTTGTGGTAAAATTGATTAGTTTATAAAATTCTATAAATAATTATTGCAACACGATAATTAATTATTATATTTGCAGAAAATATAAGAAAAGATATGGGACTGATAGAATGCAAGGGCATAAGCAAGCACTTCGGTGAGAAGGTTGCCCTGGACAATGTCTCTGTGGACATTCCCAAGGGGCAGATCTTCGGACTCCTTGGGCCTAACGGTGCAGGCAAAACTACATTGATCAGGATTATCAATAGGATCACCATCCCCAATTCCGGAGAAGTGATCTTCGATGGCCACCCCATCACGCAGAGTGATGTCGAGAAGATCGGCTATCTTCCTGAAGAGAGGGGGCTTTATCGCAAGATGGAAGTCGGGGACCAGGCCATGTACCTGGCCCAGCTCAAGGGCTTGAGTGCTCCCCAGGCCAGGAAGGAACTGAAGGAGTGGTTCGTCCGTTTCGGCATTCAGGACTGGTGGAAGAAGAAGGTGGAGGAACTTTCCAAGGGTATGGCCCAGAAGCTCCAGTTCATAACCACCGTCGTTCACAAGCCTTCTCTCATGATTCTGGACGAGCCGTTCTCCGGATTCGATCCAGTCAATGCAGAACTGATCCGCAAGGAGATCCTGAGACTGAAGGATGAGGGCGCTACCATAATCCTCTCCACCCACAACATGGAATCGGTCGAGGAACTCTGTGACAGGATTGCCCTTATCAACAAGTCCAAGCTCGTGATCACGGGCGGTGTCGACGAGATCCGCCGCGAGCACGGCAACAACAACATCGAACTGATCTACACAGGGGAGCAGAAGGTCGCAGACGCTGCAGGATTGTTTACGGTCCTTTCTGATGAAGACAATGCTGGAAGGCACACGGCTGTCCTTACCATAAGCGATGGCGTGTCTTCCAATGACGTCTTAGCCACCATCCTGTCAAGCGGAGTGACAGTAAATTCGTTCAAGGAACTCATCCCCAGGATGAACGACATATTCATCAAACTTGTAACCCAGGAGGAGGAAGCATAGCCATGGATTTCAGAATCATCAAGACAGTCATTTCACGCGAGTACATGACCCGCGTCAAGAAGAAGTCTTTCCTTGTGACCACCTTCGTGGTTCCTATCCTATTCGCTGCAATGATGGTAGTCATCTTCCTCATCATGGGCAGCACCAAGGAGAGAAAGCAGGATGTGGCGGTCGTGGACCAGTCCGGGATCGTCATGCCGCACCTGGTCAACAACGACAGGGTGACTTACATGGATTTCTCCACAGAATCTCCTGACAACATCAAGTTGCACCTCAAGGACCTTGAAAAGGATGTCCTCGTGGTGATTTCACCCATTGACACTGTCAAGAAGACGGTTTCAGTCCAGGCCTATTCAAAGGATCCGCTCGGTGTCGAATTTACCGGCACTCTCGGCGCCAGGGTGGACGATGCAATCGAGGAATACAGGGTCCAGCAGTACGGGATCGACAACCTTACCCAGATCATGGAGGATGTCAAGTCAAATGTAAAGGTGACTGAATACACCCTTGATGATACTGGCAAGGAGAGTGTCTCTGAATCCGGCATCTACATGATAGTGTCAATGCTTCTCGGTATCATCATATGGATGTTCATAATGATGTTCGGAGGCCAGGTCATGTCAAGCGTCATCGAAGAGAAATCCAGTAGGGTGGTTGAGGTTCTGATCTCCTCCGTCAAGGCCGTTGACCTGATGTTCGGCAAGATCATTGGTGTGGCACTGGTTGCACTTACCCAATTCCTTCTGTGGATCGTACTTACGGTCGTCCTTGTCTCCGGAGCCAGCATGTTCATGGGCAAGGACATGCTCAAGAGCTTCTCCGGAGATCCTCAGATGATGGCCCAGACCGTAGGAGTCACTCCTGACCAGATGGAAGCGATCGGAGGAATCGTTGCTTCGGCAGACAGCTCGGCAGTCCAGGCAGGTGCCCCCGACGAACTCCATACCGTTGTAGCCACGCTGGCTAATATTCCTTGGGTCAAGCTTATCATCTCGTTCCTTATCTACTTCGTACTTGGTTATCTGCTTTATGCCTCACTCTATGCGGCCGTCGGCTCGGCAGTCGAGAGCGTGGATGACACCCAGCAGCTTCAGATGCCGATAACCATTCCGTTGATGGTAGCGTACATGATCATCCTCATGGCCTTCCAGAATCCTGACAGCGGAGTCGTGGTCTGGGGATCCCTTATTCCTTTCACTTCTCCGATCGTTATGCTGGCCAGGATCCCTTATGGAGTACCGATGTGGCAGCTTATCCTTTCGATAGCACTTCTTTTCTTCACTTTCATCGGGTGTGCATGGCTTTCAGCCAAGATCTACAAGGTCGGTATCCTGATGTTTGGAAAGAAGTCTACCTTTAAGGATCTTTGGAATTGGCTTAAACAGAAGTAATTGCTGATGATGAGAAGAATTGCGTCCCTCGCGGTTGCCCTGATCCTGCTTCCTTCGATGCTCCTCGCCCAGGAAACCAAGGTTACCTGGAAGAAGGAGAAGATTGACGGACACCGTACAGGTGTGGTGGCCTCGAATGCAGACAATGTGGCAGAAGCCATGGGAACTGTCTCCGGCCGGACATATACAGCACCCAACGGAAAGAAGTTCCGCCGCGGAACCGTAAGGAATGTAGCCAAGGTCATCCTGGATGCCCAGCCAGCAATGAGCAAGGTCAAGCAGGTTATCGGCTACTCGACTGAAGAAATGGTCAGGAAGTCTCCGGAATGCCCTCTCTATGACTGGTTCATCGATGAAGTCATGAGGGCCACCGCCGACAGTACCGGGAAAAAGATAGACATTGGTTTCACCAACCGTGGGGGAGTCAGGATCGACATGCCCAAGGGTGAGATATTCTATGATGACATCATGTCCATGTTCCCTTTCAAGAACAACCTCTGCTATGTCGCCTTGAAGGGACGTGACGTCAGGGCCCTGCTTGACCAGATGGCCAGGGAGAAGTTCCTGATCATAGGCGGAATGAAAGTTGTGGCCAGGAACGGGAAGATAGTTTCTGCCACAGTCAATGGTGAGCCTCTTGACGATGACAGGGTCTACGGTATCGCGACCATCAATTTCCTCCTCGACGGTGGAGACGGATTCTCGATCTCGAAGAATGCCCTTGAAGTGATCCATTGCAAAGGATGGATTTACGACACTGTCATAGACTATGTCAAAGGGCTCACTGCTGCAGGCAAGCCGGTCGAGTTTGAGAACAAACATTGGATAACTATTGAAAAGGAGGGACGGGAATGAGAAGGTTCTATGCAGCGGTGGCCGTGGTTGTGGCAGTCCTGGTCTCGGCTACCGGAGTCAACGCCCAGAAGAGACTCACTATCATTCATTTCAATGACACCCACAGCCACATGGAACCGGAACGTACCGGTGATGAAAACGGCCTTGGAGGAGTTATCGAACGTGCAGCCTGCAGGGACAGTATAGTGAAGGCGGACGGCAGGAGGAACGTACTTTTCCTCCATGCCGGGGACTTCAGCCAGGGTACATCCTATTTTTCCATCCTGGGAGGCGATGTCGAAGTGGATGTGATCAATGCCCTGAAGTATGACTGCATCACGCTTGGCAACCATGAATTTGACAACGGAGTCGATGAACTTGCCAGGAGGATGTCCAAGGTCAAGTGCCCGGTGGTCTGTGCCAACTACGACTTTTCTCAGTTCGAGCTTGGAAAGTACGTCAAGCCTTACACCATAGTCCGCAAGGCCGGCATGAAGATTGGCATAATCGGCCTGATGCCGGACATTACGACCCTGGTCTCGCACGAGATTTCCAGCAAGATCCCAGCATTCGACAATTCCCAGGTAGTCAACAAGTGGGCTTCCTTCCTGAAGGAAGAGAAGAAGTGTGACCTTGTCATCGCGCTCACCCACATCGGCTACACCGGCGGCCCATACAACGACCATACTCTTGTCCGCGGCAGCCGTGGTGTCGACATCGTTGTCGGGGGGCATTCCCACACATTCCTTGAGGAACCGGGTTTGGAGAAGAATCTGGACGGGCAGATCGTCCCGATCGTCCAGGTGGGTTGCTGGGGCCTGGAAATGGGTAATATGAAAGTCTACAAGAAGTAAGAGTATAATATGAGATTTTATAGAAGTCTGTTTCTGGCCGCCGTGCTGTTTACAGCCGTGCTTCCTTTGAACGGTCAGATCAGGGGGAACCGTCAGGAGCAGTTGAAGGCCTGGGAGTTCAGCAAGGATGGTGTTTCATGGCAAAGCGTCACTGTACCGCATTCGTACAATGCAGTAGACGGCCATTCTCCAGAGTATTTCAGGGGAGAGGCGACTTACCGGTGTACATTCAGGGTAAACGATGTCAAGCATGATCATTTCCTGCTGTTCGAAGGTGCTGCCCAGGCTGCCACTGTCAAGGTCAACGGCGAGCAGGTAGCTTCCCACAAGGGAGGTTACACTCCGTTTGTGGTAAAGGTGACCGAGTCTCTCAAAAAAGGGGCAAACGTAGTTGAGGTCGTCTGCGACAACAGGGAGGACGTCAACCTGATCCCTGTCTCCTCCGACTTTAACAAGAACGGAGGCCTTCATGGACCGGTCTGGCTGTTGCAGATGGATGACGTCTACCTTTCTCCGGAAGAGTACGGAATGTACAGGCTCCGTTGCGAGACTCCTGAGGTCTCTAAAAGGAAGGTCGAGACGAAGGTCTTCACCAGGCTCGTCAATTCCAGCCAGAAAGGCACTGAAGTTAAGGTCAGGGTGCAGCTTGTCGAGGCGGACGGTACCCTTGGCTACCAGGCCGACCGTGAAGTCTACGTCCCCGCTTTCTCCGAATATGACTTCATGCATGATTTCCTTGCCACCGGCATACGCTTCTGGAACGGTGTCAAGGATCCCTACCTCTACACCATGAGGGTGGAGGTTTTCAAGGGCAAGAGGATGCTGGACATCGCCGAGACCAAACTCGGCTACCGTTCCTACGAGATTGACCCTGAGCGTGGTTTCATCCTGAACGGGGAGCCTTATCCGCTCCGGGGAGTGGCCATGCATCAGGACACGGATGGAAAGGCTTCCGCCTTGGACGAGTCAGACTACCGCAGGGATTACAGGATCGTCAAGGAACTTGGTGCCAATTTCCTGCGTCTTGCCCATTATCCCCATAATGACATTGCTTTCCGTCTCTGCGATTCCCTGGGAATAGTTGTCCAGACAGAAGTACCGTGGGTCAATGTCTGCGGAGAAAGGGCCAAGCAGGCTTATTTCAACAACATCCGCCATCAGATGAAGGAAATGGTCACCAATCTGTATAATCATCCGAGCATCGTTTTCTGGGGAATGTGGAACGAACTGGACTCCTGGGGCAACAATGCCGACCTGCAGGGAGCTTTCGACGCACCTGCGGTGGTGTACGAGACCGGGAAACTCTATGAATATACCAAGAAACTCGACCCTTACCGTCTGGTAGGCTTCACTGACGATTCGAGACTTGCCCGTGACGGTTATCCCGGCCTGGCAGGCGATTTCTGTTCCCAGAACACCTACTACGGCTGGTACTACAATCCCAACAGGTTCGACAAGTTCACGGAAGACATACAGATGGTCCGTTCACTCAGGAAGAAGGCCCCTGTAAATATCGGAGAGTACGGTGTAGGAGTCAATCCTTTCTGCCATGTCTGGGATCCTTCCAAGGCCGTCAGGACCTTGGGCGATGATTCGAAGCACTTCGAGGAATATGGCAATATGTTCCATGAAGCCTATGTACGGCAGATAATGCGAATGCCATGGCTCGGTTTCACTGCCGTCTGGGTGATGTTCGATTTTCCTGTGGCGAATCGCCAGGAAGGTTACATGGATTCGGACAACGGAGAACGTTTCGTGTCCAACGATGCCAGGAAGTACATGAATGACAAAGGGCTGGTGACAAGGGACCGCCAGACCCGCAAGGATGCATTCTACCTCTACAAGTCTTTGTGGAACAAGAAGGAAACCACGGTTTATATCACCTCCAGGCGCTTGAAGTACCGTCCTGCCGGACAGGATTTCTCCATCAAGGTCTACAGCAATGCCAGGAACCTCACGCTTTACCAGAACGGAAGGATAGTTACCAAGAAATACAAGTCTGAAGAGGATACGGGAGTTATCTGGACTTTTACAGGTCTGAGGCTCAGGAAGGATACCGACACTTTCAGGGTGGTTGCCAACAACGGAACAAAAGACGAGGTAACTATCTCTCGTCTCTAGCGATGTTCCGCCTCACAGGCAGCCTTGCAATCAAATAGCCGATCAGGGCGACACCTATCACGGTAAAAAGTATGTCACTCCATTGGAGGATGACAGGGTATGCGCTGACTAGGAAGTTGCCAGGCATCTTAATGAAACCGAATTTCTGTTGCAGCAAGGCGAATGCCGTCCCGAGAACAAGGCCTGCGGCGAGTCCCAGCAGTGATATCAGCCAGCCTTCGAGCGTGAATGTCTTTCTCAGCATCTTGCCGGTTGCTCCAAGGCTCCTGAAAGTCTCGATGTCATCTTCCTTTTCAATGATCAGCATCGTCAGGCTTCCGAATATGTTGAAGGCGATAATGATGATGATGAATATCAGGATGAGGAAGATAGCAGCCTTCTCGTAACGCATCATCTTGTAGAGGGATGTGTTCTGGCGGAAGCGGTCCAGGACCTTGAAATCGGGCCCTAGGATTTTCTTCATCTCCTTGATGGTCTTAGCCAGGACCTTCGGGGAAGAACCCTCAGTGAGCCTTACCTCTATTCCGGAGACTTCTTTTTCGTAGCCAAGGAGTTGTCTCATCTCTTCCAGTGGGATGATCATGAGTTCCTCGTCTATCTGCTGATTGACAGTGAATATCCCTGCAGGTCTCATCCGGACTGATTCGATGGAAGCTGCCGGATTAGCCAGGGAAAAATTCCTGTCCCTTGCCGGGAAGTAAATCGTCGCTGATGAAAGAAAGGCCGGATTCATCCCCATCTTGTAAGCCAGTCCAGCGCCCACTACGGCCTGAGGCAAATCACCCTTGTGAAGCGAAAACTCTCCGCTTGTGATGTGCAGGGCAAGTGGAGAATCATCCTCATAGTCTGCACCGACTCCTTTAGCCTTGGCAATCCCCTGGTGCTCATCGTAGTCGACGAAAACGTTCTCTTCGATGACATGGTAGAAGTCCTTTACTGCAGGGAGACTGGCTACGGTCTGGAAGGCTTCTCCCTCCGGAATGAATGCCTTTCCCTTGGCCGGGACTATCAGTATGTCAGGTTCTACGTTGCTGAGTGTGGATTTCACCAGCTCATCGAAACCATTGTAAACGGAGAGGATGATTATCAGGGCTGCCGTGCCGATCGCCATGCCTATCGCGCTGATCGCGGAGATAATGTTGATCACGTTGTGTGACTTCTTCGCGAACAGGTACCTACGGGCTATGAAGAGCGGCAGGTTCATGAGGTCTTACTCTGGCCTGTATGAATCCTTGAGGGCGGTCGTCTTGTTGAAGACCGGCTTTTCAGGAGTACTGTCCGGATCCTTGAAGTAGTAGCCGGCCCTTTCGAACTGGACTGCTATTCCTGAGTTGTCTTCCAGGAGGGCCGGCTCGGCAAAGCCTGTCAGGACCTTGAGAGACTCAGGATTCAGGAAATCCTTGTAGTCCTTGTCTTCAGGGATTGAATTCATGTCTTCCTTGGTGAAGAGTCGGTCGTAGTCGCGTATCTCGATCTCCTTGGCATATGAGGTCGGAACCCAGTGGATCGTACCCTTGACGGAGCGCCAGACTTCTCCTCCCGGCCTAGTGGAAGGATCGTAGGTGCATTTGAGTTCGACCACGTTGCCTTCGGCATCCTTTACCACCTCTTCGCACTTAATGATGTAGGTGTATTTCAGGCGGACCTCACCTTCGGGCTTGAGCCTGAAGAACTTCTTGGGAGCATCCTCCATGAAGTCATCCTGCTCGATGTAAAGCTCACCGGTAAAAGGAACCTTCCTTGTCGCGCCTTCAGGTTCTGCGGGGTTGAGGGGACAGTCGAACCATTCCACCTTCCCGGGCTCCCAGTTGGTGATGGTGACCTTCAAAGGCTTCTGGATTACCATGTAGCGGTTGGCCCTTGCATTGAGATCCTGGCGGACGCACCACTCCAGGAGCTGGATGTCCATCATCTGGTCGCGCTTGCTCACTCCGATCTTCTCGCAGAACATCTTGAGGGCTTCCGGGGTGTAGCCCCTGCGCCTTACTCCGCACAGGGTAGGCATCCTCGGATCGTCCCATCCGGCCACGAGGCCCTTCTGGACGAGTTCCAGGAGCTTGCGCTTACTCATGAGGGTATATGTCAGGTTGAGCCTTGCGAATTCGTACTGGTGGCTCGGATAGATGTGCAGGGCCTGGATGAACCAGTCGTAGAGCGGGCGGTGGACGTCGAACTCAAGGGTGCAGATCGAATGGGTGATGTGCTCGATGGAGTCGCACTGTCCATGGGTGAAGTCGTACATCGGATAGATGCACCACTTGTCGCCGGTACGGTGGTG
>Ga0129310_1000886_pt1 | contig 30746 bp, 30 predicted proteins | sample Go1ome_2_FD_94433 | JGI IMG/M metagenome (GOLD analysis project Ga0129310, IMG submission 94433) | Western lowland gorrila individual fecal microbial communities from Wisconsin, USA - Go1022A metagenome | ecosystem: Host-associated > Mammals > Digestive system > Large intestine > Fecal | place... | reverse complement strand
TCTCCAATGGTACAATGGCCTCTATCCAGTTCCATCACTTCCATCAGATAGTCAGAAAACTTTCGCTGAACCTCCGCCGGATAATGCAGATGCAGAAAACTGTCATCAATCTGCGGTTTCTCACCGATGGCATGAATAAGGGGTACCAGACGCTCCCGGACTGTTTCAAAGAATGTATCCAGAAAAGCCATATCCGCACCGCGCTCATATTCATCCAACAGTGCATCATACGGCTTTTTGCTGCTGTCATAATAACCCGCAAACTTCCGGTTATAGGCAACCAATTTCTCCAGTACCGGAGCAAAAAGCGCAAAATCACTGGTCTCCTTTGCCCTGTGCCATACATCACTGGCCTCATTGGTCAGCATGGCATAATCCATATATTCATCCGCCGGAATTCTGGACAGACGGTCATAACTTCTCTTTAATTCTTCCACCAGCCTCTGCTCCATAAAAGACAGATTCTCCTTCTGATCCGCCAAAAAAGCCAGTAATTCTCCTGTTTCCGGTGCTGTCATCAGCTTCTGGCTCTCTCCTGCCAAAATACCAAGGGCCACACCTCTGCCCTCCGATGTATCCTTCGGTGCCACTGTCACACTATCCAGATACAAAGATGATGATGCTGTCTGATAAGCGTATAACTTCTTCTGAAGCAGACCAAGCTGCTCTAATGCACTATTTAACTCCATGTTCTGCAGACTCCTTTTAATATATTTAATTTTGGATTCCTAACTACAAATCCTTCATATTCCTTCATCTATCCTTTTCCTTCATCCAGCCTTTTCCTTCATCCAGACTTGCAAATAGCTGTTTGCCTTATTTCGTAAACTTCGAGTGGCTCAGAAAATTCTCACTCTTGATGGTTTTCAGCATAGATTCCGTATTCAGATCAAAGGCTTTCTGCGGCCATCCGCCCTTCTTCTCCGGTCTCCAGAACACCGCTTCCATTGCTTTTAACTGCTCTTCCGGTGTCTCATTGTCTCGGATAATCTCCAGAATCCTGCTCTTCGCAGCAGCCAGACCATCTTCAAACCACTGCCACAACTCCGGTGTTGTCTCTCCTACTTCTCCGTAATGGGTCAGCCACAACTTCTTTGCACCGCTGTTTCTGCAGCTGTCAATACTCTTCATCGCTTCCTCACAGCTGACAAGGAACTGCGGCATATAATCATCCTCTGTATTAATGCTGCCGATGGTTTCGGAAGCCAGCAGATCATGACCGTCAATCAGATAGGACAGACAATCCTTTGTATGTCCAACGGTCTTGATTGACTGTACACAAACATCCCCCACATTAATCGTCTCGCCGCCGATCAGCATCTGATCCAGCTGAATCCCACGGGTAGAATAATCATCCGGCAATACCGTATCATTTAACTGTGCTGCACTGGCTGACAGTTCATGAATCAATCGTTTCGCTGATAGCTTTGAAAGGACGTGTCCTGCATAGGCTGCACCAAATACCATGGCATCCGGCCAATACTTCTTGATCACCGGCAGGGCTCCCACATGGTCATAATGGGAATGTGTCAGAAAAACTGCATCGATCGGTCTGTCCCCGATAATCTCTTTAATCTTCTCAACCGTTTTCTCACCGTACCATGCCATACCCGGATCAAACAGCGCCGTATTCTTCTCCCCCACTGCCAGATGGCAGGAACCCAATATCTCATCATTTAAATAATAAAACTGACTCATTTCTAGTATCCCCTTTTTTATTTTTTATCTTAATCATTGATTGTTGACTGCATCCCTGAATAATTCTCGATTTTCTTTATGCAAGTACATGATCCAATTCCAATTCATAATAAAATTTAAATGTTGACAATGGGTACTTTCTAATATAACAATCTACATCTTTTCTTTTTATTCCATGTATCGATATATACTCAGCAAACTTTTCTTTAGCATCTGCATATGAATAATCCAGGTATTCATCCAGGTTTTTCAACAGTTCCAACATCTGCAGTACATATACATTTTCCTTTGTAATTGGTACTACTGGCTTTCTCACATAGAATCGCCTGTTTCCTATCTTGACCTCACGGTTTGAAGAATGCGTATTATTACTTACTATTTCAACGACTCTTGGAACCTGAGTAGTTATTCCTATCTGGTTAGCAAAAGAATTACCGCCGTAAAATCCGTCAATATTATTACCCTTAGATATGAACCGATATCTGGCCACCATATCCGCATTTGGTCCGACTGTAGATTTAAGCATAGTCATCTTAGGAATATAATACACGCCCGTATCATATTTCATCAGCAGTCCTTTTGCACAAAGTACTCTTAGTTGCTGATTCAAAGCAGATTTTGATATATCCTCTCTTTCCAAATCCGAAAAGAAAATAGGCTCTGCTTCTTTATAATGACTTTTGATATATTCATACAGCATTCTTCTTCCTCCTAATTCTTAATGTTTTAGATTTTTATTTTCTATTTTATTTAGTTTTATTATATTCCTTACCACATATGATGTCAATTATATTCTTTCCATTAACATCATTTTCATTCTTTATTGAATCATTATACTCCTCAGCTATTGTATATAAAATGAGAAGCCTCATTTTATAAGGCTTCCCAACATCATTTTTCTTGCATTTCTACAAATCCCAGCGGATCGCCCTCTGACTTCAGGAAATGCAGCAGCATATACGCACACATCATGGCAACATTCTCTTCTTTTAAAATACGGCGCACCTCTTTTTTATCTGCCAGCACAACCTGAATATCCTCTGAGCTTTCTTCAAACCGGTTATCCGGCACGCCGGAAGCATAGCCATAGACCATTCCGCAGGCTTCATCCGTCATACCGACTGTTGTAAATCTCGGCTTTGTATACATATCATCCGCCGGAATCACCTTAAGATGCAGTCCTGTTTCCTCATGAAACTCTCTCACAGCAGCATCCGTCATTGCCTCTCCAGTCTCCACAAGGCCTGCCGGAAACTCATAGACATAATCCCCCAGTGGATAACGATACTGTTTCACCAACACGACATGGTCTCTTTGTTCACCGTAAACACTGTAAATACTCACGCCATCCGGGTCATTCCTATGCGTCACTGCCTTCAGATCATCTGCCGACTTCGCACGGGAAGCCACAAAATACTCCGATGCTTCGCCATTACGGTGTCGCACATCCATACAAAACAAATTCAGAAAACGATGGTGGGTTTCCTGAATGATTTTCGTTATTCTATCCATATAAACCTCCAAAAAATCAACACTTTATAAGCATAACACGCAAAACGGATAGTCAGCTAAATATCATATGTAAGCAGTGAAACCTGAGTCCCTTGAAAAAAATATATTATGTTTCACTGTTTACGATGATTGTAGTAAATCTGAATCTAAGAGACAACGGCAATCCGTAAATGCAAGACCTTAGTAAAAATTAAAAGACCTATTTATCTCCCTTCCGTATTTTTTACATAAATTGTGCTTCTTGAAGCACCTTCTTTTCTCAACCAGCCATTTTCAACCATTTTAACCAGTATTTCTCTGGTTCTACGCTGTTTGATGCCAAGAAGTTTCATCGCCTGTGCCGTTGTAATGCCGACATTTTCCGATACATACTTATAAATTTGCTGTTCCTGTTCATTTGCCGGCACTTTATCGGCGGTTTCCCGGCGGTTTAACGGCGGTTTAATGGCGTTATTGGGGTAATTGAGGTCAACAACAGTGCCGTCAACCTGTCCTCGATAAATATTGACACGCAAATCAACTTCGCCACCAATAAACTCCGGCTCCCGCAGTCCGGCAGCTTTTACTTTATCAATAATTCTCGGAATACCGCTTCCCCAATGCTCAATCAGGTTCATATAAGCAAATGCATGGGCGAGGGCTTCATTTCTAATTTTAGAATAGCCTTCTTTCATACGCTCCATCGTTTGTCCCATTGGCAGCTTTCCTGGGGAAGTAATTTCTAATCGGTTGTCATATACCGCCACCTGTATCGTACCATGATCCAGATAACTACGATGTACCATGGCATTGATAATCAACTCACGAATGGCCTCCGGTGGAATCTCATAAATATCCTGACGATAAATTCCCACAATGGCAGCACCCAGATGAATATTGCGCAAAACAAACTGAAATGCTTCATCTATCTGCTCCCAAAGCGGACCGGTATATTCTCTGCGGTCAACAAATACCGCTTTCGTTGTACCTTTGAACACGCCACATTGCATTGCAACATGAAGCCCTCCGTTGCCCGTCAAAATAGCAAAGGCATTGGAAGGATAATCTTTTCCATCACGCTCAATCAAAACACCCCAGGAACGCAGCTGTTGTCTTCCCACATCTTTAATCGATGCTTTCTGTTCCTCATTATGGGCATTCTTGACTGCCTGTTCCTTCATGGCTTTGCAAAGAGCATCAATATCTTCATCCGTAATATTCAGTCCCGTACACAAAGCCTGATCGTAGTAGCGGTTACTGCCCTCAAACAGCAGCTCCTTTACCATATACTCATCGGCAAGGCGGGTAGTTCCGGCAACACGGACATATACACCGCCATCTCTGCCAAGAGCTTTGATATAATATGGGCGCTGTCTGCCCTCAGAAACCTCTACCACAATGACAGTCCTACCATCAACCGTCTGTAAAGTAATATCCGGGATGATTGCCGGTTCTCAGCTGTCTGATACGGCATTGGCAATGGCATCCATTTTCTTGAATACATCTTCCTTGTCAAAACCGACAACCTCTCTGGTTTTATCGGCAATTCCGAAAATGATTTTTCCTCCGGTTCCATTTGCAAAGGCAACCACAGACTTCATATATTTGATGCTTTTCTCCGGCAGGGTCTCTTTGAACTCCACATTCTTCGATTCTCCTACAAGAATTTCTTCTATGGTCATCATGACACCTCGCTCTCTTATGCAGTTTTACCAACCACATTTTCACTTAATTGATGAAGATATTGCAATCAGTGCTTTGTTTAAAACATCTTCATCAGCCTGCATTCTTCTCTCGCTTTCCCACATACCAAGTATCTGATAAATGCATTCTTTCACAACAGGAAAATACTTTCGGCATAATACATTATCTTTACCGGAAACTATATCGGATGGTATTGAATCAAAAATATTATGTCTCACTTTATTCTCTCCTTTACTACCTCATTTACAGGCACTTTCTCGGCATATTCCTGTTCCAGTTCATCCGCCAAATATGCATCGCTCATGCAGTGCATATCAGAAATACCGTCACGCATTAACTGATAGACTTCGGAGTGATAAAATAATCCCAATGCCGCATCCAGTGAAAGTCCCTGCTGTTTAGCAAAGCATTCAATAACACGGCTATATTTTTTCTGAAGCAAAATCGGATTCGCTGTCATAGTGTTTCACTCCCTTCAAAATGCAATAGAGATAATACCGTCTTTCCCACGGCGTTTGAACTTACCGCACCACTTTGCAGCCTGTTCATATATCGGCGTGACATAGAAGCCACGCCCGAAGTCTACCTTTGGGCGGGAATGAACCAAATCCGGCTTTACAATCTCTAAGAAAGAACCATGATAGAGAATCATACTTCCACACCCCTTTCTTTCATCACTTCAAGGAGGTCATCGACGATATATCCCCTGCTCTGAGTATGCAGCACTTCATATTCCGGCACGATATATCCGTTCAGAATATCGCTTTGTTCAGTAAATGCCTGATAGACACGCTCTGCATCCACCCCCAGCTTTGCCGCTACATTTTCAATGCAAAATACAGCAAACTCCAGCTCCCTGGAATTTTTGATTTTTTCATCTATCATAATCTACAAGCCCTCCTTCGGAATCACTGTTCTCCATTTGAACGTTTTTCTCCGTGATATGTAAAGTTTTCATAAGTTATGCCTTTTTCCGCTTTTTGTTCAGTAGTAATTCCTGTCTGATGATTTGAGCCTTCAGCACTTGAATCAGGAACAAATTCCATGATGTCTCCCACATCGCAATTTAACACCGTACAAATCTTTGCTAAAATTTCAGTACTAACATTTTCACCTTTTGATAGCCTAGACATCGTTGTTGTGCTAACACCTGTCATTGCACGCAAATCTTTCTTCATCAAATCTTTATCAATCAATAATTTCCATAACTTTTTATAACTGACTGTCATCTTCTCACCTCTGCTCATTATCTTTTAACGTAATTTTCTTATAAGATATATAATACCATACAACTGCGTTTTAAACAATCAAAATAGGTATGTATCAGATTTCGCTTCTGAAATATCGCATTTTTAAGCTAGTTTTATCTGTAAAACAAAAATAGGTTTTCAAAAGAAGCATATTCCACCATACCTGTGTTAAACACCTTCTTTTGAAAACCTTTGTTAATGTTTTATATCCACACTATATATTTATCTGTGCGGAAATTTTTTTATTCTAATTCAAACGCTCCCGTATACAACTGATAATACTTGCCTTTCTCAGCGATCAGTTTTTCGTGGTTGCCTCGCTCGATGATTCGGCCATGCTCAAGTACCATTATGACGTCGGAGTTCTTGACTGTTGACAAGCGATGGGCGATGACGAAAACGGTACGGCCATGCATCAGGGCATCCATACCCTTCTGAACGATGGCTTCTGTTCTCGTATCGATGGAGGATGTTGCTTCATCCAGGATCATAACCGGAGGATCGGCAACTGCTGCTCTCGCAATAGAGATCAGCTGACGCTGGCCCTGGGAAAGTCCGCTTCCATCACCCTCAAGAACTGTCTGATAGCCATCCGGCAGCATTCGGATAAAGCCGTCTGCGTTGGCCAGCTTTGCCGCCGCAATACATTCTTCATCTGTGGCATCCAGTTTGCCGTAACGGATATTGTCCATAACTGTGCCCGTAAACAGGTTGACATCCTGAAGAACAACACCCATGGAACGACGCAGATCATCTTTCTTGATCTTGGTAATGTTGATGCCGTCGTAGCGGATTTTGCCGTCCGCAATATCATAGAAACGGTTGATCAGGTTCGTGATTGTTGTCTTTCCGGCACCGGTAGCACCAACGAAAGCCACCTTCTGACCCGGTTCTGCATAAAGATTAATATCATGAAGCACAAGCTTATTTTCTTCATAACCAAAGTCCACATGTTCCATGACGACATCGCCTTTTAATTCCTCATACGTCAGTGTACCGTCGCTGTGAGGATGCTTCCATGCCCAGAGACCTGTTCGTTCTTTGCATTCTACAAGCTCACCATTTTCACGCTTCGCATTGACAAGAGTTACATAACCATGATCCTCTTCCGGTTCTTCATCCAGCAATTCAAAAATTCGTGTTGCACCGGCCAGGGCCATGATGACTGCATTCAACTGCTGGGAAACCTGTGCAATCGGGTTGATAAAGCTCCTTGACATCGTCAGGAAGGACGCAATTGTACCAAGTGTCATCACACCGGCACCTGTCAGACTGATATTCGTCACACCGGCAATTGCAAGACTTCCGCCGACTATCGCCAACAACACATAAAGGATATTGCCCATGTTGCCCATGATCGGCATCAGAATATTGGCATAGGTATTGGCTGTTGTCATACTGTCACAAAGCTCCTGATTTTTCTTATCAAAAACGGCCTTGGCTTCTTCTTCATGACAGAACACCTTGACCACCTTCTGGCCGTTGATCATTTCCTCAATATAGCCATTGACATCACCGATATTCTGCTGCTGCTTAATAAAGTAAACACTGCTCTTTCCGGCAATGGATTTCACAATTTTTAATATCAGGAAAAGAAAAACTACGATAAACAGTGTCATCCATACACTCAGATACAGCATGGAGACAAACACGGCAACAATTGTGACACAGGAAGACAGCAGCTGCGGCAAGCTCTGAGAAAGCATCTGACGCAAGGCATCTGTATCATTGGTGTAATGGCTCATGACATCGCCATGTGTATGCGTATCAAAATATTTAATCGACAGTGTCTGCATATGTGCAAACATATCATCACGGATCTTCTTTAAAATACCCTGGGAAATGATAGCCATTGTTCTGTTATAGATCAGACTGGCCAGAATACCGATCACATAAATGCATGCCATCTGTACAATGGCACGGAACAGTGCATCAAATACAGGATTGGCTTCAAGAAGGAGCGGGGAAATGTAATCATCAATCAATCTCTGAATAAACAGGGAAGACATGACATTGGCGATTGCACTAAGCAAAATACAGATAATAACTAAAAAGACACGCGTTTTATAAACACTCAGATAGCCCAGAAGCCGTTTTAATGTATTCGGATTCACCTGTGGTCTTGACGGTTTCTTATTCATTGTCATCTCCTCCTTTCTTCTGTGATTCATACACTTCGCGATAAATATCAGAGGACTGCATCAATTCTTCATGACGGCCGATGGCTTTGATCTCGCCCTCATCCAGAACAATAATCTGATCTGCATCCTCAACAGAAGATACACGCTGTGCAATAATAATCTTTGTCGTATCCGGAATCTCCTCCGCAAAAGCCTTACGGATCGCTGCATCCGTTTTCGTATCAACCGCACTTGTAGAGTCATCAAGAATCAGAATCTTCGGCTTCTTCAGCAGTGCTCTTGCAATACACAAACGCTGTTTCTGACCACCGGATACATTCGTACCACCCTGTTCAATATACGTATCATAGCCATCCGGAAAAGTCTGCACAAATTCATCTGCACAGGCCAGACGGCAGACGCGCTGGATTTCCTCATCTGTAGCATTTTTATCACCCCAGCGAAGATTTTCCTTAATCGTACCTGAGAAAAGGACATTCTTCTGAAGGACCATGGCCACTTCATTACGAAGACTTTCGATATCATAATCCCGGACATCCACATCGCCGACAAGGACACGGCCCTCTGTGACATCATACAGTCGCGGAATCAGCTGAACAAGACTGGATTTTGATGATCCCGTACCACCGATCACACCAATCGTCTGACCGGAGCGGATATTCAGATTCACATGATTAAGTACCGGCTTATCTGCCTTCTTATTATAAGAAAAAACGACATTGTCAAACTGAATGTCACCGTTTTTCACTTCATAAACCGGATTCTCCGGATTCTTCAATGTGCTTTCCTCAGAAAGAACTTCGCAGACACGCTCTGCTGATGAACGGGCCATAATGATCATAACAAAGACCATGGACAGCATCATCAGACTCATCAGAATCTGCATCGTATAAGTAAAAAGACTCATAAACTCACCGGTAGAAAGTCCAAGGGCCTCATCACCGCCGCAGGCCACAATCGCTCTGGCACCCAGCCAGCAGATCAGCAGCATACATGTATAAACAGCCAACTGCATCAATGGCATATTAAAGGCCAGAATCTGCTCTGCCTTTACAAAATTCTTGTAAATATTATCGGAAACCTGATCAAACTTCCCAACCTCATGATCTTCACGGGTAAAGGATTTCACAACACGAATACCGTACAGATTCTCCTGAACAATCGCATTCAGGCGGTCATAGGTCTTAAACACCCGTTCAAAAATCGGATGCACTTTCATGATAATCGCATAAAGGCCAATACCGAGAATCGGCACAGTGATCACATAAATTAATGACAGCTGCGCATCAATTTTGAAAGCCGCCACCAGTGCACAGACAAGCATGATCGGGCTTCTGACTGCAATTCGGATGATCATCTGGAAGGCCATCTGAATATTGGTAATATCTGTCGTCATACGTGTGACAAGACTGGCAGTCGAAAACTTATCAATATTGGCAAAGGAAAACTCCTGTACCTTATAATAGATATCCTGACGCAGGTTTTTTGCAAAACCAGATGAAGCCTGTGCCGCAAACTTTCCTGAAATAGCACCGCAGAACAATGAAATCATCGCCACTGCAAGCAAAATCAATCCATACTTCCATATAACGCCCATATCTCCCTGATCGATACCTTCATCAATCAGCTTCGCCATGATCAGTGGAATCATAATCTCAAAAAAGACTTCCAACGCCACTGTCACAGGAGACATGATCGTCTGCTTCTTGTATTGCCGGATACTTCCGGCCAGCGTTTTAATCATACAAAATCCTCCAATCTCTATCTAGCTAGCCGCATCTGTCAAATAAGAACGGCTTATTCTTCTAACATGTTATCTGCAACTCTCTTCAATAAATGCATCAGGGTATGAAACTCTTCATCCGACAGCCCGTTCCTGATCCTGTTTTCAAGCTCTATTCTCTCCACCGATGCATTGGCATTGATCTCTCGTCCTTCCTCAGTCAGAACAAGCCGCTTCAATCTAGCATCACTGGAAACGCTTTCCCTCCTAAGCAGTCCTTTTCTCTCCATGCCCTTTAACACTTTGGAAACCGTTGACCTGGTCACACAAAAATTTTCTTCTATATCTTTCTGATAAATCTCTTCATTCTCATGGTCAGCCAAATACCCGAGAATCCAGCCATTAGACCCTGTAATCTTATGAATCTTACTCATATAGACATTACTATCGGCCTTTCTGCGGATCATCGTCGCTGTACGAAGAATCAACAGACCTAACTCTTCCCTGCATGGCAGGTCCTTTCTGCACATTACATAGCTCCTTTCTGAATATCTTTGTTCTGTATGCATTTTGTTTCCGGCAAAACTGTTGCATGTCAAACTGTTTTACGTTCAACATTATACGGCGATTTGTTTCGAATGTCAATGTATTTTTATCAATACTCCTATAAAACAAAAAACAGCTATATTTGGAATCCTTCATAATCAGGTTCCAAATATAGCTGTCCCTGCCTATCTCATTCTTCTATCCAGATGCTTCTAAACTCAAGCATACTAATTATTCGCGACCAATACACAGCATTTCTTTCTGCTGCATACAATGCCGTATTTCAATACCTTCTTTATAGAATAGCTCAAAAAAGCTTCATCATAATGCTTCGAATCGATCTGCACTAACGCTTTTTGGCTATATCCGCTTTAAACAGATTCGTAACTTCCCTGTTCGGTATCACCAGATTATAACGATTACCGTCTGCCCTTCCTCGCTGCGTCAGATATCCTGTCATAAAAAGTGCACTCCAGATGTTCTCCATGGAAGCATAAAGTTCTTTATAAGTCAGATCAAGATGAATTTCTTTCTGAACAATCCCGCCATCCACTAGCTGCTCCAGTTCTGACTTCGTTATCTGCTTCTCCTCGTATCCTTGATCAATAAAATACCGAATCATATCATTGCCGCTGGTATTGAGCCAGTAATTTGCCGGAGGAAGTTCCGGCACACTTATATGGCTGTCACAATAATTGATAACATCCCAGGGACAATATACATCTGCCTGTCCGAAACGATAGCCATCATACCATTCTTTTACTATGGCATAATGTTCATCTTGATGATAATAATGAAGCATCGCTTTCACTTCCGCATTGGTAAAGCCAAAATATTCATCAAAATCCACATCTGTAATTGAATTGACCTTAAAATTGTTCAGCCCGGTAAAAATACTCTCCTTAGCCACCCGAAGGCACCCGGTCAGCACTGCAAATTTCAGGTACTCGTTCGTTTTCAGAGCATTCTCAAAAAAATTTCTCAAAAGAAAAACCATCTCATCATAATATCCCTGTTCGTTTGCCTTTGCTAACGGCACATCATATTCATCAATTAAAATGAGCACTTTCCTGCCATAGTGCCTGGACAAAAGTTCCGATAACTCCTGCAGACTGGAAGCCAGCGTTCCGCTATCCATATCCTTGTCCAATAAAGCCTTAAATAACCTTCTATCTTCCGATGTCAACTGCTTACTTTCTGAAAGGAACTGTAATCTTCGGGCCTCTCTATTAACAACCTTAATAAGCTGACTCCTGGCCTCCTCGAATCGGCCTGCATTCACACCTTTTAAACTAATGCATACCACCGGAAGCTTTCCCATATATGTATCACACAATTCCCGATTTTGTGATATATATAACCCTTCAAACAATCCCGGATCAGCACCTATCTCAAAAAAGCGCTGCAGCATACTCATATTCAAAGATTTTCCAAAACGTCTTGGACGTGTAAAAAGATTCACTTTCCCCCACTTATCAAGAAGCTGTTCAATGAGCTTCGTTTTATCCACATAGTAAAAATTCTCGCTTCGTATTTCTTCAAAATCTTCAATACCTATCGGCAATTTTCGGAATTGACTCATTGAACTACTCCCCCTCATCTATCTCCCTGAAATATTATAAAATAACCTTATTTTTCAATATTTTCTTTTTTACACTTTCTGTATTGCCATTATATACAATCTTACGCGCATGCGCAATGATCATTTCCCGACATTTTTCAACTTTTAAAGGCTGCCACATCCATTCAATGCAGCAGCCTTTGATCAGCTTAACAAAATTCTGTCGTTATCAAATTCTTCTTTTTTCTTCTCTGAATACATATCCAGCAGATCAGAAACTGTCATATGCTTTCGCTCTTCTTCTTTAATGTCAAAGATAATCGCACCGGAATCCAGCATAATGGTTCGGCTTCCTGTTGTCAGTGCCTGCCCCATATTGTGGGTGATCATCAGAGTCGTCAGATTGCGCTCATGAACGATATCATTGGTTATGGCCATCACCTTCTCAGCTGTGGCCGGATCCAGAGCCGCCGTATGTTCATCCAGAAGCAGCAGCTTCGGTGTCACGATTGTACTCATCAGAAGTGTTACAACCTGTCGCTGCCCACCTGACAGAAGTCCGATTTTCGTAGCCATACGGTCTTCCAGTCCCATATCAAAACGCTTCAGTGCTTCACGAAACATCTCACGATCCTTCTTTGTAATGGCAAATCTGAAAAGACCTTTCGTGTTCTTGGAATAAGCCAGTGCCAGATTCTCCTCAATGGTCAGGTTCGGTGCAGTTCCCTTCATCGGATCCTGAAACAGGCGTCCGATAGAAGCTGAACGCTGGTGTTCCGGCAAGTAAGAAATATTCTTCCCATCCAGAATCACACTGCCTTCATCCAGAAGGAAATTACCGCAGATGGCATTGAATAATGTGGATTTACCGGCACCATTGGAACCGAGGATCGTCACAAATTCTCCTTGTTTCAGAGACAGATTCAGATGATCCAGTGCCTTATGTTCATTTGGTGTGCCTTTTGCAAAGGTCTTTGATGCATTGATGACTTCCAGCATATCTATCTTCCTCCTTTGCTTTCTCTCATGCCGTTTTTCTTTAACCTGTCATTGGCCATTTTCACTTTGATGGCCGGAACAGCCAGGGCGATTGTAACAATGATAGCTGAAATCAGTTTCAGCATATAAGCCGGGAACATATCGGATTTGGTTGCCAGGGCAATAATATAACGGTACACAATAGAACCCACAATAGCTGAAATAAATCCGATCATCAGACTTCTGTGACCGAAGAAAGCTTCACCGATAATAACGGAAGCCAGACCGACAACAAGGATACCGACGCCGGAGTTGATATCCGCAAAACTCTGATACTGAGCGATCAGACCGCCGCAGAATGCGATGCAGGCATTGCTGATGGACAGTGCGACCATCTTCACCGCATCCACATTAATGGAAGAGGCACGGACCATATCGGCATTATCGCCGGTGGCACGAATGGAAAGTCCAAGGGATGTCTTAAAAAATATTGTTAACAACACCGTAACGATCACAACTGCCGCAACGGCAACAATTAACTTCGCCACATCCTTAGACATAAACGGAAAAGCTTTCAGGCACAATGTAAAAATCGTATCGTTGTTGAGCAGTGTCACGTTGGAGGCACCACCCATGACAAACAAGTTGATTGAATAAAGTCCGCTCATTGTCAGGATACCTGCCAGAACAGGATGAATATCCAGTTTCGTCTGAAGGAATCCTGTCACGCTGCCGGCCAGTGCACCTGCGGCTAACGCACCCACAAGTCCCAGCAGCGGATGGCCCGCAGCCGTCAATATCGAGGATGCTGCCAGACCGAAAGTAAAACTGCCTTCCGTTGTCAGATCGGGAATATTCAATATTCTAAAACTGATATAGATGCCAAGCACCATGATACTGTAAAGAAAACCAAGCTGCAAAGAGCCAATCAATAAAGTCATACTTTTCTACGTCCTTTTCATATTTTATCTTTTTTTGACTTTACCCCCTGCTATTGCAGAGGGTAAAATGCATTTCTTCTATATAATATATCATTCAAGATAACTTTGCAATCCTACTGTGCATCATCTACGAAAGTAGCTGTGTTCTTCACATCATCCGATAATGTAATACCCAGCGCTTCAAGTGTCTGGTTGTTGATGACTGTTGCAGATGCAGGAACAACGACTGCAGGAATATCTGCAACTGCTGTGCCGCCAAGAATCTGTACTGCCATATCTGCACTCATGGCACCGATGCCCTTATCGCTGATAGCAACTGTTGCAAATGCACCAGATTCAACGGTCGTTGCTGAACTGCAGTATACTGGAATCTTGGCATCTCTTGCTACCTCTGATACAAGTGTCATGCCGGCCTGAATAACAGAATCATTCGGAACAAACATAGCATCAACGCTGCCTACTAATGACTGAGCGGCCTGCTGAACTTCTGAAGAGTTCGTCACTGTTGCCTCCTTGTAAGAAAGACCATTGGCATCACAGTATTCCTTGGCTGCTTCGATTGTATTCACAGAATTTACTTCGCTTGTGCAGTACAGGAAACCAAATGTCTTGCAATCCGGTGTCAGCTGATTGCTCAGTGCGAAAATGTCAGAAACAGGGATTGCATTGGATGTACCTGTTGCATTCTTGTCCGGATGATCCATATCTGTGATAACGCCTGCTGCTACAGGAGCAGAAACAGCGATAAATACAACCGGTGTATCGGTTTCAAGATTGACCATTGCCTGTGTAGCAGGTGTAGCAATTGTACAAACCAGATCATAGCTTCCGTCTGCCATAGACTGGGCAATTGTCTGAAGGTTTGTTGCATCGCCCTGTGCACACTTGTAATCCACTGTCAGTTTATCTTCTGTATAACCTTTTACCTGGAGTTCTTCAATAAAGCCTTCACGCATGTCGTTAAATGCACCATTCTCAATTAACTGGATGATGCCGACTTTGTAAGTGCCGTCTGCCTTCGCACCATCAGATTCAAGGGCTTCTGTTGCTTCAGAAGCTGCCTCAGTCACTGTAGCTTCTGTTGTCGCTGCCTTAGTCTCCTGTGTGGAAGAAGAACCACAACCTGCCAGTGTCATTGCTGTCATCGCCAAAATACATACTGCTGATAATAACTTTTTCATGAAAATTACCTCTCTTTCAATCTTTCCTTAAAATACAGGCTTTTCTATGAGGAGTTTGCTTCACAGTCAGAACACACAGATTGTTTTATCTGCAAATCATTTGCAGTTGGCGCCTCGGGAAAAGTTCCCATAAAACAAAAAAATCCGCCCTATACAAAGGACAGATATATCTGCGGTACCACCTTTATTGATTATAAAATCCACTCATCACGAAAATGCCAACACATTCTCTACCGTTAACGCCGGTCTACGTCCTCAGATACTCCGCATCGTATTCAATGCCTTTCCCCTGGCCCTCAACGGTCCATTTGCTCACCAGCGTCTCCACAGGTTCTCAGCTCCTCCTGCTCTCTGTACGGTGCTTATGTGAACGTTATCTCCGTCTCAAAAGTTTGATTTAATTTTAGCATATAATTTCAGAATGTCAACCCTATTTTTGATAAATTATCACTTTAAATGGATAAACTTTTGTGTCAAATTCGAGTCAGCTTTGCAGATGTCGTTCCTGACCGAATTTCTGTGCCTCTCAGACAAAATGACAGGCCACCTGATGTCCTGTCCGAATCGGTTTTAAAACCGGAGCCTCCCGTCTGCAGATATCCTTTGCCTGACTGCATCGATTGCAGAAAACGCAGCCTTTGATCTCTCCTGTCGGGCTCTGTGCTTCTCCTTCAAGAACATAAATTTCCTTATCCGGGTCATCATAAATTGAAAAGACAGACCCTAACAGTGCTTTTGTATATGGGTGACGGGCATGCTTTCGGAAGGCCGCTCCGTTCATGATTTCGACAATTCGTCCAAGGTACATGACAACAACCTGCTGGCTGAAATTCTCCACAAGGGCAAGGTCGTGACTGATAAACAAAATCGCATAGTTTGTTTCATCCTGATGCTCCTTCAAGAGTGCCATGATTTCCTGCTGAATAGACACATCCAGAGCACTGGTCGCCTCATCACAGATCAAAACCTCCGGATGCAGTGCAATGGCTCTTGCAATGGCAATTCGCTGCAGCTCGCCCCCGGACAGCTGATGGGGATATTTGTCAAAATATTCCTCACCGAGATAAACACGTTTCAAGGAATAATACGCCATCTCTCTGGCTTCTTTTTTACTCTTCTTTTCGTAATGGATCCAGGGCTCCATCAGGAATGTTCCGATCTTCATTCGCGGACTGAATACATTGGCCGGATCCTGAAAAATCATCTGGACATTCCTGCGGTACTCACGGAGTTTTTCCCCCCGCAGTGCAATATTCCGGCCATTCTGCATCCCGCCAATAGGCTCATTTTTATAATAGATCATCCCATCTGTCACCGGTTCAAGCAGCGTTACCATCCTGGCCAGCGTACTTTTACCGCAGCCTGATTCACCCACAATAGCTGTGCAGATGCCTTTATGCAAAGACAAACTCACATCATCAACCGCACGAAGGGTTTTATGATAGCGCAAATCAAATGTCTTACTTACATTTTCCAAACGTATAATTTCCTGATTATTCTCCATCTGTCTCTCCCTGCAATTTCGGTACAACTGTCAGCAATTTCTTCGTATAATCATTTTCCGGATGATAAATCACCTGTTCTCTTGTTCCGAATTCCTTTAACTCCCCGTTCTGCATCACCGCAATGTAGTCTGCCATCTTGGATGCAACCCCCATATTATGGGTAACAATAACAATAGCTGTTCCCATCTTATCTCGCAGATCCATCATTTGCTTGACTACCTGAGCCTGAACCGTCACATCCAGGGCACTGGTAGGCTCATCCGCCAGCAGCAATTTCGGGTGCATGCTCATCGCCATGGCAATGGCCACACGCTGTTTCATACCTCCGGACAGCTGAAAAGGATAGGCATTCATCACATGCTTTGTATCCGGCAGTTTCAAGGTTGCCAGCATTTTCTTGGCAATTTCATATCCCTGCTTTTTTGTCATGGGCTGATGACACCGCAGCGTCTCAACATACTGATCGCAGACCTTTCGTCTCGGATTCAGATAATCACCGGCATTCTGAAAAATCATGGCCATGCCCTCCCCACGGACATGACGCAGCTCTTCTGCCGTCATCACCGCCATATCTTTTTCACCAAAAAGGATCTGTCCCGATGCCAGTTCTCCGCCTGCGGGCAGCAATCCGATGGCAGCACGGATGAGCGTTGACTTGCCGCTTCCGGATTCCCCGACGATGGCAACAATTTTTCCCTCAGGCACAGCAAAACTGACATGTTTTACTGCTTCTTTTGTATTCTGATAAATAATACTGACATCCCTCAGTTCCAAAACGTTCATCCCGTGCTCCTCCTTTTAAGGATTAAAATTCATTCGTATTTTTACGCTTCTGTCATATTCAAAAGCTGTCCATATTTTTACTCTACAGTAATATCTTTTGTAATAAAGTAATAATCCGCCACCGGCTGATTGGCATTTTTCACCTTTGCCGCTGAAACCATATTCAGATAGGAATTGGTCAGAAACAGATTGGCTGCATCATCATTGAGCACCTGTGATGCCTCAGCGGCCAGTGCATAACGGTCTTCTGTCTTAAATGTCCCAGACATCTTCCTGACAATTTCATCAATCTTGTCATCCTGGAAACCGGTCAGATTCTTTTTGCCGGATGTGCCAAGTCCTGTATACATTGTCTCAAGCCAGATCTGCGGATCACCTGTCGGTGCAGAGTTATCATTGGCTGTATACAGATCAAAATTGCCCTGTGTCTGGTAATCAGAAAGATTTTCGACAGAAAGAATTTCCATATGGATACCGACATTTTTCAGATCAGACTGAACAGCGGTTGCAAGAATAGCTGAATCTGCGGAGCCATGATCAGCTGCCTGAAGATAATTCAGCACTAATTCAGAACCATCCGGCATTTCACGGTAACCATCGTTGTTCACATCCTTATATCCGGCATTGTCAAGAATCTCTACTGCTTTTGACTCATCGTATGTATAGGCTGTGATCGTGTCATTGCCAAACGGTGTGGAATCTGAGTAGGCGCTGTGTGCGGCACTTCCCCCAATCAGATCGGCATAGGCGTCCCTGTTCACCGCATAGGAAACAGCTTTGCGCAGTTCAAGATCATGCAGCGGACTCGTCTCTGCCTGATTCATATATGCCACATTGACACGCGGACTGATGATGGATGAGACATTGTAGGCTTCATTGTCTGTAAACAAAGTCACACTTGTATTGTCAATTGTATTTGTCAGATCAATTTCTCCGGACTGGATGGCCATGGCTCTGGCATCGGCGTCCGCAATCTGTGTCACTGTAATGCTATCAAGACCGGCTGTGCCATCCCAATAGGTTGGATTCGCCGCAAGCGTGACTGTCTGTTCTGGTGTAAAGCCGCTGACCACATAAGGGCCTGTGCAGACGGGCGCTGTCTGAATATTTTCTTCACTTTCAGTTGTATCGATAATATCAAATACCGGCTCAACGAGATTGTTTAGAAGGGCGGCATTGGCTTCTGTCGTTTTAATTGTCAGATCCTGTCCATCTGCCTCCATACTGTCAACCTTCAGATACTCCGCCGCACGGTCATTCATGGAAATTGCCCGCTCAATCGACGCTTTTGCCGCTTCTGCATCCACAGCCTTGCCGTTACTGAACGTCACGCCTTCACGAATATGAAACTTCCATGTCGTTTCATCTACATTCTCCCATGAATCTGCCAGACAGGCTTCCACTTTCAGATCATCATTCAGCTTCACAAGTGATTCGCCCACACCAAGACGACTCAGAACCCAGCCATTATAGTTGTTTGCCGGATCCAGATCTGAAGTGATCCAGAAAAAAGCCACATTAATATGCTTGCCGTCCTCTGCCTCTTTTGTTCCTTCTGTCTGCCCTTTTGCACTTTCCGTTGTCTGATTTGCGGCTGAATCCGCCGTCTTCGCCGACTGGCTGCCGCCACATCCTGATAAGATACCGCAGGCCATCGTAAATGCCATTGCAATCGCAGCAATTTTACTTAATTTTCCCTTTTTCATATATAAATTCTCCCTTCAACATATCTTTATTACTCTATAGCCGTTCATTTTGCTTTCTATAATTAAAATCCACGCATCACTCTTCGAAGGTTATCTGTGCCTTTTTCCTATGATGAATAATGAACGGCCTCAATTTTCCTTCGGATCCAGTATGTCTCTTAAACTATCTCCTAAAAGATTAAATACAATCACTGTTATAAAAATCGCCAGACCTGCAAACAGCATAATCCATGGCGCGGTCTGCAAATATGATTTGCCCTCGTAGAGCATATACCCCCATTCCGGTGTCGGCGGCTGCGAAGCCAGACCGAGGAACGACAGGCCGGCCAGAGCCAGCATCATGCCGCCCACATCCAAGGTCGCCATAATAACCACTTGGGGAACGATATTCGGCAGTACATATCGGAACAGAATCCCTGCTGTTCCGACACCGCCGAACCTTGCTTCGGTAATGTAATCTTTGGTACGAATGACGGAAGCCAGTCCTCTGGCCATTCTTGCGTACTTCGTCCACCAGACAAAGGACAGGGCAATCACGGTATTTAAAAGCCCCGGTCCCATCATTCCCACAATAGCAATGGCAAAAACGGTATCCGGAAATGCCAACAGAATGTCCGTCAGACGCATGATCACTGTATCCAGAAGTCCGCCGAAGAATCCCGATACAATGCCGATCACCGTTCCCAACACGGATACAATTGCAATCATGATAAAGGTTAATATAAAGGAATTGCCCGCACCGTACAAAATTCTTGACAGCACATCTCTGCCTACATTGTCTGTACCAAACAGATGGCTGCCGCCCGGCACGGATAATTTAGCCGCATAATCAGTTGCCAGCGGATCATAAGGTGCAAAATATTTGCCGAAAAAAGCAATAAAAAGGACCACTGCAACTGCTGCAAGGCAGCAATAAAACCGGAGCCATTTGCCTTTCTCGGTCTTTGCCGGCCTGAACCAGGATTTTCTAAGCTCCGACTTCTTCTTTCTCAGGCGGATTTTCGTGGCTTCACTCATTTAATCCACCCGCTTTCTCAGTCGAATCTGAGGGTCCAGACATCTGTAAGAGATATCGACGATCAGATTCACTGTCACATAGATAATCGCCATCCAGATGACATATCCCTGGATCAGCGGATAATCTCTGACACGGATAGCTTCAACAACCATGTTGCCGATTCCCTGCCAGGAAAAAATCGTTTCAATAATCGCCGCACCGCCAAGCAGATGTCCCACTGACAAACCAAGCAGTGTAATAATCGGCAGGATGGCATTCGGCAGCACATGCCCCCAGATAATCCTGCGCTCCGGTATGCCCCTGGCTCTTGCACCGATCACATAGTTGGCATTCAGCTCTTCTAACAGTGCCGCACGGATCTGTCTGGCATAACTGGAGATCATCGGAATTGTCAGAGTAGCAACCGGAAGGATCATTCCCCCAATCGAATCCGTGCTGACAACCTTAAACCACCCCAGCCGAACCGCAAATATATACATCAGCAAAAGGGCCAGCCAGAAATTCGGCATCGAGACACCGAAGAACGACAGGAAACGTATGATATAATCTGCCGTTTTATTCTTCTTAACCGCAGAAAGAACACCTAACGGAAAAGAAATCAGAATCACAGCAACAAGAGAAACCCCCGCCAGCTTCAAGGTCATCGGCAATTTCCTGGTCATCTGCGTCAATACGGATTCACCGAACTTGGAGGATTCCCCCAGGTCGCCGTGCAGCACATTGCCGAGCCATCGTCCGTACTGGATAAACACCGGATCATTCAGCCCCATCTCTTCCCTGGTCTTTTCAAGCAGCTCTGCTGACGGCATCATACCCATAGAAACATATTTCATCTCCGCCGCATCACTGGGTGCTGCCTGGGTGATCATAAAGGTCAGAAAGGTCACTCCCAGAAGGACAACCACAAGCTGTACCAGTCTTTTTAATATGTATTTGACCATTCTATGTCACCTACTTAACAGCGTAAATCATAAAATGATCGATGACCTGATGGTCTTTGCCGTTCTCATCCTGAAAAGTTGCTCTGTCCACTTCTGTTTCAAGCCTTCTGGCCCCCATCTCAAGCAGCAGATTCATATCCCACTGCGGACGTTTTTCGCGGCTTAACGGCAAATCTCTTGCCACATTGTTGATAATATTCACATCCACATCCTCGATATATTTGTGTTCATCACCATGATGGATCTGTCGGATCTCATATTCCTGACGATATTCCTCATCATAATAATGCAGATAATAATTGCCATCATAGTTCAGAATACAGCCGCCCTTTTTCAGTACACGCAGCCATTCCCTGTATGCCTTTTCCGGATGCTCCAGATTCCATGTGAGATTTCTCGTAACGATCATATCAAAGGTTTCATCTTCAAAAGGCAGCTTCTGGGCATCTCCCTGAACAAACTCTGCTGTTACACCGGCAGAAGCCGCGTTCTGCTTTGCCTGATTAAGCATTCCGTCAGAATAATCAAATGCGGTCATCTGACAGCCCCTCTGTCCAAGCATCATTGTAAAAAAACCCGGTCCGCATCCAAGATCCAGCACTTTGGGATTGTCCGCCTTTGGAAGGTATTTGTCCAACAGTGTCTTCCAGTAAGTCCCCTCTTTCTGTGCATCCTCCATTTCTTCCATAACAGACTTGGAATAACCATCCGCACGTGTATTCCAATAAGATCTGATTGTCTCAAGCTGTTCCATATGTCTTCTCTCCATTCTGTTTTCCGGCAAAAAGTAAAAAGAAAAGCATTCCCGTTTCAAATAATGAAAACAAGGAATGCTTCGTACATTCTATCTATAGTTATCCCATCCGGATAACCTTCTGCCATTTCATATCGTCTCATCTGTTAAATAATCATCTGCCCGCTTCGTACCGGCAATTTCGATAAAAATATCATATCACGCAGCGGTATTTTTGTCAATTAACGTGCTTATACGTTTTTAACATAGAGTCATTAAACATAAAAAACAAAGACAATCTTGAAGATAACAGAATCAATCTTCGCATGTCCTGCAAAATAGTCTTCATTCTACTGTATGGTCATCAATGACTGTGATGCTCTCTACATCCTCGTAGTTTGGTGCATTCTCTGATTCTTCATTCGTATAAAAAATCAGAAATGCTTCATACAAGCCAATTTATTTACTCATGCGTTTGTCGTGTTTCCTCCACCGTATATTCCTCAATTTCTGTCTTTGTCACCTGTTTGATATGCTTCTTTTTCAGACGCAGATATACGAATTCCCGAAAAATAGTATAAAACACGGACAACAGCGGAATAAAAACAAGCATACCTACAATTCCCATAAGGTTTCCACCGATCGTAACTGCTGCAAGAACCCAGATTGACGGAAGCCCTACCGATTCACCCACAACATGAGGATAGATCAGATTTCCCTCAATCTGCTGCAGCACCAGAAATACTATAATGAATAAAATCGCCTGTTCTGGACTTACCATAAAAATCAAAAAGCTTCCCACTGTACATCCGATGAAAGCCCCGAAAATTGGGATCAATGCGGTAAACGCAATCAAAATCCCGATCAAAAGTGCATATGGTATCCTCAAAATACTCAATATAACAACAAACATACAACCGAGGATCACGGCTTCCAGACACTGACCTGCAAGAAAATTTGCAAATGTCCGATAAGTCAGAGAACAGACTTTAAGAAAAGCATCTGCTTTTTTCCTTGGAAGAAAAGCGAAAATTACTTTTCGGATCTGCACGTGCAGCTTCTCCTTCTGAAAAAGAACATAACAGGCAAATGAAAATGCAATAAAAAAGGTTGTCAATCCACTGACTATGGAACCCAATACTGACATTGTGGTATTCATCATATTTCCTGCACCGTTTCCAAGAAAGCTTATCCCCCACTTGATTGCCTGATCCGGATTAAACTGTACCTGATCTACCAGCTTCATGACTTCCTGGTTATTATGAGAAAATTCCCGGATCCAGCTTTGCATCTGCGGAATAAAATCAGCGATGCTCACCATCAGGGTTCCCACTGTCCGCGTAAGCTGCGGGATCACGCCAAACATTACCAGTACGATCACGCCAACCGCAAATACAATCGTAAGGAGCAGGCTTATCGGTCTTGCCAGTTTTACGACTATCTTATTTTCTTTTTTTACTCTTCCAAAAATTTTCTTTTCCAAAAAGCTCATTGGCACGTTGGTCACAAATGCGATCGCTCCGCCAAGTACAAAGGGAAATAGGATTCCCCATATTGCTTTCAGCACATCGAGCACCACATCAAATTTCCACAGGGCGACCACAAGAAGTGCTGTAAACACAATAAGCTCCCGGATTTTTTTTATAGCAATTTTACTTAAATCCACTATCTTTCTCCTTTTCTTAATTTGTTGAATCATTACATAAAATACTGTAATCCAAAAGACGTCTCTGTGCCAGATCTGCCTCATTAATTGCAGCTGCTGTGCTCCTTTACCATCTTCTGTGTTCCGAAAGAAAGAACAATTGTCACAATAGAGCTTAACGCTTGCCTCCTTTTTTGCAAATATTCACCAACTGTAATTTTTTTATGCAATAAAGGATTTTTATTGATAAGATATAAAAAAAGAAACCCTTATTGCATAACAAAAAATGCAATAAAAGTCTCACCATTTCCCTGCAGCGCCGGATGTTTCCACCGTACTGACGACACTGCAAACGCAGATTTCCAAACGTAGGTTACTCCCCTTTATTAGATTTAATAATATAACAGAATCGGTATCTCTGTCAAGGAGAAAATCGATACTGCTTGTCAATTCGTTAAAATCGTGCTATAGTATTTTTATAGTTAGTTATGGCTAATCAGTATTATTTTGAGCACTTACACATACAACTATCTATATATTTCATACTCAGGGATTGGAGGTCTGATATATGAATATGAATGTATTTTACGGTATTCTGATACCTTTTCTCGGCACATCCCTCGGTGCCGCCTGCGTATTCTTCATGAAGAATACCTTAAGTGACAAAATCCAACGGGCATTAACCGGTTTTGCCGCTGGTGTTATGGTGGCTGCATCCGTATGGAGCCTGATTATTCCTGCCATTGAACAATCCGCATCTATGAGAAAGCTGTCTTTTCTTCCCGCGGCCATCGGTTTCTGGATCGGCATCCTGTTTCTGCTTCTCTTAGATCACATCATTCCCCATCTGCATCAGAACAGCGATCAGGCTGAGGGACCGAAAAGCAAACTTCAGCGCACAACCATGATGGTACTGGCTGTGACGCTGCACAATATCCCGGAAGGTATGGCCGTTGGTGTCGTCTACGCCGGTTATCTCTCAGGCAGCACAACCATCACCGCCGCCGGTGCACTGGCATTATCCCTTGGCATCGCTATCCAGAATTTTCCGGAAGGCGCCATCATATCCATGCCCCTTCGCGCCGAAGGTATGAAGAAAGGCAAAGCCTTTGTGGGCGGTGTTCTCTCCGGTATCGTGGAACCTATCGGCGGCATTTTGACAATTCTGGCTGCCCATTATATTATTCCGGCCCTGCCTTATCTGCTGAGTTTCGCCGCCGGCGCTATGCTCTATGTTGTCGTGGAAGAGCTGATCCCCGAGATGTCCCAGGGACGCCACTCTGATGTGGGCACCCTGTGTTTTGCTGTCGGATTCAGTCTGATGATGATACTGGACGTGTCTCTCGGATAAAAATTTTTCGTTAACAAAAAATTTCAAATACAAGAATCATCAACGGCATACTGATGATTGAAAAAAGTGTGGTCAGCACATAAAACAGGCTGGCCTCTGCACTGTTCTTATCATAAAGCTGTGCCATGGAAGTAACTGTTGCACAGGCCGGTGTGACACATGCAAGAAAGACAATCAGCAGTAGATTCTTTCCGTCTGCGATCCAATCTGTCAAATCTAGCACTTTGAACACAATAAGTACGACAAGAGGATAGATAAACAATCTGAGTAAAACGGCCAGATAATTTCTTTTTTCCATGAATATTTTTTTGAATGGAATTTCAGAAATTGCCATACCTGCCAATAGCATACCGATCGGCCCGATCATTTCTGCCAGCATATCAATGGTTCCGCCAATCACATCCGGCAATTCAATCTTTGTAACAAACAGAAATGCACCGATACAAATCGCCACAATGTTGGCATTCCAAAATATTTTCTTTAAGGAAAGCCTTTCCTCACTGCACATTTTATGCCTGCCGTGTGTCCAGATCAGAATCATCTGTACAGCCAGAAAACTGCAGGAATAAATAACATACTCTGTGCCAAGAAGTGCTTTGACCAACGGAACAACCAAAATACCACCGTTTGTATAAACCGTAGTCAGTTCTTCAACCATATCCAGATGCAACGGTTTTCTTAAAAATGCCGTTAGGATAAGAAAAACAATATGGGCGATCACTGCTGCCACAACCGTAAAAATCAATCCCTTCAGTACCTCCGGCGTATATTCAATCTGAAATGAATTGACGATCATACAGGGAAGCACCAGATACACAAGCAGGACGGAAATACTCTTACTGTCGGAAACCTTCAGCAGACCGATCCTGACCATGATGAAACCAATCATAAGGATAATAAATAATTTTACAATTTGTTCTGTTAAAATGAGACTTACAGTCATAAAATCCACTCTCCTATTCTATAATAAAAAGCAAGTCAGCACACGCCGCTTGCCCCTTCATAGACTTTTCTCTTTTTTCAGAAGCCGATTATAGTCCCGTAAATTTTATTTGTCAATATATCTCGCAAAAATTTCACTTATTATTTTTAGAACAATTTATCCATCTGCCGAACATTTCCTTCATTCCGCTGTCTTTATACTCAAATCTCTGCATCACCGTTCTCAGATGACCATTGTATAAACGAAAATCATCACCGGCATGCTGATGATGGAACAAATCGTTGTCAGCACATAAAACATGCTGGACTCAGCCGCATTGCTGTCATAGAGCTGCGCCATAGATGTGACGGTTGCGCAGGCCGGTGTGATACAAGCCAGATACACGATCATCAGAATATTTTTACCGTCAGAGACCATACCCGCCGCGCCGGACAGCTTAAATACTGCCAGTATGATCACCGGATACACAATCAACCGCAGCAGGACAACCAGATAATTACGTCCTGTCATAAAGACATGCTTTAAAGGGACTTCTGAAATCGCCATACCAGCCAGCAGCATGCCCATAGGGCCTACCATGTTTGCCAGCATATCGATGGTTCCGCCGATAACATCCGGCAAATGGATCTGGGTGAAAAATAAAATAATCCCCACATAGATAGCTACCATGTTCGCATTCAAAAAAATACTCTTCAGTTCCATCTTCTGATTGCTGCACAACTTCTGTTTGCAATGCGTCCACAAAAGGATGATCTGAACCACAATGAAACTGCAGGAATAAATCACATAGTCATCCCCCAGCATGGCCTGGACTAAAGGGATAACCAGAATACCGCCGTTTGTATAAATGACTGTCAGCTGTTCAATGGTATCCAGTCCCAACGGCCGCTTAAGCAGAGCTGTCACTGCGATAAAAATCACATGGACAATAACGGATACTGCAATGGTAAATATCAGACCTGTACGCACCTGAGGTGTATAATCAATCTGAAATGCATTAATGATCATACAGGGAAGGATCAGATAGACAAGAATTACCGAAACACTCTTACTATCCGATGCCTTCAATAATCCAAATTTCACAAGCAGAAAACCAAGCAGCAGAATAATGAATAATTTGATAATCTGCTCTGTTAAAATTAAACTGACTGCCATAACCTTTCTTCCTTTCACTTTCATTCAATCACTGCGGCTTCACACCTCATCTTTCATCAGTTATACACCTGTCATCTCTAAAATGCCATCCCATTTCTCCATTTAATACAAAAATCCTGATGAAAAATTGATATAGTTCTTCAACTTTTCATCAGGATTTATCTTTACGCCTGCAGTAAGTCGTCCATCACTTCTTCCACTGTCTCTATCTTCTCAGCCCGCCAGGCATCAGCGCCGCAGAATAATAGTGCTTCATCAGTTTCACCCTTTGCCGCATGGAGCAGAGACTCCGTAATGCAATAAGGAATTTCCGAAGGCTTGCAGCCCTTCATGCAGAGCAGGCACTTCTTCGGTGATATCCTTTCACCGGCCATCACCCGCTCCATAAAAGGATTCATAATGGCCCTGCCCGGCATCCCCACAGGACTTTTCACAATCTGAATATCTTCTTTATTTGCCCGGATATAAGCTTCTTTGTAACGGATATCTGCATCACATTCTTCTGTCGTTACAAAACGCGTCGCAACCTGAATGCCATCCACACCAAGGTTAAAGGCATGCTCTGCCGATGTCCTGTCTGAAATGCCGCCGGCCAGCACAACAGGAATATGGCAGCCGTATTTCTCACCATATTTTCTGACAACAGCCATGATCTTTTTCACTTCATCATCATAGCTTTTATCAGCATATTCTTCCAACTGTTCACGACTGAAACCGAGATGTCCACCGGCTTTCGGTCCCTCGATCACCACAAGATCCGCTGTACGATGGTATTTTCTGTCCCAGTATTTCAGGATAACCGCCGCCGAACGTTCCGTTGATACAATCGGTGCAATCTTAGTCTGACTTTCTGCTGCCAGTCCCGGCAGATCAAGGGGCAGTCCCGCACCTGAGATGATCAGATCCGCACCGGCTTCCACTGCCGCCCGGACATGGCCTTCATAATCTCTCAATGCAGTCATGATATTAAAACCGATGATCCCCTCCGGTGCAATTTCCCTTGCTTTGGCCAGTTCTTTGCCGATGGCCCTTCGGCAGGCTTCCGCCGGATGTTCTTCAAAATCCGGCTCCCTAAAACCAATCTGGGCTGTCGAGATCACACCGATGCCTCCGGCTTTCGCCACTGCCCCGGCCATCCCTGACAGACTGATGCCGATACCCATGCCGCCCTGAATGATGGGCTTTTTGGCTGTCAGATCACCGATTTTTAACTCTGGATATGTCATCATAATGCTCTGAACCTCCGATATCTCATCTCTGCAATTTCATCACCCGTCATTGCCAGCTGTTTTCTGAAAAATAATTTCATACATCTGTCCATTTTCAGCGTCAGTTCCGGCAGTGTCTCTATGGTGAGATCTTCCGGTTCTTCAAAAACACGCTCCACCATGCCATGTTTTTGAAGATCTGCCGCCGTCAGCCGCATCACAGCAGCTGCTTCCTTCGCTTTATGGCTGTCCTTCCATAGAATACTGGCAAAACCTTCCGGCGATAAGATCGAATAAATAGAATTTTCAAGCATCCACACCTCATCTGCCACCGCCATAGCAAGGGCGCCGCCGCTGCCGCCTTCCCCGATGACAATGGACAAAATCGGCACTTTCAAACCTGACATTTCAAAAAGATTTCTTGCAATGGCTTCTCCCTGCCCGCGTTCCTCCGCTTCCATACCGCAGAAAGCCCCGGGAGTATCTACAAAACAGATAACCGGACGACCGAATTTTTCTGCCTGCTTCATCAGGCGAAGAGCTTTTCGATACCCCTCCGGTGACGGCATGGCAAAATTTCTCATGACATTTTCACGGGTGTTTCGTCCTTTTTCCTGGGCAATCACCGTCACCGGCAGGCCGTGAAATCTGGCAATACCGCCTACAATAGCCGGATCATCACCAAAGTATCTGTCACCATGCAGCTCTGTAAAATCCGAAAAAAGATCAGCTATATATTCTGTTCCGACAGGTCTTTCCTTCTTTCTGGAAGCCAGCACTCTGTCCCAGGCAGATTTCTTTTCATCCTTTTTCGCAGTAGAAAATCCTTCACCCATATTCAGATCCGGATTCTCAGATGGCTCTGACGCTTCCTTACAGTTTCTGAGTCTTTGTTCCGCCTCGGGATTTTTCTCATGCAGTGACAGAAGATGCTCCAGACGATTCTTCAGGTGTTCTCTTTCTACAATCTGATCAATAAAACCATGCTCTAACAGGAATTCCGAACGCTGAAAACCCTTCGGCAGCTTTTGTCCGATGGTCTGCTCAATAACTCTTGGTCCCGCAAAACCAATGAGTGCATTCGGTTCTGCCAGAATAATATCCCCAAGCATAGCAAAGCTCGCTGTAACACCGCCGGTTGTGGGATTTGTAAGAACCGAGATATAGAGCTGTCCCGCATCATGATGTCTTTTTAATGCGGCAGATGTTTTCGCCATCTGCATCAGAGAATGGATGCCTTCCTGCATTCTGGCTCCGCCGGAGCAGGCAACAATGATCACCGGTACCTTTCGCTCTGTAGCTTTCTCAATAGCTCTTGTCAGCTTTTCACCAACAACTTTGCCCATGCTGGCCATCATAAAATGGCTGTCACACACAGCCAAAACTACTTCATGACCGCCGATCTCGGCAAGACCTGTTGTCACCGCCTCATCAAGGCCTGTTTTCTCACGCAAAGACTCCACCTTATCCGTGTAGCCTTTATAATGCAGAGGATTGCCCGATGTCAGGCCTGTATCCCATTCCTTAAAACTTCCTTCATCCGCCAGCATCTCAATGCGGCGTCTGGCAGGCACGCTGAAATAGTTGCCGCATTTCGGGCAAATGTAATGATTCCGGATAATACTCTCTGCCAGTACCACTGCTCTGCAGGTATTGCATTTGCGCATCAGCCCTTCAGGCACCTCCGGTGATGACTCCCCGGAGTTTTGAACATTGGCCTTCCTGTTTGTCAATGTAATGTAATTTTTCTGATTGGTCTTTTTAAACATATTTCCAAGCTTCATTGTTCATCCCTCCTGTCACTTCACCGGCTTTTTGCATTGCCCGGCATCATCAATCATTTTTCGCTGACCGGCATTATCAATATTGCCTGCCGCACTGCAAAATATTTTACCCTTCAGCTGTATAACGATGATTCAGCAATTGTTCCTCTTTATCTGCAATAAATTCGATATCAAAATCACCGCTCTGATAATCCGGATCATTTAATATCTCATATTGATAATCCACATTTGTATCAATGCCCTCAATGATCACTTCTCCCAGAGCGCTGCGCATCTTTGTGATGGCTTCATTTCTGTTTTTCGCAAATACGATCAGCTTCGCCAGCATATTGTCATAGTACGGCGGTACTTCATAACCGCTGTAAATGGCTGAATCAATACGGATGCCTTTGCCGCCGGGGAGATACATATCTGTGATTTTTCCCGGACACGGCCGAAAACCTTTATAAGGATTTTCCGCATTGATACGGCATTCAATGGCATGTCCCGTCAGCTTCACATCCTTCTGGGTGTAGGACAGTTCCCGCCCGTCGGCAATACGGATCTGCTCTTTGATGAGGTCAATGCCTGTGACCCACTCTGTTACCGGATGCTCCACCTGGATACGGGTATTCATTTCCATAAAATAAAAACGCCCTGTCTTTTCAAGCAGGAACTCGATAGTTCCGGCGTTCACGTATCCCGCTGCTTTTGCAGCATTCACTGCCGCCTCTCCCATCTTCTGACGCAATGCATCACTCATAATGGCACAAGGTGATTC
>Ga0129310_1000884_pt1 | contig 30791 bp, 33 predicted proteins | sample Go1ome_2_FD_94433 | JGI IMG/M metagenome (GOLD analysis project Ga0129310, IMG submission 94433) | Western lowland gorrila individual fecal microbial communities from Wisconsin, USA - Go1022A metagenome | ecosystem: Host-associated > Mammals > Digestive system > Large intestine > Fecal | place... | reverse complement strand
TTTTCGACTTTTTTAAAATCTTTTGTTATCAGCAATTCTTTTAAATCCATCTCTTTCGGTTGACTTCGCCGCTCTCAGCAGCGACGTTTATTTATTATACTCGTTTTATTTGATTTGTCAACATATTTTTTTGATTTTTTAAATTTCTTTTTTTGAAATCACTTTATCAAAACACTTAATGTGACAATCATCGTATCAACTCACTTGTATGGCTGACACGTTTATTTATTATACATTATTTTTTCATTTTGTCAACAACATTTTAACAATTTTTTCACAATTATTTAAAATTAATTTCAAACAACGATTTAACCGGCATACAACAACAAAAACCTATCCGATTTTTAAGTTTTGATCGGTTTTGTATCAAAAAGCTTTTATATTTTTAGTTTCTCATTGTATTGTAGCTCTCTGTCTCCTTTACATATAACTCACCGAATTCACTGAGAACGTGATTTTTCTTTTTAATATATCCTATCGTAAGCGGATCTTCTTCCTTTAATTTTATTGCTACAAAATTATCTTGAAGTGTATTACTGTCTATCATAATTCCTGTTCCGATTGAAAAACCGTTCAACATAGTTATTATCTCACAGGAGGTTGCTCTGTCATTTGTTCTTATTATCTTATCAATTTCATAACCGGATAATGCTTCCTCCGATAAATAAAACTCCATTTCATTTGTCTGGTCAAGAGAAACACATGGATAATCTTTTAAATCCTCTACCGACAGTTCTTTTTTCTCTGCAAGAGGATGTTCCTTGCTCAAATAAACATATGTATCGCACACCATCAACGGATGAAATTCAAGTTCATATTCTCTAAACAACTTATGTATTACATTTCTGTTACTGTTTGAATAGGAAAGAATAGCTATTTCACTTCTATTATCTCTTACATTTATCAGCACTTCATCTGTTCTTGTTTCTTTAATCAGATATGAAAATGAATCTGCATTTCTGTCTTTAATGACATTCAAAAAAGCATGAACCGCAAAAACATAGTGCTGCATTGATATGGTATAATAATCCTTTCCGTCTCTCTGCTTTATATATTTATGTTCAATCATATTGACTTACGGCTTGTTTTACAAATGAAAGAAATTCATTACCTTCTTCAGTCAGTTTTATTTCCTTATTTGTTCTCTCGAAAATTCTTATTCCTATTTCTTCTTCAAGATCACTGATTGTTGTTGATAAAGCCGGTTAAGATCCGGTTAAGTCCACTTCCGACACCAAGAATAATTGCGATAATTACTCTGCAAAAATATCCAATCGCTATGCGGCGTAAGCTTGTTAAAATATCTATTTTAAGTGTACCGTCCACAATAATTTTATACATCGCTTTTCCAACATTTAACGGTGATGGCAAAATTACATTTAACAAAATTCCTCGGCTGGATAAAATTTGCCATATAAGCAACAGTATAATCGGTATAGCCGCCACATTAGCAATATATTTAATTTTATCTGCTATGAATTTCATCGGTTTTTTCACTCTTATTAACTCCTTTATTCAAAAAACTTTGCATTGAAGTAGGACGAACTGTCTACTCTGTTTTCTTCCGTAAATTCTTCCACATGAGAAATAAGCCAGTTCTGGTATTCATCTGTATCAGAAATCAATTCACCTATCGTCTGTGATAAGCTATATTTATCTTTAGCCAAAAAACGCACAGGCCTGTCTCGGTCTGTGCGTTTTTCTATTGGAGGAGTTTTATACCTCTGTAATATTACTTATTTTTTGTCGCTTTCTTTATTGCTCTGCTTGTTTCTGTTGCAGTTTCTTCCTGATTCAATACTATACTCTTCCGCAAATTCTGTTCTGTTATTATTCTTTTCAGAATTCTTTTCACTGTTTTTCGATGAATTACGTTTGCTGTTTTTATCCATCTTATATTCCACCTTTCAAATATTAGTGCTTTTATATGCACAGCAATAGTATTTAAAAAACAGAATATTTTATTCATCAAATTCATATTTCTTTATATTTTATTACCGGTACTATTATTCTTTGTCCTGCTTTCAATTCATCTGTATCTGCCATATTAAACTCCATTATATAATTTGCATATTCTTTTTTATCCATACCGTCTGATTGATATTTTTGAGCAATATCCCAATAGCTTTCACCGTTTAATATATTAACTTCCTCATAATATGTATATGTTTCCTTTTTATCTCCTCTGCCGAAAACATTTGTCACTATGCAAACACTTGTAATAAAAATCAACGCTATAAAAACTAATTTTCTCATAGTATCCCCCTTATCAAAAAGTCGTTCGTATTTACAGCTTTATAATATACGAACAATCGTTCATTGTCAATATATTTTATATTTTTATGAAACATTTGTTTGATATTTTTTCAAATATATGTTATGATATACAAAAATAATCCTATAAGGAGATTATGCTATGGAAAAATTATCGCAGAAACAAGCGCAAATACTTGAATATATGAAAAAAGAAGTGCGTGAAAAAGGCTATCCGCCTTCAGTTCGTGAAATATGTGATGCTGTCGGACTCAAGTCAACTTCTACTGTGCATGGCCATCTTGAAAGACTTGAGCGTAAAGGCTATATCAAAAGAGATCCTTCAAAGCCTCGTGCTATCGAAATTTTTACGAACACCTCATCTCCCGAATCCAAGGAAAATCTTTCCAAGGAGATTATCAACATTCCTATCGTGGGAACAGTAACCGCAGGAACGCCTATTCTTGCTGTGGAAAATATAGAAGATACATTTCCTATACAGCTTGATTATGCTCCTTCCGGAGATATTTTCATGCTTCGTGTAAAAGGTGACAGTATGATTAATGCCGGTATATTCAATAAAGACCTTATCATGGTTAAACGACAGAGTACCGCAGAAAACGGTGATATAGTTGTCGCTCTCATCGAAGACTTTGCCACTGTCAAAACCTTTTATAAGGAAAATGATTATATCCGTCTTCAGCCGGAAAATCCTTCAATGTCGCCGATTCTCGTTCGTGATGTTACCATAATAGGTAAAGTTGTCGGCCTTTACCGCCGCTATTAAAGTTTCTCTTACACGAGAAACTTTTTTATTAAATATGTTTGACAAGCACATATTGCTATAATAAAATTAGAGTATTAAATCTATTTTGAAAGGAATTTATATTATGTGTGCATATAAAATTGTATCCGATACATCAAGTGATATTTACCCTTCTGTTATCGATACTTCAGTAATACCGAGAGTACCTTTTTATGTTACATTTGATAAAGAACACTACTATAAAGAAATCACAGAAATGTCAGTTGACACTTTTTATGAAAAAATTCATACTGACAAAGCTTTTCCTTCAACATCACAACCTATAATAGCTGACTATATTGAAGTTTTCGAGCCCATACTTCAGGAAGGCCTCGACATTCTTTGCTTAAGTATTTCAGGTCTTTTCAGCGGCTCACATCAGAGTGCTGTAAATGCTGCAGAAATGATGCTTGAAAAATATCCCGACAGAAAGATTATTACAATCGACAGCCTCAATGCTACACTCGGCTTCGGTCTTATATTATATCAGGCACATCTTATGCATGAAGCCGGATATACACTTGAAGAAAATGCTAAAGTACTTGAACAGTTAAAGCATGAAACGATAATTAACTTCACAGTAGGTACACTTGACTTTCTTCAGCACGGTGGACGTATTGGAAAAACAGCCGCTCTCGCCGGAACAATATTTAATGTTAAACCCATCATTTGTCTGAGAGAGGGCGAACTTTTCCCTGTTGAAAATGTTCGTGGTATCAAAAAAGCAATGAAAGCTATCATCGACAAAACAGATAAGGAAATAAAGGATCACGAAAGCGATTATTATATGACTCTTTTCCATGCCGAAAAATATGATCCGGTTGCAGATGTTATACTTGAGCATTACGGAGATCCAAACAAATACAGCCTGTTAAAGGATATGGGAAGAATCGGTGTTACAATCGGTTCACATACCGGTCCTAATGTAATCGCTTTTGCCTACTCAAAGAAATATACATGCTATGATAAATAATTTTACTGTACTCCAAAGGAACCAATAAAACGGTTCCTTTTTGTTATTTATTTTTCCGTTTATATGCTATAATAATTACTATATTTTAACTTTAAGGAGCTGATAATATGTTTATACCGATAGATACGGAAACATGGTCTCGCAAAGAGCACTTTGAATATTATAGAACAAAAATCAAATGTGGATACAGCTGTACTATACAGCTTGATGTAACCAAATTTCTTTCACAGGTAAAAAGTAGAAATCTGAAGTTTTATCCATCTTTTATATATTGCGTTTCAAAGCTTGTTAACGAAACCAAAGAATTCCGAATGACTGTGGATAAGGACGGAAATCCAGGTTATTTTGATGTTTCGCATCCCAATTTCACCATATTCCATGACGATACAAAAACCTTTTCCGATATATGGACCGAATACTATCCGGACTTTAAAACATTCTATGATAATGCAGTAAACACAATGGAAAAGTATAAAGATGTTCATGGAATAAAAGCCCGCAAAGAACAGCCTGAAAATTTCTTTTGCATATCATGCGTTCCTTGGCTTACATACACGTCATATAACACAAGCGTTCCCGGCGGTGAACCTAACCTTTTTCCTATAATAACATTCGGAAAATTTACTGCTGACGAAAAAAGCATATATACAATGCCGTTCACGCTCAATATATCTCATGCCGCTGCCGACGGTTATCACACTTCAAAATTCTTCAACGACCTCCAAATTCTGATTAATTCAATCGAATTGTGAACGAAATGTGAACTTTCTTAAGCAATTATGAATATTAGCACTCACCTCTTGACAGTGCTAACAAAGTGTTGTATATTAACCTCAGAACAAAGGAAAGGGAATAAAAAAGAGAAAGATATTAAAAAATAAACCTACCTGAGTTAATAATTCAACACCTCGGATTTCTCCGACAGTGCTTAAATATTTATCAATATGTCATTTGAAAGGAGATATGACTTATGATGATGCCCAGTATTTTTGGAGAAAACTTATTTGATGATTTTATGAACGATTTTCCTTTTGAGAAACATTTCTTCGGTGAAAGAAATCCTCTCTATGGTAAACATGCTAAAAACATTATGAAGACCGACGTTAAAGAAACCGATAACAGTTATGAACTTGACATTGACCTTCCCGGATTTAAGAAAGAAGACATCAATGTTCAGCTTGATAACGGTTATCTTACAATAGCTGCTTCTAAGAGTCTTGAAAAAGAAGATGAGCACGAAAAATCTCATTATATCAGACAGGAACGTTATTCCGGCAGTATGAGCCGTAGCTTCTATGTCGGCAACGATGTAAAGCAGGAAGAAATACATGCTAAGTATGAAGACGGTATTTTGAAACTTGCTGTTCCGAAGAAAGCTGCTAAAGCAATAGAAACTAACAAGTATATTCAGATTGAATAATATCTACTTGAATTAAATAATCCCCCAAACAAAAATGGCTCCATGTTCATTTGAATATGGAGCCATTTTCTGTTTATTAAAGAACCTTCGCAAGGAAGTTCTGGAGTCTTTCTGTTTTAGGATGGTTAAATATTTCGTCAGGTGTTCCCTGTTCCATTATTATACCGTCTTCAAGAAAAAGTACCTTATCGCCTACTTCTCTCGCAAATCCCATTTCATGCGTTACAACAACCATTGTCATATTTTCTTCGGCAAGCTCCTTCATAACCTCAAGAACCTCGCCTACCATTTCCGGGTCAAGAGCTGATGTCGGCTCGTCAAAAAGCATAACATCCGGCTTCATACATAATGCTCTTACGATGGCAATACGCTGTTTCTGTCCGCCTGAAAGCTGTGAAGGATATGCCTGTGCTCTGTCGGCAAGTCCAACTCTCTCAAGCAACTTCATAGCCTCTGCATTTGCCTCTTCTTCGCTTTTTTTCTGAAGCTTCATAGGAGCAAGTGTCATATTCTTAAGAATCGTCATATGCGGAAATAAATTAAAATGCTGGAATACCATGCCCATCTTCTGTCTGTGGACATTTATATCTACGTTTTTGTCTGTTATGTCAACACCATTGAACGTAATAGTTCCGCTTGTAGGAATTTCAAGCAGGTTCATACATCTGAGGAATGTACTTTTGCCTGAGCCGGAAGGTCCGATCATAACTACAACCTCGCCTTTTTTAATATCGGCATTTACACTTTTAAGTGCAGTTACTCCGTTAAATTTCTTTTCAAGATTTCTAACCTTTATTAATACATCATTATCGCTCACTGTTACGCAGTCTCCTTTCAAGTCTACCTACAAAGTACGTAAGTATCATAACCATTGCAAGATAAATAAGTGCAACCGCAACAAGAGGCATAAATGCACTGAATGTTTTTGAACGTATTATGTTTCCGGCTCTTGTAAGGTCCTGTATAGCCGCATATCCGGCAACCGATGTTTCCTTGAGCAATGCAATGAATTCATTTGCAAGCGAAGGAAGAACATTTTTGAATGCCTGAGGAATAATTATATATCTCATTGTTTCGATATAATTAAAGCCTAAGCTTCTTCCGGCCTCCATCTGTCCTCTGTCGATTGACATTATGCCGGCACGGATAATTTCGGCAACATATGCACCGGAATTCATACCGAAAGCAAGTGCCGCAATAAGAACGCCGTTATCGGATGATGCAAATATTACGAAATAAATAATAAGAAGCTGGATAACAACAGGTGTACCTCTTATTATTGTAAGATATATCTTAGCAATAACATTAAAAATCTTGAGCAGAACTCTTCCAAATCCACCTCTGCCGTCATCCTTTGTTAAATCATAAGTCGAACGTATTGTTGCAAGTATAACACCGATAACAATACCGAGAACCATGGCAATAAGTGTGATTTTAAGCGTAACCCCAAGACCGCTTACAAGCAGCTTCCATCTGTCACCTTCAATGAAGTTTAAAACAAACTGTGCTTTTATACTATTAATCCATTCCGTCAAAACAGCACTCCCCTTCTTCTCTCTTAGTAAATTAATTTAACGGAAAATAAATAAAACCTTCCTGTATTTTCAAAACGACAGCTTTATTTATTCACCGTAATGTATACAAGAACACCATGCAGAGCAGGTCTGCATGGTGTAAGGTTAACTTAGTCCTCTAAATCAGCCTGCATATTTTTCATTTAATTCATCAAAGAAGCCTTCAGCTGTCATATCTGCTAAAGCCGCATTGATTTTATCAAGTAATTCTGTGTTGTCTTTAGATACTGCAATTCCGTAGTATTCAGCGTCTTCTTCGCCACCGAAGTTCTCTTCAAGAACAACAAGGTTGTTTGCCTTTGCAAATGCATCTGCAACACCTGTATCAAGTACCATGCAGTCTACCTTGCCTGCAAGAAGTGCAGCAAGTGCATCGCCGTATTTTTCATACTGGCTTACTCTGTCACCAAGTTTTTCTGTTGCCATGATGTCGCCTGTTGTTCCAAGCTGAACGCCTGCTGTGTAGCTTCCGTCAAGAAGATCCTGATAGCTTGTGATTGCTGAACCTTCGGGAACAAGGATTGACTGAGCTGCTACATAGTATGAATCTGAGAAATCAACACTTTCCTTACGTTCGTCTGTGATTGTTATGCCTGAAACACCAACATCAATTTTGCCTGTCTGAACAGCTGTAACAACTGAATCGAAGTTCATATCTGTAATTTCAAGAGTCATACCGATTCTGTTGCAAATTTCGTTCATCATATCAACATCATAGCCTACGATTGTCTTTCCGTCATCATCATAAGACTCGAAGGGAGGGAAGTCTGCACTTGTTCCCATTCTGAGAACTCCACCTTCTGTATCTGTTGCTTCTCCGTCTGTTGCTGTTTCCTCGTTCTTTGTATCTGTTGTTTTATCTGATGATGAGCAAGCTGCAACACCAAATACCATAGCAACAGACATAGCTACTGCTAAAAATTTCTTCATAAATTATTCCTCCTTAAGAATTTTATATATACACTGCTTTAACACTACTTTAAAGCTGTATAAAAAACAAATTATATTATAAACCAAAGAAAAACATAAAACAAGTATAAATATGTATAATTATAAAGTTTTTTGGTCAATAAATTCAGCTCTATGTTTTGAATATACAATTTTTTGTGAGCTATATAACCCATAATAACCAGAAAGTCTGTAAGAAACGGCACAGGCTATTGCATAATAAAGCAGACCTTCGCTTCCGAAAAGCTCAATGCTGAGTATTATGGAAGTAAGTGGACAGTTTGTGACACCGCAGAACAGAGCCGCCATACCAAGTCCTGCTCCGAATGATGAGCCTATTCCGAGAAGCTTTCCGGCAACATTGCCGAATGTTGCTCCTACGAACAGTGTAGGTACAATCTCTCCACCCTTAAAGCCTGCTCCGAGAGTAGCCGCAGTAAGTATCATCTTTAAAATAAACGCCTCCGGTCTTGTGTCCTCTCCCATAGCTGCAGCGGTAATAACATTCATTCCGGCACCGTTATAATCCCTTGTACCGAATAAATATGTAAGACCGATAACAACACATCCGCCTACAAATGCAGTAAGCATTTTGTTGGGTATTTTGTCATAAAGCTTATGTGCGGTTTTAAGCACAAAACAAAATAACATACTTATAAGTGCACACAGTACACCAAGAATAACTACCTTCGCTGACATAATTACACTTATATCCGGAATTTTGGTTATTGCAAATGAAGTTGCCTCTATTCTGAAAAGTCCGGCAATATATGCTCCGACAGCCGCAGATATAACACAAGGCACAATGGCCGAGTAATACATAACTCCGACGCTTACAACCTCCATGGAAAAAACAACTGCCGTAATCGGCGTTCCGAAAAGAGCCGCAAAACCGGCACTCATTCCGCACATAACTATAACTCTCTGATCCTTCTCGTCAAGCTTAGTAAATTTTCCTATATATTCAGCTATACTTCCGCCTATCTGGAGTGCCGCTCCTTCTCTGCCCGAAGAACCACCGAAAATATGCGTAATAACAGTACTTATAAATATAAGCGGAGCAGTCTTTATGCTTAAATCATTGTTAAGCCTTACCGCCTCAAGTACAAAATTCGTTCCTTTATCCTTTTCCATACCTGCTTTTTTGTATAACCACACTATTGCTATACCGCCTATCGGAAGTAACCATAAAAGCCAAGGAAATTCCGTCCTCAACTCTGTTGCTTTTTCTACCGAAAGATGAAAAAGCACCCCGACAAGTCCGACTGCAACGCCTACCACTGCCGCAAAAACTATACTTCTTACAAATCTTAAGGCAACCATCTTTATCCTTTCTATATAACCGCTGTCCTCATTCATTTTTTATTTCCCCTTTTCATCAATTTTTGTTTGCGTATTTATATTATTACATTCTTCATCTTATTTCAACAATTCCGGGACATATAAAAAACCCGATTTTTCATCGGGTTTTACAAGGTGTCGAAATCTTGTCATGACTTTTGCTTTGCAAAAGTTGCTACGCAACCGCACCCTCTTGTGCGGTCAGCGATTTCGACTTAATCATTTGAGTTTCTTTGTCAAATCATAAGCGTGAAGTATGTGCATTCTCATTGCCGCCTCTGCTCCTGCGGCATCTCTTGATTTTATAAATTCCATTATAAGAGTATGGTCTACAACCGTATACTGATTAACCTCTTTGGTTACAAGCGAGAATACTCTTTCAACCTCTATTCCGGCATATATAATAGACAGAATTTTTACAACAAATTCGTTTTTAGTAGCCCTTGCAATAGCAAAATGGAATTCCTGGTCATATTCCGTTCTTGCATGCGGATCTGTTATAGGCTTCTGTAAAATTTCTCCAAGTCTTACTATTTCGGCAACGTCCTCGTCTGTCGCTCTTTCAACCGCATATCTCGCCATGCTCGGCTCGAACATAATTCGCATTTCGAACAAATCCATAGCGCCGAGAAGAAGGTTGTCCAGTTCGCTGAAACCGTAATCCTCATTAAGCTCTTTATTGTTTGCAACAAACGTACCTTTGCCTCTTCTTATTTCAAGTACGTTGTGTGCTATAAGAAATTTGACAGCTTCCCTTAATGTTGTTCTGCTGACGCCCAATTCTTCCGCAAGTTCATTTTCGTTCGGGAGCTTATCTCCCAAATTAAATCTCTTTTCAAGCGTTATCATTTTTAGGATTTGGTCTGCCACCTTCTCGGACAGCATTACATTCCTGTTACTCATTTATATCTCCCCCATGCGTTTCACGTATTCCTTTAATTCTTTTAAATCATTTGTGTATATTTTTTTAAGTGAGCTGTTGTAGATAACAGCCGCCGGGTGATATAACGGAAATATCTTTTTCCCCATAAAATTGATTAACTTTCCGTGATATTCACCTATACTCACTGATTTGTCGTTCAAAACCGCCTGTAATGGTACATTTCCCAATGTAACCACTATTTCCGGATTAACCGCTTCTATCTCCTCATAAAGAAACGGTGTAAAAAGAGCTTTCTCGTTGTTATCCGGAGCTCTGTTTATTGCCCGTCCTGTTTTCGGACTTATTCGGTAAGGTCTTATTTTTACGACATTGGTAATATATAATTCGCTTCTGTCGATTTTTATGGACTCCATAAATTCCGTCAAATTTTTTCCGGCCTTTCCTACAAACGGTCTGCCTTCTTTTTCCTCATTTGCACCGGGTGCCTCACCAATCAACAATATTTTTGAATTTACATTACCGTCACCGAAAACAATTTTTCTCCCTGTAAATTCTTTTTCGGCCATAAGACTTATTCTTTTGTTTATATCCTTAAGTTTTATATTGCTACCCATCTTTCACCATGTCATTTCAATACTGATACTGCATCCTTTAATTTCGTCAAGCCTCCATCTATTATTAATTTTTACTATCCTTATATCCAGTATATCATTTTCTCTGACATATTCAATGACTTCTTTGTCAAAAAATAGTCTTACAAAATGTGAAATATAGCTTTTTTGCCTTAAAACCAACGAATCAGAAGGAAAAATACTTTCAACAAAAAATTCTCCTTCCATTGTTTCGGTAACTGTTTCATCTGAAAGCAGACGTTGTTTATCCCTGTATTTCTCTAAATCTATAATAACAGGAACCTTAGAAATAATAAAGCTTTTATTAAATTTTATAAGCATATGTTTAAGACGCATAAGTCTTAGACTCTCATCTTCAAGTTCTGATATATTGTCTTTGAAATAACTATAAAGCCTTCCACCGGTCAGCATATCATTCAGCTTTAAATATTCCTCTACCGCCGTAAACATATATTTTATCACTTCATCGCTTTCCAGACAGATTTTATATGGAAGCCATCTCAGAAAATAGTTTTGAAAAAATCCGGGATTGTCCATTCCGCAGGACATTCCCGATACATATTTCATAAAATATTCTATACATCTGCTTTTTATACTGCTTTCGTAGGCAGACGAGGTTTTGTTTATTATCATTTTGCAGGCGTCACTAATACTGCTGTAACTTTCTATCATCTCATCAGCTCCGTATATCAATATATTATTAATATACCTTGCCACTTCCGTATTATTCCTTATTTTTTCTGTACATTATGTTTCCGACAATAAATCCTGCAATAAAACCACCTATATGTCCGAAATTGTCAATCTGCGGATCTGCGAATCCAAAGCCTATGCTGACAATGGCAATAAGAAGCATTGTCATATATCCAAGTCCGTCTATCTGCTTTCCTGTTTTTCTGCATAACGCAAGCATAAAACCGATTATTCCGAATATTGCTCCTGATGCTCCGACAGCAAAGCCGTCATTGAACAATGCCGAAAGCAATCCGCCGGCAATTCCGGAAATAATATAAACAAAAATAAATTTTGCCGTTCCGCTGTATTTTTCCGTTCTTGTGCCGTATATATACAAAGAAAGGCTGTTCATTGCTATGTGCTCAATTCCGCCATGCAGAAACATATATGTAAAAATTCTGTACCACTGATGATATTCAAACACATATGCACCATTTACCGCAAATTTGTTTACTATGCTTTCTTCGCCAAGAATAAACTCACATATAAATATCAGAATATTTACAGCAAGCAATATGTATGTAGCAAAAGGAATTTTCGTAACCTCTTTAAGCTTTGATTTTTCAACTGCCGCTTTATGTATTTCTTCCAAAGACATATTTTCGTCGTTTTTCTGTTCTTTTCCATACGTAAGTGCTTTATTTATCGCTTTTTCTATGCCAAAGACCTTACTCGGCTGATTTTTTCCGAAATATAATTTTTCTCCATCCGTGTACCACCATACGCAATGTGTATTTCCGTCTGTTTCAAGCTCTCGTTCATCAGAAAACTTTTTAATCTCACTTATGTCAGTATCGGCAAGAATATTTACGCATATAACATTATTTATAAAGCTTTTGTTTTTCTCGTTAAGTTCCACCGCAACCTTTCTTATGTATTTATCAAATTCTCCAATTAAAATTCTTTTGTTGTCAACAATCGATACAACATATATCACCGGACTTTCCGCCCTTGCGAATATTGCCACAGATGTTGTATTTCCGCTATCCTTAAGCATTGTAGTCATTTTGAACTGCATAAGCGGTAGTTCAACTGTTATTTTTCTTAAAAGTTCTTCAAACATAAATTATCTCTTTCGTTTTTATAATATTGATGCCGCAATAATAAGTGCGGCAAATCCGGGTATTCCGAGCACTCCGGTAAAAGCTGCCGTAAACAAATTCATTCCAACCGCAACAGACGGAAAAAACATATTCAGCATATAAATACCGAAAAGTCCTATTCCGGCATTTATGAGCAGCTTTGCAATAAATTTTAGCGGCCCCATAAACAATACAATAGCAAAAAATATCATACATATTGCAATCATTACCGATATAAAAGTAGCTCCGTCCATTATAAAGCCTCCTTTATGCAGTAAAAATTATTCCGTCAAATTCTTTTACCGTAATTCCGGACTGTTTCGCAATTTTTATATAATATCTGTATTTACTGTTAAGTGCCGCCATTTCGTAAATATAATAGTCCGTAAGCTCATTATCCGACACCATATCAAAATTTATTCTCGCCGTTTCAAGCTCACGTTTTATTTTATCAATTTCATTCAGTACTTTTATACAGTTATCTTCCGATTTTTTATTTTTAGCCATTCTATCTCCACCTAAATTATATTTATTATAATTTATGCCGGACAGACAGCCTGTATACAAACTAAAATCTTATTCCTGCTTTTTCTATATGTGCAAGGCAGTATTTAGAAATAAGTCCTATAATTATTCCCGTAATAACGCCTGAAATAAGCAATACCGGAAGATAATAAAATACACCTTTTGTATTCAACACAAGAGCCGCAACCGTCATCTGTGCTATATTGTGAAATATACCGCCGACTATGCTTACTCCTATAATGCTCACCGCTTTTATTTTCTTTACAATACACATTGCGCCGAAGCTCACAAGTGCTCCGGCAATGCTGTATAAAAATCCGGAAAATCCTCCGAACAGCAATGATGACATAATAACTCGCACAATCGAAATAGCCAATGCCGATTTTTCTCCCATAAAATACATTGCAATAACGACTATTACGTTTGCCAGTCCAAGCTTAACTCCCTGGATAGGAACAGGCGATGGCAATACAAATTCAACATATCCCATCAGCACCGCAAGTGCGGCAAAAATGCCGTAATATGCTACTTTTTTACTCATAAATCCTCCAAATTACTCCGAAACCGAATCTATCACTGCTTTTTCTCCGCCTTCGATTTCCACAACAAGCTTATGTGGCAGACATATAATAGACTCATTTACTTTATTGATTTCCTTCTGCTCAACGCAAAGACCGTCCCTGCAATCCGCATATATGCAGTCTGCATAGCCGTCCTTCACAATAACTTTATTTTCACCGTATTCGGTCACAACATCAATGCTTCCGTCCTTATCAAGCGGAAGTCTTCCGTATTCATTGCCGTCAACATATACAACGGCGTATACGCCTTTTTCTTTGGGTGAAATAATTCCACTAAAATAAAGAATTCCGGCAACAGCCACAGCTATCACCGCAATGATTATATCGATTTTTTTCATACACTATCCTCTTTAAGTTGAAATTGTAGACAAAATAGTACATAATATATTATACACATTTTAAGGAGAAAAAACATGAAAAAATTATTTTTTATACTTCTAAGTTGTATAATGGTTTCCGGCTGTTCTTCTGTCGAAAAATCTGATGATAAATCCGGCGATAAAACAGATTTCATATTAAACACCGTATGCCAAATTAAAATATACAACGAAGACAACAGCGAAAAAACGGCTGATGAACTGATTGACGAGGCATTCGACCTTTGCCGTGAATACGAAAATACATTGAGCCGAACCATAGAAGGCAGTGATGTATATAAAATCAATCATGCCGGCGGTGCTTCGGTTGAGGTTTCCGACTCGACAATAGAGGTAATCAGCAAAGCAGAGTATTTCAGCAGCATATCTGACGGTGCTTTCGATATAACCATTGCTCCGTTAAGTATACTCTGGGATTTCCAAGGTGAAAATCCTACCGTACCTCCGGACGATGAAATAAAAAATCTATTAAATGACGTTGATTATACGGCCGTCAAAATCGATGGAAACACCGTCACATTGAAAAATCCCGAAGCGGAAATAGACCTTGGCGGAATTGCAAAGGGCTATATAGCCGACAAAACAGCAGAATATCTTTCAGCAAACGGCGTAACCTCGGCAACAATAAATCTCGGCGGAAATGTATTTGCACTCGGTTCAAAAACCGACGGAACAGATTTTAACATCGGAATACAGGATCCGGCGAGTACAGACGGAAGTATAATCGGCTATGTTTCCGTATCAAATAAATCTCTTGTTACATCGGGAAGCTATGAAAGATATTTTATACAGGACGGCAAAAAGTATCATCATATACTTGATCCCAAAACAGGCTATCCTGTTGAAAACGGGCTTACTGCCGTATCAATAATTTCCGATAAATCCGTAGACGGTGACGGCTTAAGCACAACCTGCTTCGTTCTCGGACTTGATAAAGGAATGGAACTTATAAATAGTATTGACGGCGTTGAGGCTGTGTTTATTGATGAAAATGAGCAATACTATTTTTCCGATGGCTTCGGAAAGGATATAATATTTAATTATCCGGAATAACAAAAATTGTCAACAACGAAATCGTTTTTAAAAATAATGATTTTGTTGTTGACAAAAGTATATCCTTGCTGTATAATAATTCTTGCGTGAAAAATTTAAGACATTTTGCCCAGATAGCTCAGTTGGTAGAGCAGAGGACTGAAAATCCTCGTGTCACTGGTTCGATTCCGGTTCTGGGCACTTTTTTTATTTTAAGATACAGTTGCTACTGTATCTTTTTTATTGCCCGGAATCATTGCTCTGTCTGTTTTCTGCATTTGACCACGCTTGAACGCATAAAAAGGCTTCGGGTAAACCCGAAGCCTTAATAATATCATAAGATATGAAATTACTTCTGAACGATGATACCTTTTGCAAGATAATCAGCGATTGTTGCATCATCATATCCAAGTCCCTTAAGGATTTCAGATGAGTCCTCACCAAGTCTAGGTGATCTACCATGGCAAGCTTCTTCTTCCTTAAGCATAGGAGACTCTGTGAATTTAATAGGTGTTCTGATGTAGTATATGTCCTTTCCGTCGCACTCTTTCTTGAAGATAGAGTCATTAGCCCAGTTCTGAGGGTCGATAGCGATTTCATTCATTGTCTGAACGATTTCGAAAGGAAGGTCAGCTTCTGTAAGGAGCTTATCCCATTCAGCCATAGTCTTCTGAGCGAAGAGAGGCTCGATTTCTTCAACGAGAGCTGTAATGTTGTTAAGCATAGCAGCGTATGTTGAGAATCTTTCATCTGTTAAGAGCTGAGGAGCTCCGAGAAGGTTAGCAAATTTAGGGAACCAGTTGTCATACTGAATAAGAGCAAGCTGAATCCATCTGCCATCTTTTGTCTTATATGTTGTACAAACTGCACTGTTTGTTTTCTTTCTTGTTGAAGGCATTTCTGAACCGAAGTTAGAAGCACCAAGGAGCCAGTTGAGGCCGTAAATAGCTGTGTCAAGAAGGCTAACTGTTACTCTTTCACCAAGACCTGTCTTCTGCTGTCTGTAAAGAGCAGCACAAACGCCTGATGAAAGTGCGATACCAGCATAGTTATCACCAAATCCTGATGCAGGGATAGCAGGTGATGTGCCTTTTTCCATAAGTGAATTAGCGATACCGCCTCTTGAGAAGTATGCTGTATAGTCGAAACCAGGTTTGTCTTTAAGGGGTCCTAATTCGCCGTATCCAAGGATTGAAGCATGGATAAGTCTGGGGAATTTCTTATGTAATGTTTCATAATCAAGGCCCATCTTAACAAGAGCTTTAACACGGTTGTTTGTTACGAAAACATCTGCTGTTTCAAGAAGTTTTAAGAAAGCTTCCATACCAGCGGGATCTTTAAGGTTGATAGCAAGACCTTTTTTACCAGCATTCTGAACATCCATACCATAGCTTGCTGTATCTGTTTCTGCAGGATAGAAGTAGCTTACCTGTGCTTTACGTAAGTCATCGCCTTTAGGTGACTCAACTTTGATAACGTCTGCACCATAAGAAGCAAGTATTCTTGCACATGAAGGTGCTGCAATGTATGTTGCGAGTTCTACAACTTTAACACCGTCTAATTGTCCCATAATTCCTATCTCCTTTTCATATATTAATATGGATTTTAGGTATTCTTTTTGGAATACCTTCCCAGATATCCGACCTGCGAGGCGACCGAACATCCGAGGATAATTAACTGAATTTTAAGTGGTACAAGCATTACGGATAAGCCGTTATTCATATCCGATTACTCATAACCTCTACAGATAATATATCACTCCTCTGTATTATTTGCAACTATATTTAAAGCATTTTTTAACAATTAATTGTTTTTTGACGTTTTTATAAAATTCTATCACATTCTCCGCTTTCCATTTTGTTAATATAACACAATACATTGTGACTTTTTTTTCACAATAAATCCATTAAGTAATTTATTTGTCATTTATCATCTGTTTTTTAGTTATTTTATTTCCCATTTCCAATCCATTTAATGTATTTTTAGACAAATTTTCATATATTTAATGCTTTTACAAGCAAAAGTTTAACAATGTCCGTTGAAATTATATCAATGCACAGCTAATCAGTTTTTTAGTGTAATCCTCTTTCGGTGCGGCAAATACCTCATCTGCCGTTCCTGTTTCTATTATTTCTCCGAGATACATTACAGCTATCCTGTCCGACATATAATTAACTATACCTATGTCATGTGAAATAAATATATAAGCTATTTTAAGTTCTTTCTGTAAATCACGCAGAAGATTTAATATCTGTGCCTGTACCGATACGTCAAGTGCCGATACCGGCTCATCACATATAATAACCTTCGGCCTTACTATAAGCGCTCTCGCAATGGCTATTCGCTGGCATTGACCTCCGCTTAATCTTGAAGGGTATTTATTTAAAATATCCTCATCAAGCCCAACCTTTTGGATATAGTCCTTTATTAGATTATCCATTTCTTCGCCTTCAGACATTATACCGAGCGTAATAAGCGGCTCTTTAAGCACTTCATATATATTGAATTTAGGATTCATTGAGCTCTTTGGATCTTGGAAAATGAACTGTACATCACCGCGGTATTTTCTGTATTCTTCATCGGTCATTTCGGAAATATTTTTGCCCATATAATATACGTTTCCGCTTGTCGGCTTCTGTAAATCGCCGAGGATTTCTCCCGTTGTGGATTTTCCGCTTCCGCTTTCACCTACGACTCCGAGAGTTTCTCCGCATTTAACTCCAAGCTCAATACCTTTTACGGATTTAAAAACCTTAATAGGTTTTCCTATAAGATTTTTCGCCAGAATATATTCTTTATATATATTTTCTCCGCAGAGAACATAATCTTCTTTATTCATAATCACACCTCACCGCCGCAGTATTTGCTGCATTTGCAATAGTGCAAGCCTTCTGTGCCTTCTTTAACATCTCCGTTACATCTTTCATCTGCTTCTGAGCATCTCTTTTTAAAAATGCACTCCTTGCGTTCCCTATTCTTTTCAGGAACAAAGCCCGGTATTTCCATAAGTCTTTCGTCTTTTTTAATATTAAGTGACGGAATAACCCTTATAAGTGCCTTTGTATAAGGGTGTCTTGCATTTTCGAAAATTTCATCGGCAGGAGCAGATTCAAGAATTTGTCCTGCATACATAACCGCTATTCTGTGACAGTATTTTCTTATAACTCCGAGATCATGGGATATTATAACTATCGAAACGCCGGTTTTTTCGTTTATGCTTTTAAACAAATCGAGCACCTGTGCCTGAAGAGTGCTGTCAAGTGCCGTTGTCGGTTCGTCTGCAATTATTATCTGCGGATCGTTCATAAGAGCAAGTGCAATGTTTACTCTCTGTCGCATACCGCCGGAAAGCTGCCAAGGATATGACTCAAGTATTCTGTCGGGATCTTTGAAGCCGACTATTCTCAGCTTTCCCTTAGCTCTTTCTATGCCTTCCGACTTTTTCTTTTTGTTATAAAGCATATATCCATCGGCAATCTGATTTTTTATCTTAAACATAGGGTGAAGATAGAATACAGTATTCTGCGGAACAAGTCCTATATTCTTGCCAATTAAGGCTTTTTTTGCATTTTCAGAAATTTCGTTATAATCGTTTCCGAGCACAATAAATTTATCGCTTTTTGCAACAAGATTGCTCGGCAAAAGATTTACGACAGTTTTCATGGACAGTGTCTTTCCTGAGCCGGATTCGCCAACAAATCCCAGTATTTCGCCTTTTTTAAGCTCAAATGATATATTGCTTGCAATAACCCTGTCCGTTGCGCTGTCTGTTATAGTAAGATTTTTAACTTCAACAATACTTTCCGAACCGTTCATCGTTTTCCTCCTTTGCCGTTTTCAAGGAGCTCATTTAAACCGTCTCCGAATAAATTAAATCCAAGTACCGTAAGCACGATTGCTATACCCGGAGCAACCGCAAGATAAGGATAAGTGAGGAAATATTTTCTTGATTCGTTCAGCATAAGTCCCCAGCTTGCATTAGGTGCCTGTATACCAAGACCAAGGAAGGAAAGTGATGTTTCAACCATAATCGCATGGGCTATGCTTGAGCTGAACTGTGTAATAAGTCGTGTTGCCATAAGCGGAATATAATGTTTTTTGAACAATCTTCTTTTTGTTATTCCGTAGCTTTTTGCCGCCTTAACAAACAGCATGCTTTCCGTATCAAGCACCATTGAATATACAAGTCTTGCAAACGTAGGAACAATAAACATTGCTATTGCCACTATTGAACCTTTTTCTCCTCTGCCGACAACAAGCACAAGCATCATGGCAAGAAGTATTCCGGGAAAAGCCATCATACCGTCAACAAATCTCATTATTATTGAAGAAACGATATTTTTGCCCATTGCCGCAAAGCCGCCGAGAATTATTCCGATAACGGCACCGAAAGCCGTTGAAACAACTCCGACAAGCAATACCGTTCTTGAGCCCATCATTATTCGGCTAAGTATATCTCTTCCGAAATTGTCCGTTCCGAGTATATAAGATTCATTCGCTCCCGGTCTGAGGAAATTTAAGGTGGTATTCATTTCAATGGGATCATGCGGCATATATATAAACGATACTATGCACACAATCACAACCGCCAATATAAGTACAGTGCCAATAGCAAGACTCACGTTCCATTTTTTTCTTGATTTATTCATACTTTTTTTCATAACATCATTCACCTCTTGTCCTTATTCTTATTTTAGGATTGAGAAGCATGACTATAAGGTCAACCACAAGCGATGTAAACACAACAACAGCTGTTATGAACATAACTATACCCTGTAAAAGGACAACATCTCTCTGCTCAACCGCAATAAGCAGAAGTCTTCCGAGTCCCGGCAGTGAAAATACAGATTCCACAACTACCGTACCGCCCATAAGCTTTGCGAACTGCATACCTATTACATTTATAGGTGCAATCATTGCACTTCTTATTGCATATTTAAAGTATATTGTTTTGTTCTTAAGTCCTTTAACTCTTGCCATATCCATATAATCCTGATCCAGTGTATCAATCATACTCGTTCTTATTGAACGGAGCATCATTCCTATCTCGCCTATTGCAAGAACCGTGCATGGCATTGTCAGACTTCTGAGATGCACAAAAAGACCGTCGCTTAACGGTGAATAATCCGAAATAGGAAACCACTTAAGCTTCAGCCCGAAGAAAATTATGAAAAGCATACCTATCCAGAACGTAGGTATAGCCGAGCCAATCTGCATTACACTTCTTGAAAAATAATCAATAGCTGTATTTCTTTTTATTGCGGAAACCGTTCCGAGAAGTATTGACACAACCATTGCGATTAAAATAGAAAGAACCGCAACCGAAGCAGTTACAGGAAGTCTGTCTATTATAAGTCCGAGTACGCTTGTACCGTATAAATATGATTTACCGAAATCAAGTCTTAAAAGGCCTCCGAGCCATTCAAGATACTGTACAATCCATGGCCTGTCGAGTCCCATTGCATTTCTGAGCTCTGCAAGCTTATCGGGGCTTGCATCTGTTCCGAGTATAAGCTGTGCGGCATCTCCCGGAATAAGCATAAGTACAAAATAAGTAATAAACGACACAACGAAAATTACTACAAGTGCACTCCAAATTCTTTTAATTATATAATTCTGCATATCACTTCACCCTTTTTAAAATAAGAGGGAACGGATAACGCTCATTATCCGCTCCCAAAATATTATTTATACTCAGCTGAAGCTGACTGCCTTAAGATTCAACATATCAATAGGATAGATTTCAAAGTTCTCAACCTTGTCATTGAGGCCATAGAATTTTGAAAGTGACTGGATATATACGCAGGGAACCTCTTCTGCAAGAATCTTCTGGATTTCAGCATATATTTCCTTACGCTTTGCTTCATCCTGCTCCTGAACAGCTTCATCAAGAAGTGCATCTACATCACCTGAAAGAAGGCTGATATAGTCACCGCTTGTTGATTTATATCTTGAAAGGAAGTTATAAGGATCAAGTCTGCCTGAATGTGCAACAACAGTCATATCGTACTTGTGGTCTGTGTATACATCACTCATCCATGTAGCCCATTCGATTATTTCAATGTTGCATTTAACACCTATTTTGCTGAGCTGGTCAGCAATGATTGTACCTGTGTCAACGTGTGTCTGATATGTTTTAGGTAATTTAAGGCTTAATGTAATTCCGTCGGGATAGCCTGCCTCTGCAAGAAGAGCCTTAGCCTTTTCAACATTGTAAGGCATTACATCTGTTGTATCAACATAGTAAGGTGATGATACAGGAAGATGTGAACCGATCTTTGTTCCGTTGCCCCAAACTACTGTGTTTATAATTTCATCTTTATCTATTGCCATTGCAATAGCCTGTCTAACCTTTTCATTTGAAAGATATTCATTTTCCTGGTTAAGTGCAAGAATCTGAATTGAGTTCTGAGGCTTTGTATAGCCCTTAACTCCGTCTGTATTGTTAAGTACATCAATCTGGTCTGCTGTAACCTCTGTTATATCAACATCGCCTACCATTAAAGCCGCAAGCTGTGATGTCATATCAGGAATGAGCTTATACTGAACATTTTCAATATTAGCCTTTTCTCCGAAATAATCATCATTTCTTATAAGTGTTATGGATTCCTGAGGAGTCCACTGAACAAACTTATAAGCACCTGTACCAACAGGATTTGTCTTAAGATCTGCTGCTGCTTCTTCAGGAATAATTGCTGTCCAAGGATAAGCAAATGAATCAAGAAGATCAACGTCAAGCTTTTCTGTTGTAAATTTAATTGTATAAGGATCGATTACATCGATTCCGATAATATTCTTATACATTTTTGCCTTAGGGCTTTCTGCGTCCTGAAGACGTTCGAATGAATATTTAACATCATCGGCTGTCATTTCTCTTCCGTTGTGGAAAAGAACGCCTTCGTTAAGATTGAATGTAATCTCTTTGCCGTCATCTGAAATTGTCCAGTCCTTTGCAAGGTCGGGAATTATATTCCAGTCTGCGTCACATGTTATAAGTGTGTCAAAAATGTTGCTTGTTACCTCAAGTGTAGAGATTGCTGCCGTTCTCTGAGGATCAAAGCCTTCGGGATCTGTTGTATACGCTATTGTAAGTGTATCCTTTGTTGAGTCCCCTGTGTTTTCTGTTTCTGTTGTTTTTTCGTCTGAAGTTTTAGAACTTCCGCAGCCTGCCACGCCCAATACAAATGTAGCGGACATAAGTACTGCCAATACTTTCTTTAACATTTTCTTTCTCCTTCCAGTTAATAAAATTTTTAATGTTAAAATATCTTTTACTGAAAACAGCCATAAGCCATATTCCGTATTTGTTAAAATCAAACCCGACAGCCGGTATCCGTTTTAATACGAAAATATTTATTATAACTGCTTGCCTTTAGAACCAATGTCCTAAAAGTAGATGGCACTTTAATTAAACATATATTTAACCAAAAGTCAATAGTATTTTTAACATTTTGTAATATGCTACATTCTTTACAAGGTCTATTTGTGCATTTTTACAAAAACATTTTTGATTTATTGACACTTTTTTAAAAAAGAGTATCATTATTTAATCTATTATTACATCACATATCAGGAGGCAGAATTTCAATGAACGTAATTGACGCAATCAACAAAAGACGCAGTATCAGAAAATTTGAGGATAAACCGGTCGAAAAGGAAAAGATTGATCTTCTTTTAAGGGCTGCAATGCAGGCTCCTTCAGCCGTAAATGAACAGCCTTGGGAATTCATTGTTGTAGAAGACAAGGATACACTTGAAAAGCTTTCTCACGCACATGACTATGCAATGGCAATGAAAAACGGAACTCTTGCAATACTCGTTCTTGCCAACAAAAACTATTTTGCTATTGACAGCCTTTGGCAGCAGGATCTTTCAGCCGCTTCCGAAAATATGCTTCTTGAAGCAGTTGAGCTCGGACTCGGTGCTACATGGATGGCAATAGCTCCTATCGAAGATCGTGTTGCTTACATAAGAGATTTATTCAATCTTCCCGAAAACGTAATTCCTTTCAATATGATTGCTTTCGGATATCCTACAAAGGAAAAAGATTTTGATGACAGATTCAAAGCAGACCGTGTTCATTACGAAAAATATTGATATATAACTGTAACAAACGCCATTCGTTAATTAAACCGAATGGCGTTTTTATTGTTTACCTTATTTTGATGTTGCTACAATCTTTGTTGCCTTGCCTTCTGCATTTCTTGTGATTGTAACAGTATAATCCTTCATTACATAAATGTTTATAAATTTAGAAAGTTCCATATCATCTCCGTCTACCTTTACCTTTGCTCCGGATGATATATCATAGCTATATGTTGTTGAACCGATAGTAAGCTTAATTTTATCTTTATCAACGGATACAAGCTTTCCAGTTCTTGATTCCATAGAGCTAGAAGCGACGATTCTCTTAACTTCATCATCTGAATTAAGTGTAAGCTTAGCTGTGTAATCATTATCATCCATTAAATTTTTAAGTTTTTTTATTGATTTGATATCACCGTCAACCGATACAGAAACTTCATCTGAAATAGTATAAGTTTTCTTTGAACCGCTGTCAGTCTTTATCGTTATCTTTGAAGATGAAAGCGATGTAATCTGTCCTTCAAGTTCATCTTTTTTTGTTCCATCCTTTGTTGTTGCTTCTACATAAGTAACTCTGTCGGCTCCGTTGAGTGTAAGCTTAACAGTTACTGTTGCTGATTTTTTCTTATCAAGAAGCTTATCGATGTTTGAATAGCTTCCGTTAAGCTTAATTTCATATCCGGCAGTCGCCCATTCATACCATTTTGTACTTGAGCCTGATTTAATTTTGATTCCGTCAGAATAGTCTGCATCAACTAATGTACCCGTTGTGCCGGCTGTGCTTGTTCCTTTAGAAAGTGTTGCTGCTATCTTAGTAACTTTATCATTCTTTGATATTGTAAGCTTAACATCATATTCCTTATCATCATCTACTCTTGATATAAGAGTTGAAAGCTTAGAAGAAGAGCCGTCTATCGTTACCGTAACATCATCATCAAGATCGTATGTCTTTTTGCTGTCATCGGATTTCTTTATTTTGATTGTAGACTTACTTATTGATACAAGCTCACCGCTGACTGTGCTTGAAGTTGAAGATGCTTTTTTCTTAGCAACTATTTTAGAAACCTCATTATCACTGTTAAGAGTTATTGTTGCTGTGCATGTTGTATCCGATACAGCAGATTTAAGCTTGCTGTATGTTGATGATGAACCGTCAAGTGTTACTTTAATATCATCTGTATCATCGGGAAGGTTATAAGAATATTCATTCTTATTTGCCTCAATAGTAATCTTTGTTTTAGAAAGTGATGTAATCTCACCTGTGAGAGGTTTTGATTTTGTTGCATCTATTCTTATAACATAATCACTTTTGTCCAATGTTATCTTTGCATTGATTGTATATCCGTCTTTGTAAAGCTTGATAAGCTCATCAACATCCGAGCTGCTTCCGTCGAGCTTAACAACAACATCCTCGTATCTCTTATCCAATGTATATGATGTTGACTTGCCGTTCTGTTCAATAGAAATTTTCTTTGTTGTTATTGACTTAACGTCACCTTTGATTTCATCCTTTGTTGAAGTATCCTTTCCTGTTGAATAAAGGATAGTAAGGAATGTAACCTTATTATTTTCCACAACAGCAACTACCGTATCACCTTCGCTTATTTTTGATGCGTTTACATATTCGTTGTTCTTTAATATAACAGTAGAAGATTCAACCTTTATTGTCTTGTCCTTTTTATCAACCGTAACAGTTACGTCTGCTGAGCTTCCGTTTGCATCAACCTTGCTTACGATACCTGTAAACTGCTCTCTTGTACTTACCGGAGGTACAACAACCGTTGAACCGTTTTCCTTAAGCTTATTATATGTCTTTGTTGAAAGAACAGCCATTTCTGCACGGTTGATATTTGCTTTAGGATTAAAGTTATTGCTGCTGTCACCTACCATTAAATTAAGTCTGTTAAGAAGCTCAAGATATGCAACAGATGTTGAAGCTACCTTATCCTTATCATTATATGTAAGTGTAGGATTTGCGGTAAGCGCATATTTCTTTGCAAGAGCCTTTCCGAATATTACGCCTACATCCTCTCTTCTCGCATTGCCCTGTTTTCCGTTTCTTACAAATATAGAAATATCATTTGTTGTAAGTATTGAATTTTCAAGACCGTATGCAACAGCCTCATATGCCCATGAAGGAATGTTTGCACTCTGCATTGTCTGCATCCATCTCGAAACAGTCATACTGTCTACCTTCTGTGAAGTATCGTTTGCTGTCATAATGGAATACATAAGCTGAACAGCCTCGCAGTATGTTACATTGTTTCTTGCCTTACAAAGCAATTTCCCGTTTTCTGTATATCCTGCCATAAGTCCGAGATCCGCAGCCTGATTGATATACTGTTCTGCTCCCGACCACGGAACATCATTTATATCCGCAAATTTTGAAGCAGCAAAAGCCGGAACGCTTGCTGTTCCCGCAAAACACACAGCCGCCATAGCCAGTGCTATAAAATTCTTTTTCATATTATATTTCCTCCTTATATTCAGATGAATATATCGTTTTGTAAGTTTGTTTCTATTATATATTTTCAAGGCCATAAAAATCAATACAAGCCTATCTATCTTAAAATATTTGTAAGTATTATTTTCGATTTAGGACATTTATCCCCAATAAATTATGTTTATTTTACGTATATAAGCTTTCTATATTTACAAACTAAACTTATACTTGATATATATAGCATTTTCTATATAATATTTGGTGTTGGCCTGCCAACACTAACATATACAAATTTCAAGAGGATTATTATGAATAAATTTCTGAACAAATTGACTCAGGCACAGACCATTGCTTTAGGCTTTCTTATAATTATATTAATCGGAACTATTCTTCTTATGCTTCCCATAGCTTCAAGGAGTGGACACAGTGCAGGATTTTTGACTGCACTTTTTACTGCAACAAGTTCCACATGCGTTACAGGTCTTGTTGTTGTTGATACCTATACACATTGGTCACTTTTCGGTCAGCTTATTATTATCATACTGATACAGGTAGGCGGCCTTGGCTTTATAACAATCGGCGTGCTTTTTTCAATACTTCTTAAAAAGAACATCGACCTTAAACAGCGAGGTCTTTTGAAGGAAAGCGTAAACACAATACACATAGGTGGTGTTGTCAGGCTTGTAAAAAAAATTTTTATAGGTACTGTAATATTCGAAGGCATAGGTGCTATCGTTCTGTCATTCCACTTTGTAAAAGAATATGGCCTTATCAGAGGTATATACTACGGAGTATTTCATTCAATATCGGCCTTCTGCAACGCCGGCTTCGATCTTATGGGTAACAAAGCTCCATATTCATCATTTACCAACGACTACGGAAATATATTGATAAATGTAACAATAATGGCTCTTATTGTTATAGGCGGTCTTGGTTTCATCGTATGGGACGATTTATCAAAAAATAAATTTCATTTCAGAAAATATATGCTCCATACCAAAATAGTGCTTACAACTACAGCAATATTGATTTTTGGCTGTGCTGTCCTTTTCTATATATTTGAAAGTCCTAACCTGCTTTCCGATATGAGCACAAAAGACAAAATTCTTGCATCACTCTTCAGCTCGGTAACGGCAAGAACAGCCGGCTTTAATACCATTGATACTGCTTCTCTTACATCAAGCAGTAAGCTTCTTACGGTTGCCCTTATGTTCATCGGCGGAAGTCCCGGTTCTACTGCCGGAGGTATAAAAACAACAACTGCTGCTGTTGTTATATGCTATATTATAAATACGTTAACAGGCAAACCCGACTGCAACATTTACAAAAGACGTATTGCCGATGCAACCGTCAAAAAAGCCTGCGTAATAGTCTGTGTAAACCTTCTTATCGGTCTTATAGGCACAATAACGATATGCCATCTTCAAAACAGTGCTCCGATAAGTGATGTACTTTTTGAAGTATTTTCCGCAATAGGCACCGTAGGAATGTCCACAGGCATAACAAGAGAGCTCACCGCTCCTTCAAGAATCATAATTGCTATACTTATGTATTGCGGTCGAATAGGCAGTATAACATTTGCTCTTGTGTTCACTGAAAAGAAAAACGTAGCAAGAGTCACTCGCCCCGAAGGAAAAATAACTGTAGGTTAATATACGGAGGTACTTATGAAATCAGTATTAATGATAGGAATGGGCCGTTTCGGTCATCATTTATGTGAAAACATGGTTGAACTCGGAAATGAGGTTATGATAATCGACGAGGACGAAAAATCAATCACCGATCTTACTAACATCGTAACAAGCGCACTTATAGGCGACTGTACCGATCCTGAAATTCTCAAAAACCTTGGCGTAGGAAATTACGATATCTGCTTTGTCTGCATAGGTTCAAACTTCCAGAGCAGTCTCGAGATAACAAGTCAGCTCAAGGAGCTTGGTGCAAAATATGTAGTAAGCAAGGCAAGCAGAGATATTCACGCAAAGTTTCTTCTTCGAAACGGAGCAGACGAGGTAATATATCCCGACAGAGACATTGCTGAAAAGGTTGCAAAACGCTTTACCGCAAACAATGTTTTCGATTATATCGAGCTTACGGAAAAATATTCTATGTACGAGGTGCCTCCGCTCAAAAAATGGATAGGCAAAGCAATAATGGATTCGGATATTCGCCACAAATATAATATAAGCATACTCGGCATCAAAAATGGAGAGGATATTAATATGCTTCCTCCGGCAAACTATGTTATAAAAGAAAACGACCATCTTATGATTATCGGCAGTAATGAAGATGTTGACAGAATTATTAAACTTTTGTGATTTTTTTAAAATAATATTGCCGTATAATATCTTTTGTGCTAAAATGTTATAAGTGTCTTTATGAGAAACCACTTGGGAGGAAAATAGAATGAATACATTATCAACAGTATTAACTGTTATTTTAGCAATCGTAGGCGTAATATTATGTGTAATTATACTTTTACAGTCTAACCGTGCAGCCGGTCTCGGTGCAGTAGGTGCTTCTACTTCCACTGATTCATACTGGAGCAAAAACAAGGGAAATTCAATTGAAGGTTCTCTTTCAAGACTTACAAAAATTCTTGGTGCATTATTTATGATTATTGCGTTTATTATAAGTCTTATCGGCTAAAATGCCATTACGGTCAGGTACGGTTGTGCCTGACCTTTTGTTTTATATCGGATATTTAAGGTTAATAATTTAATAATACTAAAGGCAGGTGTTAAAAATGGAGATTAATGATATAAATAAAGAACGAAAAGAAAAAATAAAAGCTTATATATACAGTGAAAACTATATTCCGCTTAAACGACATGAAATCCGTCTTATGCTCGACGTGCCGCCGGAGGATGCTCCCGTTTTTGATGATATGATAACCGAGCTTATAAAAGAAGGCTCTGTTGTGGAAACAAAAAAAGGCAAGCTTATGGCAGCCGAAAAAATGAACATCTATACCGGTATATTTAACGGAACGCAAAAAGGATATGGCTTTGTAAAAGTTGAAAGCCTCGAAAACGACATATTCATTCCGGCTGATTACACCTACGGCGCACTAAACAAAGACACCGTTCTTGTCAAAATAACAAAGCAGTCCCACGACGGCTTAAGATCCGAAGGTGAAATAATCCGAATAATAGAAAAAGGCTCGGACGAGATTGTCGGAACATTCCAGTCTGTAAAAAGCTTTGGATTTGTTATTCCCGATGACAAAAAAATCAGTCAGGATATATTTATCCCCGCCGGAAAAACAAAGGGCGCTGTTGACGGTCACAAGGTAGTTGCCAAAATAACGAAGCGTTCCGTCGGAAAAACAAATCCCGAAGGTGTTATAACCGAAATAATCGGTCATATAAATGATCCGGGCGTTGATATTCTTTCCGTAATAAAGCAGTTCGACCTTCCAGAGAGCTTTCCCGAAGACGTAATGAAACAAATTGAAAGCATTGATCCGGATAAAATCGACGAAAGACTTGTCGAAGGCAGAGATGATTACAGGGATATTCTTACCGTAACCATTGACGGCGACGATTCAAAGGACTTTGACGATGCTGTTTCCGTGCAAAAGCTTGATAACGGAAATTATGTATTAGGCGTTCATATAGCCGACGTAACCGAATACGTTAAGGAAAACTCACCGCTTGACAAAGAGGCATTAAAACGAGGCACAAGCATATATCTGGTAGACAGAGTTATTCCTATGCTTCCGCATAAGCTTTCAAACGGCATATGCTCACTAAATCCCAATGCAGACAGGCTTGCATTAAGCTGTACAATGGAAATCGACAAAAAAGGTAATGTGGTTTCACACAAAGTTGCCAAAAGCGTAATTCGCTCCGACAGACGAATGACATATCATATAGTAAATGAAATACTTGAAAATGACAATGCGGAGTACAAAGCAGAATATTCAGACCTTGTTGATATGTTCAAAACAATGCTCGAATTAAGAAATATACTTCTTGCAAAGCGTCAGAAACGTGGCTCTGTCAACTTCGACCTTCCCGAATGCCAGATAGTTCTCAATGACAAAGGCGAACCAATTGAAATCAAGCCTCACGAAAGAAATACTGCAACAAGCATAATCGAAGAATTTATGCTCATCTGCAACGAAACAATAGCCGAGGATTATTTCTGGCAGGAGCTTCCCTTTGTATATCGTAACCACGAAGCACCGGATGAAGAAAAAATCAAAAAGCTTTCGCAGTTCATCTATAACTTCGGCTACCGATTTAAAGGCAATGTAACAGAGGAAATACATCCTAAGGCAATCGCCCAGCTTTTAAAGAGCGTTGAAGGAAAGCCCGAAGAACATATAATAAGCCGAGTTGTGTTAAGAAGTATGAAACAGGCAAAATATATGCCGGAAAACTTAGGCCATTTCGGTCTTGCGGCAAAATATTACTGCCACTTTACTTCTCCCATAAGACGTTATCCCGACCTCCAGATACACAGAATAATAAAAGAAAATCTGTCCGGAGGCTTAAACGAAAAACGAATCAAGCATTACGATAAAATACTTGCCGATGTTGCGGAACAAAGCTCAAAGCTTGAACGCCGTGCAGAAGAGGCAGAACGAGAAACTGATACAATAAAGAAGGTTCAGTATATGACAAAACACATCGGAGAAACCTTCACCGGCATTATATCCGGCGTAACCAACTGGGGTATATTTGTCGAACTGCCCAACACAGTAGAAGGCCTTATATCTCTCAATTCGCTTACAGATGATTACTATGTGTATGATGCGGATAAAATGTGCGTTACAGGCGAGCATTCTCTGAAAAAATTCAGCCTTGGCGATGAAATAACAATCGTCGTTAAGTATGCCGATGTTGCAAACCGTACAATAGATTTCCTGCTCGCAAAATAATATATGTATTCACTCACCCATGGCTAAGCCATGGGTGATTTTTTTATACACATCAAAACCTATGGGGCTTTGCCTTAGGGCGTACACGCCAAAAAAATGAGGCCTCCGGTTTCCCGGAGACCTCGGTCCCATATAATTAAAATTGGCTTTAATTTTAATTACCTTAAATTAATTTGTACAGAACAATTAGTTAAGTGTTACTGTGCCAGAAGCT
>Ga0129310_1000883_pt1 | contig 30820 bp, 28 predicted proteins | sample Go1ome_2_FD_94433 | JGI IMG/M metagenome (GOLD analysis project Ga0129310, IMG submission 94433) | Western lowland gorrila individual fecal microbial communities from Wisconsin, USA - Go1022A metagenome | ecosystem: Host-associated > Mammals > Digestive system > Large intestine > Fecal | place... | reverse complement strand
TTTCAAAAGAAATGGCATTTTTACTAAAAAATGCATAAAAAACTATTGCATTTCTACCAGTTTTTTTGTAAATTTGTATTATGTATGATATGAGGGATCGAATTCGGAAGGTCTTGCGTGCTTGCACGGTAAGACCTTCCGGAGGCTCTCTGTCATTTTCGGGGTGAAAGCAAAAGCGAACTATGGTTGGGGACTGAAGGAGCAGAAGATGATATCGAATCAGATTTTACAGAACACCATTGAAGGATTGAAAGGAATCGCCAGAGTAGAACTTTGCGTCATGGACGTGGACGGCAAGGAAGTAGCGGCCACCATGGAGATGGGGAACTGCTCCAGGCCTGCGGTGGAATTCGCGGCATCACCGGCGGATTCTCAGGAAATCCAGGGATATCAGTATTTCAAGATCTATGATGAGCAGCAGCTGGAATATATTCTGGTAGCCGGAGGTACCGGTGAGGATGTCTATATGATCGGCAAAATGGTTGCTTTCCAGATCCAGAATCTGCTGGTAGCCTATAAGGAAAGATTCGATAAGGACAACTTTATCAAGAACCTGTTACTGGATAATCTGCTGTTAGTGGATATCTATAGCCGTTCCAAGAAACTGCACATTCAGACCGACGTACCCAGAGTGGTCATGATCGTGGAATCTGCGGGAGGCAAGGACAATAACGTCTTGGAACTGGCCAGAAATCATTTCGGCGCTAACAGCAAGGACTTTATTACTGCCGTGGATGAGAGCAACGTGATCGTGGTGAAGGAATTCGCAGAGACCGATACCGGTAAGGAGATCGAGAAAGCGGCCAGAGCACTGGAAGCAGCGCTTCTCAAGGAAGGAATCCGCGAGATCCGCATTGCTTATGGCACCATCGTACATGAGATCAAGGAAGTCAGCCGTTCCTACAAGGAAGCCAAGATGGCTCTGGATGTCGGCAAGATCTTCTTTGATGAGAGAGATATCATTGCGTATAGTGAACTGGGAATCGGCCGTCTGATCTACCAGCTGCCCATTCCGCTGTGTAAAATGTTCATCCGTGAGATCTTCGGGGGCAAGAGCCCGGACGATTTCGACGAGGAGACGCTGACCACAATCTACAAGTTTTTCGAGAACAGCCTGAATGTGTCCGAGACCTCCAGACAGCTGTTCATCCACAGAAATACACTGGTGTATCGTCTGGATAAGTTACAGAAGAGTACGGGGCTGGATCTGCGGGTATTTGAAGATGCCATCACCTTTAAAATCGCACTGATGGTCGTAAAATATATGAAGTATATGGAAACTTATGAGTACTAAAATCGTCTTATACAGAGACAGGCAGTACAAAGGCAGCAACTGCCCGTGGGGTGGGATCTTACGGGCAATAGAAAGGCATGATATAAAATGGCAGGAAAAGAAGCGCAAAGGCTGAAAAGAGAACGGATCATAGAGGAAAACGGAATTATCTTTCTGGACAATGTAAGCAAGTCCTATTCCTCAGGTTCTCCGGCACTGAACGGAGTGTCGTTAAGCATCGGAAGAGGGGAATTTGTATTTATCGTAGGTGACAGCGGATCCGGTAAATCCACGTTGATCAAATTACTGCTGCGGGAGCTTACAGCGACCAGCGGCAGTGTTTATGTTATGGGAAATGATCTGGCAAAATTAAAACACAGGCAGATTCCCCGTTTTCGCCGTAACCTGGGTGTGGTATTCCAGGATTTCCGTCTGCTGAATGACCGTAATGTCTATGAAAATGTAGCATTTGCACAGCGTATCGTGGAGACTCCCGTCAGCGAGATCCGCAGGAATGTTCCTGCCATTCTGGCGACGGTGGGACTGGCCGGCAAATATAAGGCCAAGACCAAACAGCTCTCCGGTGGTGAGCAGCAGCGTGTTGCTCTGGCGAGAGCGCTGGTGAACAATCCTTCCGTACTGCTGGCGGATGAGCCTACCGGCAATCTGGATCCCAATAATTCCTGGGAGATCATGAAATTGCTGGAGGAGATCAACGAGAGCGGCACCACGGTAGTCGTGGTAACCCATAACCGTGAAATCGTCAATGCCATGCAGAAACGAGTGATCACCATGAAAAAAGGTGTGATCATCAGTGACGAAGAGAAGGGTGGGTATATTGATGAAGATTAGTACACTTTTTTATACGATCAAACAGGGATTTGCCAATATTTTCCGGAATAAATGGTATTCTCTGGCGTCTATCGCGACGATCTCCGCATGTCTGTTTTTATTTGGCCTGTTCTATTCTATTGTGGCCAATTTTCAGAATATCCTGAAGACGGCGGAAGAGGGGGTATCTGTCACGGTATTTTTCCACAGCGAGATGGATAACTGCGAGAGCCATACGGAGGGACAGATTCCTTCCGAACAGCGTCTGGAAGAGATCGGGCAGGAGATTGCCAGACGTGCCGAGGTATCCGAGGTACAGTTCCAGTCCGCAGATGAGGCCTGGGCGACGTTCGGACCGGATTATTTCGGTGAGGACTATGCGGAAGGTTTCCCCGAGAATCCGTTGGCGGGAGAGGATACCTATGAGATCTTCTTAAGTGATGTCTCCATGCAGGATGCGCTGGTGACCTGGCTGCAGTCCATTCCGGAGGTGCGCAAGGTCAATTATTCCGAGATGACGGCCAATACCCTGAGCGGTCTGAATCTCCTGATCGCCTATGTGTCCATGGGGATCATCGTGATCCTGCTGGCAGTCAGCATCTTCCTGATCAGCAATACCGTAGCCATCGGTATTTCTGTCCGGTCGGAAGAAATCAACATTATGAAATACATCGGAGCTACGGATTTCTTCGTGCGTGCCCCCTTCGTGCTGGAGGGCATGCTGATCGGTCTGATCGGTGCGGCAGTGCCTCTGGGGCTGATCTATTCCCTGTATAATTACGCACTGAACTATGTGGTGAACCGGTTTATGGTACTTAGCGGCTTCCTGAACTTCCTGTCGGTAGACGAGGTGTTCCATTTCCTGACCCCGGTATCTCTGGGAGTAGGTGTGGGCATCGGTTTCCTGGGAAGTATCTCCACCGTAAGGAAGCATCTGCACGTATAATTGTAATTCCATCAGGTAACCCGAATCCTTAGTCATGATGCAGACGGACCACAGATCCGCACCGCATCATGACTGTGTTTTATAGAGAATGGAGACAAGGTCAAAATTGAATAAAAAGAAAAAAGGTTTCCTGTGCCTGTTCTTATGTCTTATTCTGACAGTGGCCTTCGGTATGCAGGGACTGCAGGCAAATGCTACCAATATGTCGTCCATTACCTCTGACAGTATCCGGGACAAACAGGACCAGATCAAACAGGCGGAACGGGAACGGGAACAGATGAAAAGCAATCTGAGCAACCTGGAGCAGATCAAAAAGGATCTGGAGACGCAGAAGACGAATCTGAAGAGCTATGTGGCTCAACTGGACAGGAATTTGAGCCAGATTGAGCAGAACATTGCGGATCTTAAGAATAAGATCACGGCGAAAGAGGAAGAAATCACCCAGACCCAGGCGGAACTGGATACGGCCCTGGAGAAGGAAGAAAATCAGAAAGATGCCATGATCCGCCGCATAAGAATTATGTATGAGAAAGGGGATTCCTATATCCTCGATATGATGCTGAAAGCGGAAAGCTTCAGCGATTTCCTGAACCGGGCGGATTTCATGGATCTGATCATGGCCTACGACAGACAGCAGTGGAAGGATTTCATGGAGAACCGCAAATATATCGAACTCTGCAAGGAAGAATTGGAGGCGGAGAAAGCCATTCTGGACGAAGCCAGGGCCGGCGTGGAACAGGAGCAGGCCAATATGGAGGCGTTGATCGAACAGAAGAACCGGGACATTACCGCCTATGAGTCCGATATCAGCAATAAGGAACAGGCTATCAAGGAATACAAGCAGTCCATTGCGGATCAGGATGCGGAGATCGCAGCCCTGGAGGCAGCCATTGCCGCAGAGAAAAAGAAGATCCTGGAAGCCAGTGGTACGGTGCTGACCTATGACGGCGGTACCTTCAAATTCCCGCTGGCAACCTATACCCGGATATCCGATGATTACGGCAACCGTATCCATCCTACTCTGGGAATCGAACAGTTCCACAACGGTGTAGATTTTGCGGCACCCAAGGGGACGGCAATCTATGCGGCCTATGACGGACAGGTGGTGGCAGCCACCTACAGTAATACCATGGGCAACTATGTGATGATCGACCATGGCGGCGGACTGTATACGATCTATATGCATGCTTCGGCATTGTATGTGTCCAAGGATGATGTGGTGGTCAGAGGAGAGACCATTGCGGCGGTGGGTTCCACCGGCCGGTCTACCGGTAACCATCTGCATTTCAGTGTGCGTAAGGATGGAGCCTACACTTCACCCTGGAATTATCTGTCGCAGTAAGAACTTTAAAGGAGAGCATTTATGGAGGAAAATAAGGAATTGGAGAATGCCACCGAAGAACAGGCAGCGGGAACTCCGGCGGCCAATAACGGCGTGAAAAAAGGACTGTTTCTCAGCGGCCTGATCGTAGGATTTGCGGCGACGCTGCTGATCGTGGGTGGTATCTTCATCGCTTTTCAGATCCACAGCATTGTGACCATGAAAGACGACGTGTCAGCCCAGGTATCCTACGGAGAGGACTCCGCAGTCAATGCCCAGACCATCCGGAAACTGCAGCTATTGGAAGATACCGTGAAGGAGAATTTTTATCTCAGTGAGGTCACCAATGAGCAGCTGGAGGACGGTATGTTCCGGGGACTGATGGATTCTCTGGACGATCCGTACTCTGAGTACTATACGGCGGAGGAATTGAACGAACTGACGGAACAGACCCAGGGAATCTACTACGGCATCGGTGCTTATGTCAGCATGGATTCCGAGACGAATCTGCCGAAGATCAGCGGTGTGATCGAAGGGGCTCCGGCCGCGGATGTGGATCTGCGGGCCAACGATATCATCTATGAGGTGGACGGTGTGTCTACCACAGGCAAGACACTGACAGAAGCGGTGAATCTGATCCGCGGCGAAGAAGGTACCACAGTGGATCTGACCATTGTCAGACAGGGAGCGGGAGATTATCTGCATGTTACCGTGGAGAGAGCCAAAGTGGAGAGCCCGACCGTAAAATACGAGATGCTGGACGACAATATGGCATATATCCAGATCGTGGAGTTCGATGATGTGACCATTGACCAGTTTACGGATGCGCTGGCGACTGTAAAGGGTTCCGGCATGGAGGGACTGATTCTGGATCTGCGCGGCAATCCCGGCGGAAGTCTGGATGCGGTGGTAAGGATTGCAAGAAAGCTGCTTCCGGAGGGACTGATCGTATATACGGAAGATAAGGCGGGCAAACGCACGGAGTATACCTGTGACGGCAAGACTCCTCTGGAAGTACCGCTGGTGGTACTGGTGGACATGAACAGCGCCAGCGCCTCCGAGATCCTGGCGGGAGCGATCCAGGATTATGGAATCGGAACTCTGGTAGGAACCACGACTTTCGGCAAGGGAATCGTACAGCAGATCATGCCCTTTACCGACGGATCTGCCATCAAGATCACCATCAGTGCCTACTATACGCCCAACGGACGCAACATTCACGGAACCGGTATCGAGCCGGATGTGGAATGCGAGTTTGACGGGGAAGCCTACTATAACAGCGACGACCCTGTGGACAATCAGCTGGAGAAGGCAAAAGAGGTTCTGCAGGATTTGATGAAATAACAATACAAAGAATAAAATAAAAAAGTGTTGACAAAACGTACAAAACTGTATAATATGTAACCCATAAAACAAAGGCGTTTTTACCAGACCGGTAAAAGCGCCTTTTTCTGTTACAAAAATTCCTGCCCGGAACGCAGAATGGAGGAGCAAAATGATCAGACTGGAAAATGTGTGTAAGAATTTCGGAGATCTCCAGGTACTGAAAAATGTAAATCTGGAAGTAAAAGAAGGCGAGAAGCTGGTTATCATCGGACCCTCCGGTTCCGGTAAATCCACCACCGTGCGATGCATGAATTTCCTGGAGGAGCCGACCAGCGGAAATGTATACATAGACGGACAGAAACTGACCCATGGGAATAAGACGAAGATCATACGGGAGTCCATCTCCATGGTATTCCAGCAGTTCAACCTGTATCCGCATATGACGGTACTGAAGAACCTGACCATAGCACCTATGAAGCTGCACCACAAAAGCAGGAAGGAAGCCGAAGATCTGGCTTACCACTATCTGGACGTGGTGGGGCTGAGAGATAAGGCTCATGTATATCCCACCACTCTTTCCGGTGGACAGCAGCAGAGAATCGCTATTGCCAGAGCTTTGTGTGCACAGACGAAGATCATTCTCTTCGACGAGCCGACTTCCGCACTGGATCCGGAGACAATCCAGGAGGTACTGGATGTCATGATCAAGCTGGCAAAAGAAAATATCACCATGGTAGTAGTTACTCATGAGATGGGATTCGCCCGACAGGTGGCGGACCGGGTGGTATTCATGGCGGACGGACAGATCATCGAGGAAGGCACACCGGATCATTTCTTTGATAATCCTTCCAATGAACGTGTGAAACAGTTCCTTGGCAAGATCATCCGCTAGGCAGCGGTAACACATTCACAGGTCTGATCACGGGGCTGCAATTTACATCAGGTCAGTCAGAAGGCTTCGTGTTTAGATATATAAGTAAGGGAATAAAAGGAGGAAAACATTATGAAAAATCTGAGAAAATGGACTGCAATGGCAGCAGCTATGGCAATGACGGCAACCCTGCTCACCGGATGCGGCAGCTCTGAGGCACCCGCTTCCGAGGCAGCAGCACCCGCTGCGGAAAGCAGTGCGGCAGTGGCAACAGCATCCGCAGAAACCCCTGCAGAAGCTCCCACGGCAGACGGCGGACTGGCAGCAGACGTACAGGCTATCGTAGATCGTGGTGTCTTAAGAGTCGGTGTAAAAAATGCCGTGGTAGGCTTTGGCTTTCAGGACACCCTGACCGGTGAATATTCCGGACTGGAGATCACTCTGGCAGAAAAGATCGCAGAAAGCCTTGGTGTGGACGTAGAGTTCACTGCAGTTACCGCAGCTACCAGAACCGAACTTCTGGACTCCGGCGACATCGACTGTGTACTGGCTACCTTCACCATTACCGATGAAAGAAAACAGAGCTGGGATTTTTCCACTCCCTATTTTACAGACTATGTAACTGTGCTGGTAGAGGATAAGAGCGGTATCAGTTCTCTGGCAGATCTGGTAGACAAGAAGGTCGGTGTATCTTCCGGCTCCACTTCCGCAAAGGCACTGGTAAAGGCAATGATCGATGCAGGACTGATTGACGGCAGCGGATTTGATGCTGATACCTTTGATCCTGCCCTGTGGACCACAGGAATCTCTTTCCAGCAGTATGATGATTATCCCGCTATTTCCACCGCGTTGAGTGCCGGTGAAGTAGATGCCTTCTGTGTAGATAAGTCCATTCTGGCAATTTACAAGACGGACGGACGTTCTTACATTGATGATAAGTTCTCTCCTCAGGAATATGGCGTAGCTACCACCAAGGGCTCCGGATTATCCGCATATGTGGATGAACTGGTACAGGGATGGCTGGCAGATGGCACTATTGACAGCCTGATTACTGAGAACGGATTAGAGTAAAACAAAGCAGGAATCACCCCACGGCGTCCGGAGAGCATGATATGTCAGGCAGGACGCTGTGGAAACTAAGAGGAACTGGGAGGAAACACTATGTCTGGTATTATTTCAGCAAGAGCCTGGGGCAAGGTCTGGGCGTACAGGAGCACATTCCTGTTAGGACTTCTGAATACTGTAGAGACAGCATTTTTCGCAATCCTGCTGTCCCTGGCACTGGGTGTGATCTTCGGCCTGATGGCTACCAGCGGGAAAAAGGCACTACAGGTCATCAGCAGAGTATATGTGGAGATCATGCAGAATACACCGATTTTGCTGCAGCTGTGTTTCTTCTACTATGCATTGGCGTTTTCCGGTCACAGTATCGGGATCCTGCCTACCGGAATCGTTGCACTGGGCGTATACACCGGAGCCTATATGGCAGAGGTGGTACGTGCCGGCATCGAGGCCGTTCCCAGGGGACAGTTCGAGGCGGCGGTGTCCCAGGGATTTACCTACGTGGAGCGGATGTATTACATCATCCTGCCCCAGAGTATTAAGATCATTCTGCCGCCCATGGTAAACCAGATCGTGAACCTGATCAAAAATACCTCCTGCCTGTATATTATCGGCGGAGCGGATCTGATCTCGCTGACTTACAGCTTTGTCACCGGTGAAAATACCGGTGGTGCCTATGCTCCGGCCTATCTGGTCAGCGGCCTGCTATTTTTCATTATATGTTACCCTCTTTCCAAGACCGCCAGTGTCTGGGAGATTCATCTGAAGAAAAGAGACCAGCGGGTGACGTTTCAGAGAACAGAAGGGACGGTGACGGACAATGAGTAATCTGGAAGCGAGTTTTTCCATTCTGGGTCAGAAAGGTGTCATGGCCTATATTTTAAAAGGCACGGTATTCACCCTGATCATTGCGCTGATCGCTGTGGTACTGGGCATTGTCATCGGCTCCATACTGGCGCTGTGCAGGAATTACTGCACAGGCAAAAAGACGAAAATATTCGGCATCATTGCCACCGTATACATAGAAGTATTCCGTAATACCCCGTTACTGCTGTGGATCTTCATCTGTCTGGTGTTCTGCCCCTGCCCGGAGTTATTTAACCGGAAATTATTCGGACTGACCACCGTGGAGACCAAGCTGTTGTTCAAGGCAGCGGTAGCCCTGATCCTGTTTACCTCTTCCGTTATAGCGGAGATTATCCGCGGCGGCCTGAACTCTATCGCTCACGGCCAGTTTGAGGCCGGGCATGCACAGGGCTTCCATGTGGTACAGGTCATGATCTACATTATCCTGCCGCAGGCGTACCGGAATGTCATTCCCACCCTGTTAAGCCAGGTGATTACCACTATCAAGGATTCATCCTATCTGGCCAATGTGGCCACCATCGAACTGATGGCCCGGACGAAACAGCTGCTGTCCGCCGCCAGCCGCTACAATGGTACCGGCAATGTAAATGTATCGGATGTATTTGTACTGTTTGGTGCAGCTGCATTGATTTATTTTATCATCAATTATACCCTGTCCTGTGTGGTACGCTCCATGCAGAAACGGAGAAAAAGACCCGTACGTGTGACGGTGGACTAAGCGGATACACTTTATTTTCCACATCGGCCCTTGCTGGGGCAATGTTTGAAAATAGCTGTTCGCGCATCTGAAAACAGGCAAAATGAGAGACGGGAAAAGAAAAGAGGATATTCATGGAACAGTATGTGATTACGATTTCAAGACAATTCGGAAGTATGGGACGCTCCATTGCCAGGGAACTGTCCGAAATGCTGGGAATAGAATTCCTGGACAGAGATATTGTAGAAGCTACGGCGAAGCGCATGGGATTGCCGGTATCCGTCATCAGTGATGAGGAAGAAAGCATGAAATCCGCCTTTTTCCGCAGACAATATCCTCTGGGCATGGGAATGTCCAGCCTGAAGGATGAGATCTTCTATACACAGAAAAATATTATCCGTGATTTCGCAGCCAAGGGATCCTGTATTATTGTGGGACGCTGCGCGGATTATATTCTGGAGGATATGCCGAATCATCTGAATGTGTATGTCTATGCTCCCGATGAAGCCCGATTGAAAAACTGTGTGGAGAATCTGCAGATGGATCCCCAGACCGCAAAGAAGATGATGCGGGATGTGGATGCCGCCAGAAACCGTTACCACAAGGCCTACATCCCCGGCTGGCAGAGCGTCTTCGACCATAAGGATCTCATGATCGACAGCAGCCGGTTCGGCATCGACGGCACGGCAAAGATTCTGGCCGATATTGTCAGAAACCAGTGGGGCTGATGGCTCACGGGTTCTTGATCTGCAGTGAGAGCGTGACATAGTCCCAGGTGCTGGAACTGTTGCCTGATCGGTTGGAATCCTTGACACAAAAGCCCGTATCATCATAATCATAGAGCAGGATATAGTGGCCGGAGGTGGCAAAATCCCCGGCCGCATGCTGCATACGATAAGCTTGCCCTGATCCGGGGCTTTTTTTATACTGCTTTCACTTAAAGATAATTCTTTGCCGGACAGACCCAGAGCGCCAGATCGTCGGTCCACAGAATCCGGCCGGTACTGTATCTGCATTCGTAAAAAACCCCTTCCAAGAGAACCTTTTTTGACAAAATAACCGTCTTTTTCTATGGAAGAGTATGAAGTAATATTTGATAAAAAGTCTTTTAAGCAGTTTTAAGCTTTTGGACAGATATCTTTAAGATTTCATGAAGATATGGTACAATAAAGCAAGAACTCAAATCATTCGGAAAGGGGAAGAGACCGATGATCAGGAGGAAATATGTTCCGCTGCGTATCGTGCAGCCGGGAATGATGATCGATCAGGCGATCATAGACCGTGCCGGACGTGTTTTGATTGCCAGACGTACCCGTCTGGAGGATTTTCATATCGATGCGCTGAAGAAAATGGGGGTCACAGGAATCTACACCTGTGAGGGGACAGAAGATGAGAAACTGGCAGATGCGGACAAGCCGCAGGAACTGCCGGCACCGTTGCAGAAGAAATACGAGCAGGTGAAGGTGAAGGATCCGGCCAAGGTGCAGATCTCCGAGAGTGTGCGCAGCCGCGTAGCTCAGGGGGTACAGTATCTGTATCAGGACACGCAGTCACCGGATTTTACCAATGCGTCCCGGAGTATTACCGATGATCTGCTGCGGGCCATCGAGGATAATGATGCGGTGGCGGTGGATATCGGTGCACTGAAGATCAGTGATGAGTACACATTCAAACACAGTGTGGATGTGGCGACCATGTCCATGATCGTGGCACGAAAATACGGACTGGATGACAAACAGGTCTATGATATCGGAATTGCGGGACTGCTGCATGATATCGGAAAGTCAAAGATACCCAATGAGATCCTGAATAAGGCGGCCCGTCTGACTGACGAGGAGTTCACCATTATGAAGCAGCATTCGGTATACGGCTACCGGATCCTGCAGCCCAAGGAAGATCTGTCCATGGAGATCAAGCTGGGCGTGTTGCAGCACCATGAGAAGATGAACGGAAAGGGGTATCCCATGAGCGTCACCGGGGATAAGATCGATCTGTTTGCCCGGTTGATCTCGGTATCGGATATTTACGATGCGCTGGTGACGGAGCGGCCCTACAAGAAGCCGTTTTCCCCCAGAGATGCCGTGGAAATGATCATGTCCATGACGGAAGAACTGGATATTACAGTGATGCGGTGCTTTCTGGAGAGTGTTATTCTGTATCCGGTAGGTACGGATGTGTCACTGAGCAACGGCGAGACCGCCCGGATCGTGGAGAATGTCCCCAATGCAGTCCTGCGCCCCAAGGTACTGGGGCTTACCACCGGCAAGGTATACGACCTCGCCAATGATGTGAAATGTGCGAATATAATTATTCTCTAAATGGAAAGTTAGTGAAATGTCCCCGTAGCCCGCGCTGGGGGTAAGGACAGCAGACCCGCTCTCGCTTCAAAGCAGAGCGTAGCGGTACGTAAGCGAGGACAGTACCCTCGCTAAGTACCGACGTCTGCTTAGAGTCTGCTGTCTTTACCCCCAACGTGGGCTACTGGTTTCTTGAAAAAATCCAAAATGATAAAGTTAGCATAGCTACGAGCCATGCTAAGTCAAACTCAAAACAGGTCTCTGTGGTGAAACTGCCAGAGTCCTGTTTTTTTGAACCGCTGTACATACTAAATTCTGTTTTTGGACTTTCACACATGTATTTTTCTGGTTATAGTACATACCAAATTCTTTATTTTGGCTTTGACACATGTATTTCTCAGACTATAGTACATACCAAATTCTTTATTTTGACTTTTGCACATGTATTTTTCTGGTTATAGTACATACTAAAAATCACTTTTTGATTTTCACGCATGTATTTTTCAAATTATAATACATACCTAATTCTTACTTTTGGTTTTCACACATGTATTATCCAAATGAAAGGACATCCTCAATCCTATTTTGAACTTTTTATGCATGTATTTTTGATTTCAGCGGTGTCCTACAAGCAAAAACTCCAACATGTCGAATACATTATTCCGCCTGTTGGAGTTACATTTGCCAATATTTATTCCATTAACTTCCCATTTACATTAATGGAACGTGAAGGAATCTCCGTCCTCCACAATACAGATCATGGTCTTGCCGGTATTGAGAAGGATCTCGTCGCCGTTATCGTCATAATAACGGGTGGCACCGTAGTCGGAGGTTTTCTCCCAGTTCACGTGAATGCCCCGGCCGTTGGTGAAATACCAGCCGTCCCGGGTGGTGTCATGGCACTGGAAAGCCAGATATCCTTCGCCCAGCTCTTCATAGAAGGTATTCTGTACCAGAATATTCTTGAAGGTCAGCTGCTCCCCGGTGACAGCGTCGATGTGGGGGCCGTCTGTACTGCCGGACAGGTGCTGGGAACGGTAATAGAGGCCATCATCCTCATTGAATTCGAAATAGCATCGGGTCAGCGGATAACATCCGGACATATCTATGTAAGTGGCATCCCTGGCCTTCGCACCGTACTGCCCCAGGGTGTTTGGCTCTGCCTTGGAGGCAAAACGGAAATGGTTCTCATCGGTGAGGCCACGGTATTCGAGACTGTAACCCTTCTTGTCGATTACTTCCCGCAGACCGTTTCCGGAAGCATAGGCATTGTGCGGCTTATTGCGGTCCGAAGTACGGAAGAAAGCGGCTTCATCGCTGCCGGAAGTACCGTCGATATCCTGTGTATCCGGTTTTGCCAACAGATCGTTGATGAAAAAAGGACCGCCGAAATGAACGATAAAAGCATCCCATTCAAAAGCCCAGTATGCATAATAATCACGGAGACTGCGGATGTTGCCAATCTTGTCCAGATCCTGCCAGCCTTCATAGACAGCCATCATACGGGTCATCCGGTTCTCGACATTGGCTTCATAAATAATAGAAGCATCGGACAGACTGTATTGCGGGATGGCAGAAGCCTCATTGGGGATCATGACAGCGATGGGGCGGGTATATGCCGCATCGGCGGTGACCCATTCATTCGTAAGACGACTGCGGACCATTCCCTCTGCGGGAGGCGTGGAGTCGTCTTCCACCACAATCGTCACGGGATCCGGAAGCTGTTCTCCGGAAGCGGTGGGAGATCCTTCCGGACTGTTATCCGGGAGGATCGGACTGATCAGGGAATCGGAGCCGCCGGTCTGCCCGCATCCGGTAAGTACTACAGAGACAGCCAGCAGAAGCGCTGCTGTCCTCCGCAGAAACTGCCGTTGAAATTTATTTTTACACATGTTGTTACACCTCAACCGATTATCAGAGTACAAAGCTGTAAATGACTACACCGCACAAAATGCCTAACAGTGCACCCATCAACACCTGCAGGGGAGTATGCCCAACGAATTCTTTTAATTTGTCGTGAGCGGACATTTCGCTGCGTCCCATATCTTCAAATACGGTGATCATTTCGTTCAGGATCTGCGCCTGAATGCCGGTCTCTCTGCGCACGCCCATGGCATCGTACATTACAATGATGGCGAGGATCAGGGAGATGGCAAATTCAAAACTGCCGGCGCCATACTGGTAGCAGACTGCGGTGGTCAGAGCACATACGGTAGCGGAATGGGAACTGGGCATGCCGCCACTTCCCACCAGCCGTTCTGCCACGAATTTCTTGGAGACGATCAGATGGATGATGGTCTTCAGAACCTGGGCGATCAGCCAGCCACAGGCGGCCGTCAGGAAAATTGTATTACTGAAAAACTGTTCCAAAAAAGTCATAAATAACCTCGTTTCCTATATGCTGCCTTTCGCAGAAAAGATATATATGAATCCAGTATAATCCAAAAAGCGGAAAAAGTACAGTGTTGACCTTGAAATGATGTGCCGGAGGATAGTATAATATAGCTGTTACCTGTCACATACTGACGGATACAGGCTCCAAAAAAAGCGACAGGTAAACGATAAGGAGATTGCAAAATGAGCTTACTGAGCGTGATCGTTCCCTGCTATAACGAGGAAGAAAGCGTAGCCCTGTTTTATCAGGAACTGACGAAGAATGACTCCTTTTTTAAGGAAAAAGACATAGAACTGGAGCTTCTCTATATTGATGACGGATCGAAGGACGGTACCGTCAGAGAGGTAAAAAAGCTGATCGAACAGGATTCCCGGGTGCATATCGTTTCTTTTTCCAGAAATTTCGGAAAAGAAGCTGCCATGTTCGCGGGTCTGGAAAAATCAAAAGGAGATTATGTGGTCATGATGGACGTGGATCTTCAGGATCCGCCTTCTCTGCTGCCGGAGATGTTCGAGTGGATCTGGCAGGGATATGATTCCGTGGCCACCCGCCGCGTGACCAGAAAGGGAGAACCGCCGATCCGCAGCTTTTTTGCCAGAAGATTCTATCATCTGATGAAGAAAATCTCCCAGACGGAAATGATGGATGGAGCCAGAGATTATCGCCTTATGACCAGACAGATGGTGGATGCTATTCTGTCCATGCGGGAATATAACCGCTTTACCAAGGGAATCTTCGGCTGGGTGGGCTTTAAGACCAAATGGCTGGAATATGAAAATGTAGAGCGCGCCAAGGGCGAGACCAAGTGGAATTTCTGGAAGCTACTGGTATATTCCATAGACGGCATTACCGCTTTTTCCACGGCACCGCTTCTGATTGCTTCTTTTGTGGGAGTATTGTTCTGTGTGATCGCTTTCGTGATGATCGTATTTATCATCGTGAGGAAACTGATCTTCGGAGATCCGGTTTCCGGCTGGCCTTCTCTGGTGTGCATTATCCTGATGACCAGCGGTGTCCAGTTCTTCTGTACGGGCATTCTGGGACAGTACTTGGCGAAAGCATATATGGAAGTAAAACGCCGTCCAATCTATCTGGTAAAAGAGGAAATTTAAAAAAACGGCAGATATCTGCGCTTTTTGTGTACGTAAAAAAGTTACAAAATAGGGGTAAAATGTAACATTTTTACTTTCTTAACTACATTTTAACGGAAAAATGTCTTTTCAAAAATCGACAGCTATGATACTATTTCGTTATCAGTCACTGTAGGGGAGCAATACTCGACAAGTAAAAAGGGGGACTTGTTTTGGATATTGTTGCAGTAAAAGATTCTGATTTAGAGAGATATGTAACCAAAATCATGCTGGAAATAGGGGTGCCGGCGCATCTGAAGGGTTATCACTATTTACGTGATGCAATCATTTTGTCAGGGAAAGACATGGAAGTAGTAAGCAGCGTTACCAAGCTGCTGTATCCCACCATCGCGAAGCATTTCAAGACCACCGATCAGAAAGTGGAACGCGCAATCAGGAATGCTATTGAGGTGTCCTGGTCAAGGGGAAATGTAGAGACATTCGAGAAGATTTTTGGCTATTCGTCAGCCTCCGGAAGGACGAGACCTACGAACAGCGAGTACATCGCACGTATCGCCGATAACATCCGACTGGATTACAAGGCTATGTAACATATTACTTTTAATTGTTTGGAACAGGGAAAAAATAGTAGAATGAGTAAATGCAGTATTCTCCGCTGCAGACTGACAGAACCGCGTACCGGAACGGGGAAGTTTCCGGTACGCGGTTTTCTTGCGCCCAAATACTGATTTATTTGTCAAGTCTGCATAAATATGATAAGATGTACAAAAGCCCGCGCAAGATAAGAAAGCGGGCATGGGAGATAAAATGACTTTTCGGACATCGGATATTTTGATCGGGGGGTGCCTGATCATCATCGGGCTGACGGAGGTCGCCCATTTGGCAGGCTGCCTGTTAGGGTGGTCTTTTTTGACTGTAACGGATCTGCTGCTGGCGGAGGCGGGAAGCTTCCTGTTGGCAGCGGTATTGCTGGCATGGCTCCGGGGACGCAGAGGCAGACGGACGGCGGATAAAAAAACTGTGACATCAGAGAAAAATAACGTGGCCGGCAGACCGGAGACGAAGCGGACACAGGTTCTCGCCGGAGTGCTGGCATTTCTGATCTTGCTGCAGATTCTTGGAATCCTGACAGGAAAGCAGGCCTGGCTGGAGGGAGACATGACACTGGAGACGGTGAACACGTTTCTTCAGGAGAATGCTTTATACACGATAAACCCTCTCACGGGAACGGCTTATACGCTGGGAATCCCTCTTCGATTAAAAGTATTGTGCCTTCCGACCCTGTACGGCACCATCAGCCGGTGGACGGGGATGGCAGCAGTGGATGTGGTATACCGCCTGATTCCCTGCATTACGTTACTGTTGGGATACCTTGCCTACGGAAGTCTGGGAAGAGTTCTTTTTCCGGAAAATTTCGTGAAAAGACGGACGTTTTTACTGATGGTGGGAATACTGTTCAGTACAGGAGCATATATGCCGGGAGTGGATGGCTTTGATGTATTTTACGGAGGATTCCGTGGAGTGACAATCCGGGCGGTGGTACTGATTCCGTATCTGTTTTCCTGTCTGGCAGAAAAAAGATACTTCGGCGTGATCCTCTGCATTCTGGCGGAGGCCTGCATGGTCTGGACTTTGTACGGTGCCGGTGTGTGCCTGCTTGTTACGGCAGCATGGCTGCTCCTGCGGGGACTGCTTTCCCTGTTTTCCAACCGACAGGCAGCCAAAAAGAATATGGCAGTGGGGAACCGTAAGCCAGGAGAGGGGGATGCGGAATGATGACACTTCTGCAATCTGCCCTGACGGGCTGGACCGATTATACACAACATGGAAAATTTGTGGCATTTTTACTGCTGGCTATTGCGTATCTGGGATTTAAACTCTATGGAGCCGCCGGTGCAGAGCCGGAGACAAATACAGAAGGGATGCTCCGGTGGATGCACATATCCGACGACGGAAAAGACCGGAAAATATTGTATCTGTACGGTGTGCTGATAACGCTGGGATGCATCTGCCCGGTGACCGCCGGAATCCTGCTGAAATACCAGACGGCTTTCTATTCTTATGTATGGATCTGGGCGGCAGTTCCCCAGACGGTGCTGATTGCGTGGGCGGCAGCGGATTTTCTGGAGAAACTGTTAAAAGAGAGAACTTTGCGAAACGGCATGGCTGTCCTTATTTTACTGGGAATCCTGTTCCTTGGCGGCAATCCCGCATCGGAATGGGTGGGAACGAAGACGACCCGGATTCCGGCGCTTGCGGATGGAGGGGCAGCATCACAGACACAGGAGGCCTGGGAGACATTGGAACAGTTAAGCGACTACAGTGAGGCGGAGAGAGGAACCCGGGAATACATCCTGTGGGCACCGAAGGAAATCATGGCGGCAGCCAGAGCCTATAGTGCACAGATCCGTCCGGTGTACGGAAGAAGCATCTGGGAGGCTTCTCTGGGAAGCTATTCCTATGATACCAATGAGGTCTGGCAGGAGGATCTGTACCTGTGGATGAGCCATCTGGAAGCTACCGGGGAGACGGAATATCTGCGGACGGAGCAGAATGCGGAAGCAGAAGGTCCAGAAACAAAGTCTCTGGGCAGAACCATAGATTTCGCGGCATGTCTTGACAGGGCAAAAGAGGCTGGTATAGACTACATTTTATTGCCGGGAGAGATGTCTGAGGAAGCAAAACAGGAACTGCAGCAACTGTCTGGCAGAGAATTACAGCCTCTGGGTGGGTATTTTCTGTTCTCAATCCGCTGAATTCCGTATTGGCAGTAAGAGGGCAGGCATCGTTGCAAAAGTAAGGAAGAAGACAATGGAACAGGATTTGATCAGTATTGTGGTCCCGGTCTACCGGGCAGAACGATATATAGAAGAGACCATGGACTGTGTGCGCGCGCAGACCTATCCTCACTGGGAACTGCTTCTGGTGGAGGATTGCGGCCCGGATCGCAGCCGGGAAGTGATACAGGAGTATATCCAAAGAACCGGGGATTCCCGGATCCGTCTGCTGACCCATCCCACGAATCTGGGGGCGGCCAGAGCCCGTAATCTGGGAGTGAACGAGGCAAGGGGACGGTATCTGGCGTATCTGGATGCGGATGATCTGTGGGTACCGGACAAGCTGGAAAAAGAACTGGCTTTTCTGAAGGAAAAAAAGGCTGCTTTTGTGTTTACCGGGTATGAATTCGCCGATGAGAACGGAAAGGGAACCGGGAAAGTTGTTCGCGTCCCGGCTACCATTACTTATAAAGAAGCTTTGAAAAATACTACAATATTCACCAGTACTGTAATGTTTGACATGGAGCGGCTGTCGAAGGAACAGCTGCAGATGCCGCAGATCAAGAGCGAGGATACCGCACTGTGGTGGAGAATACTGCGGGAAGGTTATGTAGCTTGTGGTTTAGATCAAAATTTGGTAAAATATCGAAGAGCAGGGAAATCCCTGTCGTCGAATAAGCTGGAAGCCGTGCGGAGGATCTGGAATCTGTACCGCAGGGCGGAAGGCATGTCAGTGCCGGATAGTGCCTGGCATTTCTGCTTCTGGGCGGTACGCGCCGTAAAACGCAGAGTATAGGAGGAGTTTGTTTTGAATACAAACGGTAATTATTATGAAAATCGACTGCGGAAAAGGGAATCCTTCAAGCGTTTGATCAATATTGGACTTTCCGCAATCTGCCTGTTACTGGAGATCGGACTGTTTGCCTATATGTGGCAGTTTCATTTTCAGTTCCAGCTGGTAGATCCCCTGCAGAAGATCTGGTATCGTGGATTTCTGCTGGAGAACGGTATCTACAGTGTGATCCTGATCTTTTTCTCCGTGACCTACGGCGGCATGCGTCTGGGCTATATGAAGAACACCGAGATCATTTTTTCGCAGGTATTTGCGACATTGATGGCGGATATGCTGATCTATGCAGAACTGTGTATGATGGCGCGGAGCATTTTCCCGCCGGACATGTTCCTGCTGATGGTGGTTCTGCAGATCATTGCAGTGATCATTTACGCCAACATAGCCAACAAGATCTATCGTACGGCCTTCCCGCCCAGAGAACTTCTGCTGATTCACGGGGATCGTCCTATCGAAGACATTGTCAATAAGTTCGAGAGCCGTAAGGACAAATACAAGATCACAAAATGTGAGCATATTAAAAAAGGTACGACAGAACTGTGCAGGGAGATTCTGGACAATTACAGAAACGGAGAGATCAGTGCGGTAGTGATCTGGGACATCAGTGAGAAGGACCGCAATATCCTCCTGAAGTTCTGCTATGCCCATTCCATCCGTGTGTATGTCATGCCTAAAATATCGGATGTTATTTTAGTGGGATCCGAAGAACTGCATGTATTTGATACCCCGATCCTGCTGACCAGAGAGTATTCCCTGAGCATGGAGCAGAGATTTATCAAGAGATCCATTGATGTGATCTGTTCCCTGATCCTTCTGGTGGTAACTTCTCCCCTGATGCTGCTGACGGCCATCGCTATTAAGTTGTACGATGGCGGTCCTGTGCTGTACAAGCAGGTGAGATGCACCATCGGCCAGCGGGAATTCTACATTATGAAGTTCCGCAGCATGCGCACCGATGCAGAGAAGGACGGTGTGGCGCGGCTGGCGCAGAAAGGAGACAAGCGTATTACCCCGGTAGGTAAGGTGATCCGTAAGTGCCGGTTGGACGAACTGCCGCAGCTGATCAATATTCTGCGGGGAGATATGTCTTTCATCGGTCCCAGACCTGAGAGACCGGAGATCATTGCACAATATATGGAAGTCATGCCGGAGTTTGCCTTCCGCATGAAAGTGAAAGCCGGACTGGCGGGATTCGCACAGGTATACGGGAAATACAATACCTCTCCTTATGATAAATTAAAGCTGGATTTAACCTATATTGAAAATTATTCCGTATGGCTGGATCTGAAATTAATGCTTCTGACATTGAAGGTATTGTTCTGGCCGGACAGCACCGAGGGTGTGGAAAGTGAGCAGGTGACAGCTTTCAAGGCGGAGTACGACGGTCGTGCCGAGAAAGATGACAACTGACGATTCAGGGAGGAAAACGCATGGAAGTAAGCTATGGGAAAGAGCCTTTCGACCTGCGGCTGCTGTGCCTGCGGCTGTGCCGCAATTTATGGAAAATACTGGCCGTGACAGCGGTGGGAACACTGTTGTCTGGCGGCGGTTATTATGTGAAAAACGTGTTGCTGCAGCCCGATCCCGGGTATGCGGCTTCTTCCACTTATAAGGTAGAATATAAAGAAAATCCCAATGCGGCCGGCGCCTACTATATCAATGAGGCGACCTGGAACACGCTGCTCCACACGGGAGAATTTTTAGACGGCGTGGAGAAGCATTTGCAGGAGGCGGCGGATAACGGTGACGCGGAAGCGGCAGAAGTGCTGGCGATGGGCCGGGATGCCTGGAGCGGCGGCCTTTCGGCAACCCTGCCTTCGGATTTCAGCATTCCGGTGACACGGGCGACGATGCAGCATCCTGAGATGAGCGTTGCACTGGCTCATGCGACAGAAACTGCCATGTGTGAAGAATTTGCGGAGAGTATGGTGGAGATTGACAGGATCAAGGTGCTGGATCCCGGAAACCGGGCAGATGCAGTGGTTCCGGATGTGCGCCCGGTACGGGCGGTCATTCTGGCAGCAGTAGTGTCACTGTTTTTTGCAGTGGTTCTGTTCTCTCTGGTGGAGATTGCACAGGACAGTATCTGGCTGCCTGCGACGCTTCGCAGACGTTACGGCCTGAACAGCCTGGGGACGGTGGAAAGCGTGGGATTCGCGGAGAATCTGGCGTATACGCTGGCAAAAACCTGTGAGAAAAAGCGAGTGGACAAATCCGGCAGGAACGGAACGGAAGGCACCGAAAAAGACAGCAAGTGCCGTGTGGCGGTATGTGGTGCATTGCCTGAGACAGATCCGAAGAAAATCGTAGAAACCATGGAGAAACGGGCAAAATCTGATAGAATCGGAAGGGAAGTGCCGGTGGAATATACGGCAGTCCCCAGTCCCCTGCTGTGCCCCGAGAGCGGGGCAGCCCTGCGGGAAGCAGACGGGATCCTGTTGGCAGTACCCGCCGGAAAACGGGTGGGAAAGCAACTGGAGGCGGTATTGGAATATTTGAAAACCCAGGACTGCTCTGTGGACGGAGCCTTTCTGTGGAATGCGGATGAGAGACTGATCCGCAGCTATTATTTTTTACCGGGAGCCATCCAGACAGAAGCAGAACAATACGGAGGAGTGCAGGGATGAAGGTAGAAGTGCTGGCATCGGTGATGAATGCTTCTCTTCCGGAGACGGTACAACATATGAACCTTGGGTCGGACGCGGTGATCATCAATCAGTGCGACCGGCTGGGGCAGGAGGAAATGCAGATATCTTCGGGAAACGGAACGGTCCGTTTCTACAGCTTTCCCGAACGTGGCATCGGCAGAAGCCGGAATGAGGCCATTCTTCGGGCAAAAGGAGACATCTGCCTTTTTTCGGATGAGGATATCGTATATGAGGACGGCTATGAGGCGGCGGTTCTTGCGGAATTTGAGCAAAATCCCCGGGCGGATATGATCATTTTTAATATTGACGTGGCGGAAGAGAGGCGGACATACCATATCACGGAACGGAAGCGGGTGCGCTGGTATAACTGTGGGCGTTACGGCGCCGTCAGCTTTGCAGTGCGCAGGGACAGCCTGCTGCGGTCGGGAATCCAGTATTCCCTGCTGTTCGGCGGTGGTGCGAAGTACAGTAACGGTGAGGATAGCCTGTTCCTGACGGAATTTATGAAAAAAGGCTATCGGGTATATACTGCGCCGGTGACCATCGGAAGAGAGGAAGCCGGGGATTCCACCTGGTTTCATGGATATAACGAAAAGTTTTTCCACGACAGAGGTGTGTTGTATCATTATCTGTATGGCTGGCTGGAATGGCCGCTGGCCTTGCGGTTCCTCTATGCGCATAAGGGAAAATTGTGTACAGAGGTCAGCCTGAAACAGGCGAAGCAATGGATGCGGGAGGGCATCCGGGAGGCCAGGGGACAGAAATAGAGGGGAAAGGAGGTTCCGCATGGAAAAGAGTGCACTGGTATATATCATATTGACAATTATTACCGTAGCGTTCGGTTTTCTGGTGCGGAATGGCGACTATACGGCGGAATATTTGTCCGGCAGACGCTCCTTTCGCAGAAATGTCTCTGGAAATCTGTCGGTAATTGCAACCGGTCCCGACAGACAGCAGGCTCACAATGCGGTAGCGGAATTCGCTATCTTTGGTCTTCTGGCCGGAGTCTCGGCCTGTCGGATCGCTGTGGGCGGCGATTACTGGGTCTACTGGCTGAATTTCCAGCTGATCGATCAGGGAAGACATGTCTCCTATGAAAAGGGGTTCGTGTATCTGGTGAAATTCTTCCATCTGATCTTCGGCGAAGGCTCGTATCTGCCGCTCTTCGGTTTCTTTTCCCTGATCACGGTGTTTTTCTTTCTGAAAGCCCTGCACGATCAGGCGGATTGGTATGTATTTTCCCTGTTTCTTCTATTGACACAGGGCTTTTACTTTAATAGTATGAACTCGGTACGCTACTATTTTGCGCTGGCACTGGCCATGTATGCGCAGAAATACGTGCTGCGGGGAGAATACGGAAAGTTTCTTCTCTGGATATTGTTGGGCTGTACAATCCACAAGTCGGTACTGCTGGTCGTTCCAGCCTATATCGTCATGGATCTGTTGTCACGGATCCGGTTGAAAAAGTGGCACTATGCCGTAGGCGGACTGGTGCTTCTGTCCCTGATCTTCGGACAGGATGTGTACCGGAGTATTATTTTCCGATTCTATCCCTATTATAAAGACTCCATGTTTGACAATGGACAGTTGTCTTACGTCAATATTGCAAAATGCCTTGCTATCCTGGTGCTGTGCCTGATCTATTGGAAGGACAGCATCCGGGACAACCGCAGGAACCGCTATTATTTCTATCTGAATCTGGCGGGACTGGTACTGTATGCCTGCGGATCCTTCATCCCGGAGGTGTCAAGAGTGGCCTATTACCTGATCCAGTCCCAGATCTTCCTGATCCCGGGCGTGCTGGTAGAAGCTAAGAAAAGCTGGTTCCGTACACTTTGCATTATCGGCGTTGCCGGAGCGTATCTGTTGTATTTTGCGATGTTGCTGCGGGGGATGGATGATGTGGAGATCCGCCTCCTCCCGTATCTGAACTGGATATTTAATTAAAAAAGCTGGAAATAATGAAAAGAGGATTTGGCTTATGAAAGTGTTGTGGGTCTGTAATATCATGCTTCCGGTGATCGCTGAAGCATTGCATAGAGAAGCTTCCAACAAGGAAGGCTGGCTTTCCGGACTGTTAGCACAGGTGGCAGCGGAAAACGACGGAAAGATCGAACTGGCGGCAGCATTTCCGGTACCCGCAGACGCGGAAGTACCCTGGAGACTCCGGGTGACAGTACCCCGGACGAAACCATACGTTGCGGCGTCTCAGGCAGAGCGCCACGGAGAAAACACCGGGTCAGAGCAATCTGCAGCACCTTCAGCCGGCAGCCGGAGCACTGGCACTGGAGAAAATCAGAAAAACAATACGATAAATGAATATAATATCACATGTTATGGATTCCAAGAAGACACTCGGCATCCCGATCACTACCAGCCGGAGCTGGAGGAGGAACTGCGTAAAATCACAGAAGACTTTGCACCGGATGTGATCCACTGTTTCGGCACCGAGTATCCTCATACGCTGGCAGTCTGCCGGGTATATCCTCACAGGGAAAGGATCCTGTTGGGGATCCAGGGAATCTGTACCCTGTGTGCGGAGGCTTATTTTGCCGATCTGCCGGAAGAAGTCATCCGCAAGGTGACCTTCCGGGATCTGGTGAAGCGGGATACCCTGCGCAGCCAGCAGGAGAAATTCGCCCGTCGGGGCGTGATGGAGAGAGAAGCCATCGGACTGGCAGGGAACATCACCGGCAGGACCGACTGGGACCGGGCCGTGACTACGGGCTGGAACCCTAAGGCACACTATTACACCATGAATGAGAACCTACGGGCGTCTTTTTACGAAGGGGAATGGAGTCCGGAACATTGCGAACCATATTCCATCTTCGTCAGTCAGGGGGATTATCCCCTGAAAGGCCTGCATTACCTGTTGATGGCATTGCCCCGGATCCGCGAGAAATACCCGGAAGTACAGGTGTATGTGGCGGGAAATGACCTGACGGTGCATACGACCCTGAAAGAGAAACTGAAAATATCGGCTTACGGAAACTATATGCGCCGATTGATCCGGGAAGGACAGCTGGAAGACCGGATCCATTTTCTGGGAAGACTGACGGCGGAAGAAATGAAGGACAGATTCCTGAAAAGCAATCTGTTTCTGTGTTGCTCCTCGCTGGAAAATTCCCCGAATTCTCTGGGAGAGGCTATGCTTCTGGGAGTACCCTGCGTCAGCACGGAAGTAGGAGGAATCCCCAGTCTGTTTGAAGGTGGTAAAGACGGTCTGTGGTGTGAGGGCCATCGGCCGGGACAAGGGCCGGAAAAAGAAGAAAACGGCCAAGACACATCAGACGGTAAAAATAACATGCGCAATTTTGAGGATGCAGAAACAAATAAATTGGAAAACATTGTAAAATCCATGGCTAACTCCATTATTGAAATGTGGGATCATCCGGAAAAAATGATGGAATATTCAAAAAATGCAAGAGAACATGCAAGAAAAACCCATGATAAAACACTGAATTTTGAGAAAATGCAGGAAATCTATGCAAATATAGCAGGGAGGAAAGAATGAAGCTGGTATTTGTATCCAACTATTTTAATCATCATCAGTTGTCTTTCTGTGATGCCCTGTATGATCTGCTGGAGGGGAGCTTCTGCTTCCTCCAGACCCAGCCCATGGAAGAGGAACGCGTGAAGATGGGCTGGCAGGCCGAGGCACGTCCCTATGTATGCTATGCCCTGGCGGAGGATGTTGACTGGCACTCACTTCTTCTGTCCGCCGATGTGGTAATCTTCGGTGGCTGTGACGATGAGACTTATATTCAGGAGAGACTGGCGGCAGGCAGACCGGTCTTCCGTTACAATGAGCGCTTATATAAGGAAGGACAATGGAAAGCCATCTCGCCCAGAGGGTTGTTACAGAAGTACAAAGACCATACCCGATACCGTAAGGCTCCGGTATATTTTCTCTGCGCGGGTGCTTATGTTCCCTGTGATTATCACCTGATTCATGCCTATCCGGAGAAAATGCTGCGCTTCGGCTATTTTCCGGAGACCAGAACCTATGAAGCGGGACAGCCCTTCGACCGCAAACAGCCCGGCAGTATTCTCTGGGCGGCCCGGATGATCGACTGGAAGCATCCGGAACTGGTAGTGAAGACGGCAGCCTATCTGAAAGAACATCTGAAAGACACTCCGTTTCATATTACGATGATCGGCGGCGGGGAATTGGAGGAAGAGGTACACCGGCTGGCGGAAGAACTTGGAGTGACGCAGGAGATCACCTTCCCGGGCTACTGTAGTCCGGAAGAAGTACGGGCCGCCATGGAAACCTCGGAAATCTATCTGGTCACCAGCGACCGCAAGGAAGGCTGGGGAGCCGTAGTGAATGAAGCCATGAACAGTGGCTGTGCCGTGGTAGCGGATCATATGATCGGAGCAGCTCCTTATTTGATCCGACAGGGAGAGAATGGCAGGATCTACCGGGACGGCTGCGAACAGGATCTGTTCCGGACGGTGGAAAGCCTGCTTCGGAATCCGGCAGAGTGCCGGAGACTGGGAGAAGCCGCCCAGAAAAGGATTGCCACGGAATGGAATGCCCGCACCGCAGCAGAGAGACTGGTGCGGCTGTGCCGGGACATGGGATTTCTGTCGAAAAAAACGATGACAACCGCACCCACACTTCCCAAATTGTGGAGCGACGGCCCCTGTTCCCCCGCACCGGTGATCCCGGAGAGACAGATGTATAGGAGAATAAACAGTGAACAGTAATACCAGCAAGGAACCGCTGATCAGTGTGATCGTGCCGGTGTACAATATCATACCGTACCTGCCCCGTTGTGTGGAGAGCCTGCGGAAACAGACCTACCGGAATCTGGAGATTCTGCTGATCGACGACGGATCCACCGATGACACCCCGGCACTGTGCGACCGCCTGGCGGAGGAAGATACGCGGATCCGCGTGTTCCATAAGGAGAACGGCGGCCCCTCTTCGGCCCGCAACTTTGGACTGGAACAGGCAAAGGGAGATTATGTGGGCTTCGTGGACAGCGATGACTATGTAGACGCAGATATGTACGAGGGTCTGTACCGTGCCATTGCCGGGACCGGAATGCCTGTAGCCCAGGTGGGCAGAGATGAGATCGACAAGGATGGCAATATTCTGCCGAATATCTGCGAGCCGGTGGCACAGGCACAGGTAATCCCCGCACAGGATTTCCTGAAGGAACTGCTGATGCACCGTGGGGACTGTTCTTTTTGCACGAAGCTTCTGAGGAAAGACCTGTTCACGGAGGAAAAATTCCCCGTCGGCGCATTGAACGAAGACTTCCATCTGCTGGTAAAGATGCTGACCCGTGAAAAAAACACGGTTCCGGGGATTGCGTGTATCCCGGGACAGGCGTATCATGTATTTTATCGTCCGGACAGTAACACCCGTGATAAGAACCGTTTTTCCCGGGTATTCGCCGACAACATCGACAATGCGGATATGGTGCTTGCCCTCGTGGAGAAAAAATATCCGGAGCTGACAGAGACCGCCTTTCGTTTCGGTGTCTTTCAGCGGCTGGATTATCTGCTGCACATTCCCATCCCGCAGATGACCGGAGAAAACGAATTTTACCGGAGGGTCGTGAAGAATCTGCGCCATGGCTGGTGGAGAGCAATGAGAAATCCTTACCTCACCCGGAAGAATAAGTGTTATCATACACTGTTTGCCATCGCCCCGAAGGGAATCCGGGTATTGCACAAAAAAGTGAAACGTATCGAGTAGAAAGAAAATGTGATACAATAAGGCGTAAGGCTTTAGTGAATGACGAAAATTGGAGACAGATGTTAATAATATGAAGAATAATTTCCTGAAAATACCGATGAACAGAATTATCGCATTACTGATCATGGACACCATGTCTATTGTCATAGCGTCTTTTGCGGCAATCTATATCCGCTTCGACTTTCAGTTTAATGCGATACCGAAAGAATATATGACGAAATTTGAACATATTCTTCCGTTTAACATAGTCATCACCATACTGTTTTTTGTGATCTGGAAGCTGTATAAAAGCGTATGGCGCTATGCCAGCGCTACGGAGATGCTGAATATCGTGTTTGCCACCAGCTGTACCGCGGTGGCGCAGCTGGTATTCTGCTATCTTACCAACCAGAGAATGCCCAGAAGCTACTATATTATTTATCTGTTTCTCCTGTTCGCCATGACCTGCGGAATCCGCTTCAGCTATCGTATTCTGCGTATCATCAATATGAAACGCGCCGACATGACCCAGAAGAAGACAGGCAACAATGTCATGCTTATCGGCGGCGGAGCGGCGGCTAACGCTATCATAAAGGAAGCGGAATCCAGCCAGTTCGTCACCATGAACATCAAATGTATCATTGACGATAACCCGGGATGTCACGGCAAGTTCCTGCGTGGCGTACCCATTGTGGGCGGCAGAGACAGGATCGGGGATGCTGTGGGACAGTACAGCATCGACGAGATCATTTTCGCCATTCCTTCTGCCAACAATAAGACCCGTAAGGAAATACTGGATATCTGCAAAGAGACCGGCTGCAAACTTCGCACTTTGCCCGGCATCTATCAGCTGATCAACGGCGATGTCTCCGTATCCAAATTAAAGGAAGTGGAGATCGAGGATCTGCTGGGCAGAGATCCCATCCAGATCAACACGGAAGAGATCCTGAACTCCGTACACAATAAGGTGATCCTGGTCACCGGCGGCGGTGGCTCCATCGGAAGCGAACTGTGCCGGCAGATCGCCGCGCACCATCCGAAGCAGCTGATCATAATAGATATTTATGAGAACAGTGTCTACGAGATCCAGCAGGAACTGCTGCGGAAATACCCGGAGTTGAATCAGGTGGTACTGATCGCATCGGTACGAAATGCTGCCCGGATTGGGAAAATCTTCGAGACCTATCATCCGGACATTGTCTATCATGCGGCGGCGCATAAGCATGTGCCTCTCATGGAGACCAGCCCCAACGAGGCGATCAAGAATAATGTGTTCGGTACCTACAAGACCGCACAGGCCGCAGCCAGATGCGGGGTAAAGAAATTCGTACTGATCTCAACGGATAAGGCGGTTAACCCCACCAATATCATGGGGGCATCCAAAAGAATCTGCGAAATGGTCATCCAGATGATGAACAATACGACAGATACCAATTTCGTGGCGGTACGTTTCGGCAATGTACTGGGCAGTAACGGCAGTGTGATTCCACTGTTCAAGCAGCAGATCGCAGCAGGCGGTCCCGTGACGGTAACGGATCCGAACATCATCCGCTATTTTATGACCATACCGGAGGCCGTATCCCTGGTATTGCAGGCGGGCGCCTACGCCAGAGGCGGAGAGATCTTCGTGCTGAACATGGGAGAACCGGTGAAGATCCTGGATCTGGCTACGAACCTGATCAAACTCTCCGGTTACAAACCCGGCGAAGATATTGAGATCAAATTTACCGGCCTGCGTCCCGGTGAAAAAATGTACGAAGAACTTCTGATGAACGAAGAGGGGTTGAAAGAAACGGCCAATAAAATGATCTTTATCGGCAAGCCCATTGAATTTGACGAAGACGAATTCCGCAGACAGCTGGATATCCTGGAACAGGAAGCAGTGAAGGAAGACGGTGATATCCGCGCGGAAGTAATGAAAATCGTACCTACCTATCATCCTGCGGAGGAATGATTTTAGTATCCGGATAAAAAAGTAAGATAAAAGAATCGGAAGGGGAGACACTTTATGGCTGCAACAGTACAGCAGGACAGACAGAATCGCAGATATACCTCCATCAAGAGAAGCATAGATATTGTTTTAAGCGGATTGGGAATTATTTTATTGTCCCCGCTTTTGCTGGTGCTGTGCATTGCCATCAAAATGGATTCCCCCGGCCCGATCCTGTTCTGCCAGAAGCGGGTGGGCATCCATAAAAAACATTTTATGATTTATAAGTTCCGCACCATGCGTACCGATACGCCGAAGGATATGCCGACACATCTGCTGGCCGATCCGGAACAATACATTACAAAGACCGGAAAATTCCTGCGCAAGACCAGCCTGGACGAACTTCCCCAGATCTTCAATATTTTCAAGGGAGATATGAGTATCGTGGGTCCCAGACCGGCGCTGTGGAATCAGTACGATCTGATCGCGGAGCGGGATAAATACGGTGCCAATGATGTGCTGCCCGGCCTGACCGGATGGGCGCAGATCAACGGCAGAGACGAACTGGAGATTCCCGTAAAGGCAAAGCTGGACGGAGAATACGTGGCAAAATACGGATTCGCCATGGATCTTTGCTGCTTCTTCGGCACCTTCGCAAGTGTACTGCGCCAGGACGGCGTCGTGGAGGGTGGAACGGGAAGCATGAAAAAGGGCGATAAGTAAATATGAAAAAGATATTAATTCTGGGTGCCAATAGTTATATTGGCACTTCTTTTGAAAATTATATAAAGGAAAATTACCCGGAGGGGTACGAGATCCGCAGAACCAGTCTGCGGGGAACAGCCTGGCAGCAGGAGGACTGGAGCGGCTATGACAGCATCCTCAATGTCACAGGCAAGGCCCACGCGGACATCGCGACCCTGACAGAGGAACAGAAGCAGGAGTATTACACCGTGAACTGCGATCTGGCAGTGGAAGCGGCAAAAAAAGCCATTGCAGACGGCGCGGGACAGTATATCTACCTCAGCAGCATCATCGTCTACGGCGACAGCAGCAACAGCAGAAAACCCGTACGCATCACCGCCGATACCAGACCCCAGCCCTCCAATTTCTACGGGGACAGCAAATGGCAGGCGGAGCAGAAGCTGCAGGAGGTGTTCGCGTCAGAAGCCGGGAGAACCGTACTGGCAATCGTCCGGCCTCCAATGATCTACGGTTCCGGCAGCAAGGGCAACTACCGGATGTTGAAAAAACTGGCGGAGAAGCTTGCCGTATTTCCTACTTTTCGGAATGAGCGGAGTATGCTCTACATTGGAAATCTGGCGGAATTCCTCCGAATATTGATGGAAGAGGACAGAGAGGGTACCTTCCTGCCGCAAAATGCGGAATATGTCTGCACTGCCGATATGGTGTATGAAATCGCGAGGGCAGAGGGAAAGAAGATCCTGCGCTGGGGATGGCTGAATCCTCTGGTGGGACTTGCATTTTTCCTGCCGGGAAAGATCGGGAAAATGGCAAAGAAGGCGTTCGGCAGCATGACGATTGACCGGGAACTGAGCCTTGCGGTTCCGGGATACCAGCGATATGACCTGAAAGAAAGCGTTCGGAGGAGCAACTGAGAATGGATCGTCAGACAAAGAATTGGGAAGTCAGCATTATCACGGTGGCGTTCAACAGTGAGAAGACCATTCGCCACACCATAGAATCCGTACTGGCCCAGACCTATGACAATATTGAATATTGGATTATCGACGGTGCCAGCAGGGACCATACGGTGGAGATTGCGGAATCCTACCGGGCACAGCTGGAGGAGAAGGGCATCCGCTATCATATCCTCAGCGAACCTGACGGCGGCATCTATGACGCCATGAATAAGGGAATCCGCCATGCCACGGGAGAGATCATCGGCATCATCAACAGTGATGACTGGTATGAGCCGGAGGCCG
>Ga0129310_1000881_pt1 | contig 30867 bp, 27 predicted proteins | sample Go1ome_2_FD_94433 | JGI IMG/M metagenome (GOLD analysis project Ga0129310, IMG submission 94433) | Western lowland gorrila individual fecal microbial communities from Wisconsin, USA - Go1022A metagenome | ecosystem: Host-associated > Mammals > Digestive system > Large intestine > Fecal | place... | reverse complement strand
TGCCTCACGGTCCAAGGGAGGGAATAAGATGTCGGAAATTCGTGTTAAAGAGGGCGAGTCGCTGGAAAGCGCACTGCGTCGCTTCAAGCGCAGCACTGCTCGCAGCGGTGTGCTCGCAGAGGTCCGTAAGCGCGAGGCTTACGAGAAGCCGTCTGTCAAGCGCAAGAAGAAGTCCGAAGCAGCCCGCAAGCGCAAGTTCAAGTAATTGATCGCTTGAAATCGCTGTTGCTTTAGATTTCATACGCGTTGCTAACGCCGATGTAGGAGAGCCTGATTTCAGGCTCTCCTATTTTCATTTCAGGGAGAACGGCCTCGCCCTCTCAGTCACCTGCGGTGACAGATTCCCCCTTTTGTCGCTGTGCGACATCTTCCCCCGGAGCGGGGGAAGTCTTTCCTCAAAGTGAGAGCCTCTGGCGAACCCGGAAACCTTGCGTGGACTGCCAAGGCCTCTCCCTTTGGGAGAGGTGGATGCGAACAACGTGAGCAGACGGAGAGGGTGAGCATGCTACAGACAGGGAGAACTATTATGCTCATTACCCCCGAATATGTTTTCAAGGATGTCACCCACATCACGCCGGAATGGCTGGCGGCAAAAGGCATCACTGCGCTGGTGCTGGATATCGATAACACCCTCACCGCCGACCGCAGTCAGGAGCTGCCGGAAGAGGTGGCCGGGTGGCTGGACACCATGCGCAGGGCGGGTGTCAAGCTCACCATCGTGTCCAACGGCGCGGAAAAGCGGGTGCGGCCCTTTGCCCAGAAACTGGGCCTTGCGTACCTGTACCGTTCCGCAAAACCGCTGCCCTTTGCGCTGATGGCGGCACAGCACCGCATGGGCGTGAAGCGCCGTCAGATGGCGATGGTGGGCGACCAGCTCTATGCCGACCGTATGGCGGCAGCGCTGTACGGCATTCCGGGCCTGATGGTAGTGCCCCGCGGCCCGGACCTCGGTGCGCAGGTCATCCTCAAACGCAAGTGGGAGAAAAAACACTGGCAGAAATACTATGACCGGGGAGGCAAGACCCTGTGAGCGATTGGAAGATCCGGTTCGGCACTGCAGGCACCAGCGACAGCTTTGCAGCCCAAGGGTACAAGAGCAGTCTGGATGTGCCGGAGTACACTGCAAAGATGGGGCTGAACGCCTTCGAGTACCAGTGCGGGCGGGGTGTGCGTCTGGGACTGGACAAGGCCGCAAAAATGGCCGCACTGGCCGGGCCAAAGGATATCCTGTTCAGTGTGCACGCACCTTATTATATCAGCATGTCCAGTCTGGAAGAGGACAAGCGGCTCAACAGCATCCAGTATCTGCTGCAGAGCGCGGCGGTGTGCAGGGCACTGGGCGGCAGGCGCATTATTTTCCACTCCGGCAGCTGCGGCAAGCAGAGCCGGGAAGCGGCCCTTGAAAAAGCGCTGGATACCATGCGCCGTGCCGTGGAAGCGCTGGATGAAGCGGGCTTTGCCGATATGACTCTCTGCCCGGAAACCATGGGCAAGATCGGCCAGCTGGGCACGCTGGACGAGGTACTGGCGCTGTGTGCGGTGGACAGCCGTATCACGCCCTGCATCGACTTCGGCCACCTGAATGCCCGCACTCTGGGAGGCATCCGCTCGAAAGAGGACTACGCTGCCATCCTTGACCGCATGGCGGAAAAGCTGGGGGACCAACGGGCAGAGCGGTTCCACGTGCATTTTTCCCGCATCGAGTATTCGGCAGGCGGCGAAAAGCGCCACTGGACCTTTGCCGAGACCCAGTTTGGCCCGGAGCCGCAGCCGCTGATGGAACTGCTGGCCCAGCGGAAGCTGCAGCCGGTCATCATCTGCGAGAGCGCAGGTACGCAGGCTGAGGATGCCTGTACCATGCAGCAAATGTACCGGACGGCAGCGGGAAAAGATTAAATTGCTCGCCCTCTCAGTCAAAGCCTTACAGCTTTGCCAGCTGTTCCCCACTTTGTCGCTAACGCGACATCTCTCCCCAGCCGGGGAGAGTCTTTCCCAAAGTGGGAGCCTTTGGCAGTCTACACAAAGTGTATCTTTATGCCAAGGCCTCTCCCTTTGGGAGAGGTGCCGAACGGATGTGAGGCGGAGAGGGTGAGGAGGCTGCCGGAAAATGCTTCTCTTTGTCTGTTATGTAAAAAATTTTCTGTTTTCATCGTCTTTTTTGCCGAAACCCCTTGCCAAATGCAAAAGGATTGGGTAAAATAAATAGAGATATGCGTTAAGCATTTGAGATTAAACTAATGGAGGAATTCCTATGATTTCTGCAGGCGAGTTTCGCAATGGCGTGACCTTTGAGCAGGACGGCCAGGTTCTTCAGGTCGTTGAGTTCCAGCACGTGAAGCCCGGCAAGGGCGCTGCCTTTGTCCGTACCAAGACCAAAAACGTGATCACCGGCTCTGTGGTTGAGACCAGCTACAACCCGACCGCAAAGTTCCCGCAGGCTTTCATCGAGCGCAAGGACGTGACCTATAGCTACGAGGATGGCGATCTGTACCACTTCATGGACAACGAGACCTACGATGACATCCCTGTCAACGCAGCCGATGTGCCCGATAACTTCAAGTTCTGCAAGGAGAACGAGCTGTGCAAGCTGCTGAGCTACAAGGGCAAGGTGTTCAGCGTCGAGATCCCCAACTTCATCGAGCTGGAAGTTACCCAGACCGAGCCGGGTGTCAAGGGCAACACTGCCACCAACACCCTGAAGCCCGCTACCGTCGAGACCGGTGCTGAGATCCGTGTGCCTCTGTTCATCAACGAGGGCGACCACATCCGCATCGATACCCGCACCGGCGAGTATATGGAGCGCGTCTGATCCTTTTAACGCCAAACCGGGCTGCGGGCAACCGTCTGCCCGGTTTTTTAAAACTCCGATTTTTCTCATTTTAAGGAGGGCATTCGTATGGAACTGAACAAAAAGGCAGCTTATCTGCAGGGTCTGGTCGATGGTCTGGGCATTGATGATACCACCAAAGAGGGCAAGATCATCAAGGCCATGAGCGCACTGCTGGGTGAAATGGCTGAGGTCATCGAGAGCGTGGACGAAGATCTTTCCCGCGCCTACGACCAGATCAACGACCTGAGCGATGAGCTGGAAGATCTGGAAGCAGATCTGTACGAGGAGGACGAAGACGGCGAAAGCGAGGACGCTGAGGATGAGGACACCGATGGCGACGACGACGCCAAGGATGATGACATCGCCAGCGAGCCGTTCTACGAGGTGGCCTGCCCCAACTGCGGCGAGACTGTTTATGTCAGCGAAGATGATCTGGATGCAGGCGAAGCCAACTGTGCGCACTGCGGCGTGACCTTTGAGGTCGCTTTGGAAGGGGACGGCGAAGAGGACGCCGAGGACGGCCCCGTGCAGTACGAAGTGACCTGCCCGGAGTGCGGCACGACCTCTGTGTTTGAAGAGGACGAGCTGCTGGACGGTGCACCCAAGTGCCCCAACTGCGGCAAGCCGCTGGACTTTGAAGTGACCGAAGAGTAAAAATCCTGCCGCGGAAGACAAACAAAAAAGCTGCTGCACATTTGCTGTGCAGCAGCTTTTTGCTTACTGTGCGTTTGCCTTCTGCAGCCAGATGCTGCCGATGTCCAAAGCGTTGTACAGACCGATCTTGGTCGTCTGACGCATCACGCGCTCCTGCGGAGCCTTGGTGGTGTCGGTAGAGAGCAGCATCAGGTGGACCTTGTCTGCAACCTGCTGATCGCCCACAGGCTTGGTGGTCATGATCTGCAGATAGAGCACGTATGGGTCGGTCATATTGCCGTAGTACAGCTCGTTGTCCTTGCGGACGAGGGGCTTGCCTTTATAAGTCAGTTTTGGAGTGAATGCCATCGTGAAAGCCTCCCTATCAATAGTAGTTCAGTTCAGTATAACACATCTGTGGTGCAGGATGCAAGCTTTTGTACCCGCAAAAGGCAGGCTTTTTGCACACAATGGCATGCCTGCGTGCAAAAAAATCTGCAATTTTAGGCACTCTGGCAGAAAACAGGGCTTGTAGCGGCGCACAGATATGGTATACTAAAAGCAGAAAAAGCCCGGGCGGACCGGTGCGGAAAAGTGAGGGAAAACACCATGGCAGACTATCAGGAATACCGGCGGCGGGTGCTGCGCAGGCGCTGGCGCAGGCGGTTCATGGCGACAGGGCTTTTGCTGCTGCTCTTGATGGTGGGAGCCATCGGGATGCTGTGGAAGCGCCTGCACCGCGAAACGAGCCCCTCCGGCATGGGGCAGAACACCATCCTGCAGGAAGTGACACAGGACGACACATGGAACACGGTTTCCTATGCAGTGGCGCGGCCGCTCACGGTGCAGACGCTTGCAGACAGCACGGCCACGGCGCTGGATTTCCGTATGGCGGCTGTGCCGCAGAGCACGGCTGTGGAAAAAAGCTGGTTCAACGATGTGAGCTTTGTGGGCGACAGCCTGACGCAGGGGATGCAGCTGTACGAGGAGGGAATGCAGAATGCCATGTTCTGCGCCTACAAGGGTGTAGGCCCGAACGTGATCGTCAACGGCACCACCTGCAAGCGTGCCGATGGAACGACCGAGGTGCCGCTGGAAGCCCTGACCGCCCAGAACCCAAGGGCGGTGTATCTGCTGCTGGGAACCAATGTACTGGGCCGCGATACGGACTATTCCAGCTTTCTGACCTACTACCGGCTGATGCTGGACATGCTGAACCAGACATTGCCGAACACCAAAATTTACGTGCAGTCGATCACGCCGGTGCGTCCGGAGGTGAGCCAGAAGTCCGGCCACGAGGGACTGAACCGTGACAGGCTGTACCAGATCAACAATGAGCTGGCAGCCATCGCACTGGAAAAGGACTGCTATTTCCTCAACCTGTGGGAAGTGCTGGCAGACGAAAACGGCGATCTGATCGAGAGCTATGCTCAGCCGGACGGCTACCACCTGAGACCCGCCGGTTATGCGGCATGGGTGGACTACCTGCGGAGCCACACTGCAGAGTAAAAAGAACAAGGGGCTGCTGCACCAAATTCAGTGCAGCAGCCCCTTGTTGTGTGGGACGATTTAAAATGCCCTCCGCGTCTTACGGGTTGCGGCACCCAGCATCCGCATCGTGCCTTGGGCGGCACTCGCGTCTTGCTGGCCGCTGCCCCAACAACTCCTCCCTGTTTCCGCCGCTGGCGGCGGTCGTCGTCGTTGCTAGCCATCTTCAGCGGAAAAATTATATCTATATTTGTGGCTCAGAAACGCCTGCGGGCGTTTCTGAGCCACGTTTTCACAGAGAAAAGTTGCTAACGAAAGCGGCCCCTTCTGCGAAAATGCGTTTGTCGCGGCCTGCAGGCCGCGACAAACGCGAAATATCAATAGGGGTTCCATTGAAAAATGGTCAGAGCGAAGCGGAGAACATTCAAATCGTTTTACTGTTTAAAAGACGGAAAGCTTCAGGTCAGAACAAGCCGGTGATCTTGCCGTTGGCATCCACATCGATGCCCACAGCGGCGGGCTTTTTGGGCAGGCCCGGCATGGTCATGATATTGCCGCAGATGACCACCACGAAGCCGGCACCGGCAGCAAGGCGCACCTCGCGTACCTCCATGGTAAAGCCGGTGGGGGCACCGATGAGCTTTGCGTTGTCGCTGAAGCTGTACTGGGTCTTGGCGATGCAGACAGGCAGATTCCCGTAGCCCATGTCGGTGAGCTCGGCCAGTGTCTTGCTGGCGGCGGCGCTGTAGTTCACGCCGTCGGCGCGGTAGATCTTGGTGGCGATGGCACTGATCTTATCCTTCAGCGGCATCTCCAGCGGGTAGGTGTACTGGATGGGACGATCCTCCAGAACCTCCAGCACCTTTTCGGCCAGAGCTTTGCCGCCCTCGCCGCCCTTGGCGAACACCTCGCTCAGCACGCAGGGAACGCCCTGCTCGGCGCACACCTGCTCCACATAGGCCTGCTCTTCGGCGGTATCAGTGGGGAAGGCATTGATGGCGACCACCACCGGCAGTCCGAAGCCGTTTTTCAGGTTGTCGATATGGCGGATCAGGTTGGAGGCACCGGCCTTGACGGCTTCGAGGTTGGGCTGGCTCAGGTCGGCCTTTGCCACGCCGCCGTGGCTCTTGAGGGCACGCACGGTGGCCACCAGCACGCAGGCGCTGGGTGCGATGCCTGCATAGCGGCACTTGATATCCAAAAACTTCTCTGCGCCCAGATCGGCACCGAAACCGGCCTCGGTGATGGTGTAGTCAGCCAGAGAAAGGCTCAGCTTGGTGGCCAGCACGCTGTTGCAGCCGTGGGCGATGTTGGCAAAGGGACCGCCGTGGATGATGGCGGGATTGTTTTCCAGCGTCTGCACAAGGTTCGGGTCCAGTGCGTCCTTCAGCAGGGCGGTCATGGCACCGGCAGCGCCGATCTCACCGGCGGTGACAGGCTTGCCGTCGTAGGTGTAGGCGCACACGATCTTGGAAAGACGCTCCTTCAGATCGGAAATGCTGGTGGCAAGGCAGAAGATCGCCATCACCTCGCTGGCAACGGTGATATCAAAGCCGTCCTCGCGGGGGGTGCCGTTCACCTTGCCGCCCAGACCGTCTACGATGAACCGCAGCTGACGGTCATTCATGTCCATGCAGCGCTTCCATGTGATGCGGCGGGGGTCGATGTTCAGCGGGTTGCCCTGCTGGATGCTGTTGTCGATCATAGCAGCCAGCAGGTTGTTGGCTGTGCCGATGGCGTGCAGGTCGCCGGTAAAGTGCAGGTTGATGTCCTCCATGGGCACCACCTGTGCGTAGCCGCCGCCGGCAGCACCGCCCTTGACGCCGAACACCGGGCCAAGGCTGGGCTCACGCAGGCAGAGCATGGTCTTTTTGCCCAGAGCGTTCATGGCATCGGCCAGACCCACGCTGGTGGTGGTCTTGCCCTCGCCCGCCGGGGTGGGGCTGATGGCGGTGACGAGGATCAGCTTGCCCTGCTTTTTGGCATCGTGGATCAGGCGGTGGTCGATCTTGGCCTTGTAGCGGCCATAGGGGATCACGTGCTCATCGGAAAGGCCCAGCTGGGCGGCGATCTCGGTGATGGGTCTCATCTTTGCTTCCTGTGCGATCTCGATATCGGTTTTCATCAGACATCCTCCTTTGGAAGCCGTTTTCACAAGCATTGCACGCCGCCTGAACGGCCTTTTTGCTCGCATCCTGCGTTGCTTTCTCTTGCGATCTGTGTCAGGATCGCTGCGAAAAATCGCCTTGTCTGCGGGCAAAAAATCTCGCCATTCAGCGTACCCAGCTTATAAAAACAACTTCCGACAACAAAAAGGGCAGCTTTGCGCAGCAATTGCGCAAGGCTGCCCAGACGGTCGGCATTGACTCTCCTGCGCATCCGCACTGTGGTGCTCCACAAGGTTCCGTCAGCGGAAACGCAGTCTCTATGCTGTAAAGATAGCACATCACCGGGGTGTTTGTCAAGGAAAAACAGTGTTAAATATTTTGCGTTATAAGATGGGTTGTGGTATACTTATCATGGTTTATTCTGAAATTTTAGAAAGCAGGAATCCCTTTTATGCTGCAAAACCCTGAATTGCATTATCTGGATAACGCCGCCACCACGATGGTTGCTCCCGAGGTGGCGGATGTGATCGACAAAGCCATGCGGGAACACTGGGCAAACCCGTCCAGCCTGTACGGCCCCGGTGCCCGCAGCGAGGAAGCGCTGAACACCGCCCGTGCCGCTGTGGCCCGCACACTGGGCTGCAAGAGCCGGGAGCTGTATTTTACCTCCTGCGGCAGTGAGAGCAACAATCTGGCTCTGCTGGGCGCGGTGTACACCCGCACCTTTGGCAAGGGCATCGTGGTGTCCGGCTTTGAGCACCCCAGTGTCCAGCGCCCGCTGGAAGAGCTGGCGAAGCAGGGCTATGATGTCACGGTGGTCAAACCCCGCCCGGACGGCACACTGGACATGGACCGGATGCTGGAGCATGTGGACAAAAATACCATCCTTGTGGCCTGCATGATGGTGAACAACGAGGTGGGCACCTGCAACGATGTGGAACGCCTTGCCGCCGAGGTCAAGCGCCGCAACAGCCGCACCATCGTCCATGTGGATGCGGTGCAGGCGTGGATGCGTGTGCCCATCAAGCTGGACAACATCGACACCCTGTCGGTGAGCGGCCACAAGATCCATGCCCCCAAGGGCATTGGTGCGCTGTACCTGTCCGACCGTCTGGTGCAGGCGTTCCGGCCGCCCTATCTGGGCGGTGAGCAGGAGCGCGGCCTGCGCCCCGGCACCGAGAACCTGCCCTATGCCATGGGTCTGGCGGCAGCCGCCACCCGTCTGGCAAAGACCATGAAGAGCCGTGACACCGCCATGCGGGCGCTGAACCAGCGCCTGCGGGAAGGGCTGAAGGCTTTCCCGGAGGTGGAGATCAACAGCCCGGAAAACGCCGTGCCCGAGGTGCTGAACTTCAGTGAGAACTGCATCAAGAGCGAGACCATGCTGGCATGGCTGGCCGAAGCACAAATTTACGTTTCGTCGGCCAGCGCCTGCGGCCGGGGCCAGCCCAGCCATACGCTGGCGGCCATGGGCAAAGACCCGCTGGCCATCGATACGGCGATCCGGGTGTCCTTCTGCGGCGATAACACCCCCGAGGATGTGGATGCCTTCCTTGACCGCTTTGAGGACGGCATGAAGCATCTGCAGAAGATCCGGAAGTGATTCCGCAGGCAGAACCATCTGGAATGGCCGCCGCTTTGCTCTGGCCATGTTTAGAGGAAGGATCATTCTGATTAGGGCGTTTGTCGTGCCCTGCGGGGCACTCCAAACGCATTTTTACGGAAGGGGTCCGGACCGGCAGATGCAGCAAATTGTTTCTCTGCATTTTTCGTCAGGATACTTTCGCGAATAGGAGAATGGATGCCGCTGACCGTTACGACCCTGCCCGTGAAAAAGTGTTCTGGAAATGACCGCAGTCATTTCCAGAACACAAATATAAATATTAAATTTTCCGCTGAGAATGGCCAGAGCGTAAGCGGAGGCCATGTTAAATCGTAACCTAGGAGATACAACATTTATGCATGAAATCATTATGGGCTATCAGGGTGAGATGTCCCTGAAAGGCCTCAACCGCAACCAGTTCGAGTCGGCGATGATGAAGATCCTGCGCTACCGGCTCAAGACCGTGGGCAAGTTCAAGGTCTACTGCACTCAGTCCACCTTTTACATGGAACCCGAGGAAGAGGATGTGGACATGGATCTTGCCTTTGACCGGGTAAGCAAGGTGTTCGGCCTTGCGGCGCTCAGCCGCGCCGTGGTCTGCGACAAGGACTTTGACACCATCTGCCAGACCGCTGAGGATTACCTCGGCGCCAGCCTGCACGGCATCCGCACCTTCAAGGTGGAGGCGCGCCGTTCCGACAAGACCTACCCCATGACCAGCCCTGAACTGATGCGGGAGCTGGGTGCCTACCTGCTGGGCAAACACAACTACCTCAAGGTGGATGTGCATAACCCGGATTTTAAGGTGATCGTAGAAATTCGTGATTACGGTGCCTACATCCACGGCCCCAAGGTGCCCGGTGAGGGCGGCCTGCCTGTGGGCACCAGCGGCCGTGCACTGAACATGCTGTCCGGCGGCATCGACAGCCCGGTGGCGGCTTACCGCATGGCTAAGCGCGGTCTGGCTCTGGACCACATCCACTTTGCGTCTCCTCCGTACACTTCGGAGCGCGCAAAGCTCAAGGTGAAGGCACTGGCGCAGCTCACCAGCATCTATACGGGCAGCTCCAATCTGTTCGTCGTGCCCTACACCAAGCCGCAGGAGTACATCCGGGATAATGCCCCGGATGTGCTGTTCACGGTGCTGATGCGCCGCAGCATGATGCGCATTGCCAATGTGATTGCCAAAAAGCAGGGCTGTGAAGCCCTTGTTACCGGCGAGAGTCTGGCTCAGGTGGCCAGCCAGACCGTCAAGGCCCTGCAGTGCACCGATGCTGCGCAGGACCTGCCCATCCTGCGCCCGCTCATCGGCATGGACAAGACCGAGATCGTGGAGACGGCCCGCCACATCAACACGTTTGAGACCAGCATCCTGCCCTATGAGGACTGCTGCACCATCTTCACCCCGCCGCATCCGAAGATCCGCCCGGAGCTGGCCGAAATTCTGGAAGCCGAAGCCGCTATGCCTGGCCTTGCCGCGCTGGAAGCCGAAGCAGCAGAGAGCGCCGAGCGCATCCGCATCCGTATCACCGATCAGGTAGAATTTGAGGGTTGATTTATCCATGACAGCAGAGATCATCAGTGTGGGTACCGAGCTGCTGCTCGGCAACATTTTGAACACCAACGCCCAGTATCTGAGCCGCGAGCTGGCGGCATTGGGCATCACGGTCCAGCGCGAGAGCACCATTGGCGACAACCACGACCGTCTGGCAGATTTTGTCAACGAAGCAAAGCGGCGGTGCGACCTGCTGGTGTTTACCGGCGGGCTTGGCCCCACCGCAGACGACCTGACCAAGGAGACGGTTGCCGGCTGCTACGGCGACACGCTGGCCTTTGACCCGGAAGAATGGCAGAAGATCGTGGAATTCTTCACGCGCACCGGGCGCAAGACTACCCCCAACAACCGCAAGCAGGCCATGGTGCCGGTGAACGGCCACAAGATCATCAATCACCACGGCACTGCTCCCGGGGCGTGGTTCGAGCAGGATGGCCATTGCGCTGTGCTGATGCCCGGCGTGCCCCACGAAATGAAGGCCATGTGGGAGGAGAGCGTGCGCGGCCTGCTGCTGGCCCGCCAGAACTGCACCCTGCATTCCATCACGCTGCGGGTGCTGGGCGGCGAAAGCGATATCGAATACCGCGTGCGGCATCTGCTGGAAAATGCAAACCCCACCGCCGCCATCTACTGCAAGACCGGCGAGTGCGAGATCCGCATCACGGCCCGGGCAGAAAACGACAGTTCAGCCGAAAAAATGTGCCGCGCATACGCCACAAAGTTCTATGATCTGCTGGGTGATGCGGTGTATGATGAGGATGTGACCGGTCTGGAAGAGACTCTGGTGCACACCCTGAAGGAAAAGGGGCTCACCATTGCCACGGCAGAAAGCTGCACCGGCGGCATGATCGCCCAGCGGCTGACCAATGTGTCCGGTGCAAGCGAGGTGTTCGGCTTCGGCTTTGTCACCTACTGGGAACAGGCCAAGGCAAAAATGGTGGGTGTGGAACCGGCAGTCATTGCAAAATACAATGTGGTGTCTGCCCCTGTGGCGGCACAGATGGCACTTGGCGCGGCAGAAGCTGCCGGGGCCGATATCGCTGTCAGCGTCACCGGTCTGGCAGGCCCCAACGGCGGCGATGCCGTCCGCCCGGTGGGCACGGTGTATCTGGGTGCGGCCTGCGGCGAGACCGTTTATGTGAAAAAGCTCTTCGTCTCCCGCCCCGACCGTGCGCTGGTGCGTGCCCGCGCGGCACAGGCGGCACTGGAACTGGCGCTGCGTCTGGCGCAGGGCAAGGTTCCTGCAGATACACAGCCACTGGCAAAAAGCGCCCGGTATGATGCTGCGGCTCTGACGGCACTGGACAGCACCTTCCTCAAGGGTTAATACGAGCGGCCCCGGGCCGCGGGGGTGAAGCAGTTGATACACGAAGAAAAAACGCAGACCACCTGTGTGCTGCGTCTGTTTGGTGTGCCGCTGTGGGCGGTGCAGCAGGCAGCACAGCAGGCAGACATTGCAGCCCAATGCCGTGCCCGTGGGGCGGAGGTGCTTGCGGCCCTGCAGGCCGAAACGCCTGCCGGGCTGGAAAAGGCCCGCAAGGCCCTGTGCAGCCGCTTTGGGGCAGAGCTCTATGGAGAAGGGGAGACGACCCTTGTTCATGCAGCGGTGCAGGCGCTGGAAACGCACCGCAGGCTGCTGGTATGCTGTGATGCGGATGCAGGCACTCTGCTGGAAGCCCGGCTGGAAACGGTGCCGGGTGCAGAAAAGGTGTTCGATTTTGGGGCTTTGAGCTATGCGGACGCAAAGATCCGGGAAAAGCTGAGCGCCAGGACCTGCCGTGTGAAAGGCGGGCCCATTCCGGCAAAACTGGCCCGTGTGCAGGCGGCACAGCGTTTTGTGGGCGCAGATCTTGCCGCCGGGTGTGTGGAGCGCGCCGAGGACACCGTGCTGTTTCTGGGCAGCCGCAGGGGCTGCTGGGTGCGCACAGTGGCGAACACGGACGCACCGGCCCTCTGGCTGCTGGACATGATCCGTCGTGCTGCAGCCGGTCTGCCGCAGGCGGCGGGGACAAGCTGGCAAAAATACGGCAGGGCGGTCCCGGCGGATGCGCTGACGGCGCGATCGCTGCCGGACAAGCTGGAAGGAACGGCGTCTGCTGTTCCGGCAAAGCCGCCCCGCAAACGGCACAGGGTGCGGAATGCCCTGATTTTTCTGCTGGTTCTGGCACTGGCTGCGTTTGCCGCTGCATGGTATTACACCGGCGGCGACCTGACCGCCCTGCCCCAGAGACTGCAGAGCCTTGGCGCCGACAGCCTGCCCCATGCGGGGGCAAAACTGATCTAAAAAAGATCCCGGAGGGTGCGAACCTTCCGGGATTTTTTGTTTATAAAGGCGATTTTTTAAGAGATGCAGTGTGCTGCTCCGAACCCATCCGTGAAAAAGAACCTCCGGAAAATCCACGGATTTTTCGGAGGTTCAAATAAATAATAAATTTTCCGAATGGTTATGCCTTGTGGTCGCTCAGCCACCGCAGAGCCATATAAACATAGGCCGCAGAGCCTTCGTACAGCACGCTGTCGTCAAAGCGCACCTTGGGGTGGTGCTGGCCGTAAACATAGCCCTCCTTGGCATTTCCGGCGGAGAGGAACATGCTCACGGTAGGCACTTCATGGCTGACAAAGGCAAAGTCCTCGCTGCCGCCGCCGGGCTTGCCGCCGGTGAGGGCGGTCATGTCCATGGCGCCCTTGCCCAGCAGCTCGGTCATATAGGTCAGGGCATCACCTGCCAGCGGCTTGTCCACCACCATGCAGGGGCAGTGGTCGCTGAATTCTACCTCGGCGGTGCAGCGATAGGCTGCCGCCACGCCCTGTGCGATCTCGGTCATGCGCTGGTGGATCTGCTCACTGACTGCGCCCTCGGGGTCTACCGTGCGGATGGTGCCCCACATGTCGGCTGTATCCGGGATGACGTTGGAGGCCTTGCCCGCCTCGAACCGGCCCGTAGTGAACACGCCGAACTTGGCGGGATCCAGCTCACGGCTGTTGATCTCTTGCAGGGCAATGTGGATGTGGGCTGCTGCAGTGATGGGGTCGATGCAGGCGTTGGGCATGGAGCCGTGGCCGCCCTTGCCATGGACGGTGATGTGGTACTGCTCGCAGCTTGCCATGGTGATGCCGCCGCCCGGCACCAGCACCGTGCCCACCGGCAGGGGCATCCCGGCCAGAACGTGGAACATCACGGCAGCGTCCACCTTCGGGTTTTCCAGCAGGCCGTTTTTCAGCATGTCCAGCGAGCCCTGAAAAATTTCCTCGGCAGGCTGGAATTCCAGCTTCACGGTGCCTTCGATCTCGTCTTCGTGAGCCTTCAGCAGCTTTGCCGCGCCCAGCATCATGGCGGTGTGCATATCGTGGCCGCAGCCGTGCATCCGGCCCGGGATCTCGGAAGCAAATTCCTCACCGGATTCTTCCTGAATGGGCAGGGCGTCCATGTCGCCGCGCAGCAGGATGGTCTTGCCGGGGCGCTTGCCGCCTGCCAGCGCGAGAACGCCGCATCTGCCGCAGTCCTGCGGGGCATAGCCCATTTCGGTCAGGGCCTTTTTCACCAGCGCTTTGGTCTGCGGCAGATCAAAGCCCACCTCGGGGTGGCGGTGCAGGGTGCGCCGCCATTCGCGCAGCTGGGGTTCCAGCTCTTTTGCGGCGCTGAGCAGTTCTTCCGGTGTGATCATTTCAAAATCAACTCCCTCTTATTTTATAAAGAAAACCCTCTCGGGCATTGGCCGTGACGGAGAGGGCTCTTTATTCCTTAGTTCTCGTCCGTCGGGGTGCCTTCCGGATGATACTTGGCACAGGTGCACTTTTTCCACTTCAGGCCGCTGCCGCAGGGGCAGGGGTCGTTGCGGCCGATTTTGATCACCCGCACAGGCTGGCCGTGGGGTGCACCCTTGGCACCGGGAGCGCCGTTGCCGGGCACAAAGCCTTCGCCGGTGGGCTTTGCCACCTGCTCACGCTTGGGGGCAGCACCGGCCTGACGGATCTCGATGGTCAGCAGCATCTTCACACTGGACTCACGGATGGAATCCACCATCTGGTCGAACATGTCAAACCCTTCGATGCGGTACTCCACAACAGGATCCTTCTGGCCGTAGCCGCGCAGTGCGATGCCCTGACGCAGCTGATCCATGTTGTCGATGTGATCCATCCACATGCGGTCCACACACTTGAGCAGACAGATGCGTTCCAGCTCGCGCATGACCGGGGCACCGTAGCGCTGCTCCTTGTCGGCAAGGATCTTCATGCCGCGGTCATACAGCATATCGGCAATGCTCTGACGGGAGATATCCTCAAAGTCGGCCACGACATAGTGCAGGTCGGCGTCGGTGGTCAGCCAGCCCAGATAGTGGCGGCGCAGGGCACCAAAGTCCCAGTCGTCCTTCACATCACCGGCCAGGAACTGGGCACAGCTGGAATCGATGTTCTCCCGCAGCATCTTGTGCATCTCGGTGCTGATGTCCTCGCCGTCCAGCACCTTGCGGCGCTGGCCATAGATGATCTCGCGCTGCTGGTTCATCACATCGTCGTACTTCAGCACGTTCTTGCGGATCTCGAAGTTGCGGCCTTCCAGCTTTTTCTGGGCGCTTTCCAGCGTGTTGGTGATCATGCGGTTCTCGATGGGCGTGTCCTCGTCGATCTTGAGGGTATCCATCAGGCTGGAGACGCGGTCGCCGCCGAACAGGCGCATCAGGTCATCTTCCAGACTCAGGTAGAAGCGGGAAGCACCCGGGTCGCCCTGACGGCCGGCACGGCCGCGCAGCTGGTTGTCGATGCGGCGGCTCTCGTGGCGCTCGGTGCCGATGATGAACAGGCCGCCTGCAGCACGCACTTCCTCGGCCTCGGCATCGATCTGGGGCTTGCACTGGGCGTACAGCTCATCAAAGCGCCTGCGGGCCGCAAGGATGTTGGCGTCCTCGGTGTCGCCGTGGCCGTTTGCTTCGGTCAGCAGCATCTCCACCGCTGCCGGGTCGGCGTCCTCGGGCTTTTCGGGATTCAGCAGGTTCTCACAGAAGTGCTCCTTGCGCATCTGGGCCTTGGCCATGAACTCGGCATTGCCGCCCAGCATGATATCGGTACCACGGCCTGCCATGTTGGTGGCGATGGTGATGGCACCCTTTTTACCGGCCTGCGCCACGATCTCGGCCTCGCGCTCGTGGTTCTTGGCGTTCAGCACATTGAAGCTGCGAGTGTACTTCTGCAGCATTTTTGCCAGTGTTTCGCTCTTTTCCACGCTGACCGTACCCACCAGCACGGGCTGGCCCTTCTGGTGGCATTCCAGCACCTGCTGGATAACGGCATTGTATTTGCCGTTGACCGTCTTGTAGATGGCGTCCGGATAATCGATGCGCTGACGGGGACGGTTGGTGGGCACCGTGACGATGTTCAGGCCGTAGATCTCGGTGAACTCGGTGGCCTCGGTCTTGGCGGTACCGGTCATGCCGGACAGCTTTTTGTACATGCGGAAGTAGTTCTGGAAGGTGATGGTAGCCAGCGTTTTGCTCTCGGCGGCGATCTTTACGCCCTCCTTGGCCTCGATGGCCTGATGCAGGCCTTCGTTGTAGCGGCGGCCGATCATCAGACGGCCGGTGAACTCGTCCACGATGATGACCTGACCATCTTTGACCACGTAATCGATGTCCCGCTGCATCACGCCGTAGGCCTTGATGGCCTGATCGATGTGATGGGCAAGGGTCATGTTCTCGGCGGCGGCAAGGTTCTCGACCTTGAAGTAGGCTTCCGCTTTCTTGATGCCGCTGGCAGTCAGGGTACAGGTCTTGTGCTTTTCGTCCACGACGTAATCGCCGTCTGCCTGTTCATCGGTGGACACTTTATCTTCCAGCTCCACCACTACGCTCTTGCGCAGGGTGCGCACAAAGCGGTCCACCTGCGTGTACAGGCTGGAGGAATCCTCGCCGCGGCCGGAAATGATCAGGGGCGTGCGGGCTTCATCGATCAGGATGGAGTCCACCTCATCGACGATGGCGAAGGCGTGGCCGCGCTGCACCATGTTGGCTTTATAGGTCACCATGTTGTCGCGCAGGTAGTCAAAGCCGAACTCGTTGTTGGTGCCGTAGGTGATGTCGGCGGCGTAGGCGGCGCGGCGTGCATCGCCGTCCATGCCCTGTGCGATCAGGCCGACGCTCAGACCCAGCCAGCGATAGAGCTTGCCCATCCACTCGCTGTCGCGCTTGGCAAGGTAATCGTTGACGGTGACAACATGCACGCCCTCGCCGGTGAGGGCATTCAGGTAGGCGGGCAGGGTGGCCACAAGGGTCTTGCCTTCACCGGTCTGCATTTCGGAAATATCACCGCGGTGCAGGGCGATGCCGCCGATGATCTGCACGGGGAAGTGCTTCATGCCCAGCACGCGCCATGCGGCTTCGCGGCAGACGGCAAATGCATCGGGCAGGATATCGTCGGTAGTCTTGCCGTCGGCCAGCTGCTGTTTGAAAGCGGCCGTCTGGGCCTGCAGCTCCGCATCGGACAGGGCAGCATATTTGCCTTCCAATGCAAGCACCTGCTTGGCGATGGGGTTGATCTTTTTCAGCTCCCGGTCGGAGAAGCTGCCAAAGAGTTTTTCAACAAGGGACATTGGTAACACCTCATAGATCAAATTCGGGAAAATGTTTCCCGGAGATAGACATAACAATACTACTATATGATACACCAAAGCGGCAGACACGTCAAACCTGCAAGGTTATTTTAGCCGTTTTTTGAATGAATTTTCTGTAAATTTGCGCTGGCAGGAGGTTCATAAACGGAAAAGATATGTGGTGGAGGCGAACAGCCTCGCCCTCTCCGTCTGCTCCCGCTGGTCGCATTCACCTCCCCCAAGGTGGGAGACCTTGGCAATCCACGCAAAGTTTCCGGTTTCGCCAGAGGCTCCCCCTTTGAGGAAAGACTTCCCCCGGTCCGGGGGAAGATGTCGCGCAGCGACAAAAAGGGGGAGCTGGCGAGCGAATGCGAGACTGAGAGGGCGAGCCAGCTAAAACAAAAACCACCTCTGATTTTGCAAATCAGAAGTGGTCAGATGTACATTATAAGGTTTCCAGCAGCTGCGGCAGCTGAGCCAGATCGTCGATGACGTGGGGGCATACCGCTTCCAGCCGTTTGCGGGACTGATGCCCGCCGGTGTAGAGCACACACCCTGTGCCAAGTGCAGCGGCAACCTCGGCGTCGTGCTGGGTGTCGCCGACCATTACGCAGGCGGCAGGGTCGATACCGCTTTGGGCAAGCCAGTTCCGGCCCACCTGCACCTTGCTGACGCCATAGATGTCTGCAAGGCCGAGCAACTCGGTAAAATAGCCCTGCAGGCCCCGCGCGGCTACCTGCTCGATCAGGTAGTCCCGGCGGGAGGCAGACAGCACGCTCTGCCGCCAGCCCCGGCGCGAAAGCTCGGCCAGCGTCTCGGCAGCGTGTGCAGAGGGGGGACAGGCATCCACGCCTGCGTTGTAGTGCGCCATAAAGCACTCGGCCAGCTCCGGATAGGGATGTCTGGCAAAGTCGAAGCCGGCGCGGATGTAGTATTCCTCAATGGGAAAACCGAAAATTTCCCGGTAGGCGGCCAGATCGTACCGCTGCGGATAGCCATGGGTCTCCAGCATCCAGTTGAGACAGCTGTGGGTGAAGTCCAGATCATCCATCAGGGTGCCGTTCCAGTCCCAGAAGATCATACCGTTTGCCTGCATGGAAACCTCCGATTTTTAGAAGCCGTTTTCCGCGAACGGATCAGCGCGCTGTGAAAACAGCGGCTTATTCTGCTGCAAAGAGCTCGTTCAGGGCCTTGCTGCTCTCGATGATCTTCACCAGCAGCACACCCAGAACGGTGCAGCTGATGAGCTCGCCGATGCCCACGGAGATGCCGTTGGTGATGCAGGCCAGCCAGATGGGGGCGCTGGAGGTGGGGTCCGGGAACATGACGGCGATCTCGATGCCGATGATCACCGCATTGAACAGTACCGGCGGCAGGGAAGGGGCCACAGCCAGACCCTTGAAGCGGATGTTCCGCAGCTTGTAGGTGACAAGGCAGGCCAGCAGGGTGGCAAGGGTGCCAAAGATGACATCCACGATGGTGGAGCCCAGCAGGTTTGCCAAAAAGCAGCCCAGTACCACACCGGCAATGTACTCGGCACCGAACACCGGCAGCAGGCAGAGCGCCTCAGCCACACGTACCTGTACCGCGCCATAGGAGAGCGGCTGCAGGGCCATGCAGAGCACAACATAAATGGCTGCGACCACGCCGCAGCGCACCAGTTTACGGATGGAAGGATTCTGATTCATGATATAATACTCCAGCGGGATGATTTTGACCGCACAGGGCCGCCAGCCCCTGTGGGTTTGGCCCGGCATGGTTCGAGACACGCCGGGGAGCCTAAAATCCTAAGTTGCTCTGAAAGGATGCCGCACAAAAAGCACAGCAAAAGGCAGTATAGCATAATTTTTGGCAGATTGCAACGAATTTTCGCAGAATCAGGTACAGATGCAGTTTTTGGTTTGGACCCTTCCGGTGAAAAAGAGGTTCCGAAAAGCCCGCAGGCTTTTCGGAACCTCAAAATTTTAAATGATGATTCCTCTGAATGTGGCCGGAGCGCAGCGGCGGCCATTTCAGATGGTTTTACCCTCTGGGATGACCGGTATACACCAGAGCCACCGTGTCGGGGCCGGTGTTGGCAGAAACGACGCCGCCCAGCTCAAACACCAGCAGAGGCGGCTTGCCAAAGGCCTTGCGGCAGGCCTTTTCCAGATCTGCTGCCTGCGGGATGTTCGTGTGGCCGATCATATAATCGAAGTCCTCTACGCCCTCGCAGCGCTGTTTGCACAGCTCCACCATGGCGGGCACCACCTTGTCATCGCCGCGCACCTTGGCTTCCACCTTGGTCTTGCCGTCGATCAGCGTAATGATGGGGCGAATGCCCATCAGCTCGCCCATGACGGCGGCAGCGGCAGAGATGCGTCCGCTCTTTTTCATCTGCTTCAGGCTGTAGGGGCCCAGAACGATCTCCATGCAGTCCATCTGGGTCTCGAACTCATGGATCACATGGCTGATCTCCGCGCCGTTCTTCAGCTTGCGGGCCATTTCGCACAGATACCAGCCGAACACCATGGAATAGGTGTGGGGGTCCAGCAGATGGATCTTCAGATGGTGCTCCGGGCGCTCTTCCCGCAGCATCCCCTGTGCCATGAGTGCGTTGTTATAGGTGGAAGAGCCGGATTTGTTGATGGGAACATGGATGACATCGGTATAGCCCTCATCCACGTACTGGCAGTATTTTTCACAGAACTGGATGGGGGTGATGGCAGCAGTGGAGGGCACGCCCTTGGCGGCACGCATCTTATCGTAGAATTCGGTGTTGGTGCAGCTCTCACGCTCGATATAATCCACATCATCCAGCAGGATGTGGAAGCTCATGATGTCAATGCCGTATTTTTCGGCCATCTCCTGCGGGATATCGCAGGAGGAATCGGTCAGGATCGCGATCTTGCTCATAATTTCCCTCATTTCCATTGGTAATCTCGTAAATGTCCGTGGTCCAGAAGCTCCGGAAAGTCCCACTGGCGCAGCACCTCGTATACGCCCACAGCCACGCTGTTGGAAAGGTTCAGGCTGCGGCAGGTGTCCCGCATGGGCATCCGGATACAATGCTCCTGATTGGCTGCAAGCAGTGCTTCCGGCAGGCCGGCGTCCTCGCGCCCGAACACGAGATAGCTGCCGTCCGGGTAGCTCACATCGGTGTAGCGCTGGGGCGCCTTGGTGGTAAAATAGTAATAGGGGCCGCTGTTTTTGGCAAAGAACTCATCCAAACTGTCATAATAGCTGATGTCGAGGTAGTGCCAGTAGTCCAGCCCCGCGTGCTTGAGCTTTTTGTCATCGATGGCAAAGCCCATGGGGCCCACCAGATGCAGGCGGCAGGCCGTGCAGGCACAGGTGCGGGCCACGTTGCCGGTGTTCTGCGGGATGCGCGGCTCCACAAGAACGATGTTCAGAGTCGGTTTTTCGTTCATGGGTCGGTCTCCTTATTCGATCATGGACGCAGGGCACAGGCGCGGCAGCAGCGGCTCGAACCAGACGCCAAAGCGGGTATCCTGTGCGGCGGGAGTGCTCTGGATGGAAAGCGCCACGAACTCGGCGGCGTTGTCGGCGGCGGCACTCAGGGCGTTGCCCTGCAGCAGCGAGCCGATGAGCACGGCACCGTACAGATCGCCGGTGCCGGGAAAGCTGCGACTGATGTGCAGCTTTTTGACCAGAAAGCGGTCTCTGCCGCTGCCTGCGCAGCCGATGTACTTGCCCAGCGGCAGGCCGGTGACGACAGCCCCCGGGGCCAGAGTGGTCAGCTCGTCGGCCAGAGCCTGTGCAGCCTCGTCGGTGAGCGGCTCGGTGCACGGCTCACGCTGCAAAAGCAGCTGCGCTTCGGTGTAGTTGGGCAGGATCAGGTCTGCGGACTGGCACAGGGCGCGGATGCGGTCGATGAGGGCCGGGGTGACGGTGGAATAGGCCTTGCCGTTGTCGCCCATCACCGGGTCCACCACCTTTTTGGCAGCGGGCCAGTACGCAAATGCTTTTTCAGCCAGCGCTACCTGTGCCTCGCCGCCCAGATAGCCGGTATAGATGCAGTCAAACTCCACACCCAGAGCGTGATAATGCTCCAGCGCCTGCTGGCCGTAGGCAGAGCCGTCCAGCCGTGCAGGGGTGCCCAGACCGCCCGTGTGGGTGGAAAGCACTACCGTGGGCAGGGCCACCGGTTGCACGCCCATGACCGACAGCACCGGCAGGATGACCGCCAGACTGCAGCGGCCCATGCCGGAAAGATCGTGGATGCAGAGAACTTTTTTGGGTTCAACAGGGTGTATCAAATAAGGGGACCTCCTTGCCAGTATGCAGTACGGGCTGCGGCCGGTTTGGGCCGGGCACACAGACCCATAATAAATTTCACGACACAGTATACCACAAATTTCTGCATAAAAAAAGCGGATACCAGATACTTTATTGGAAATAATAACGCCGGAGACCGGATCTTTTCACCGAAAGGAGCTTTGAAGATGAAACACGAAACGAACAGTTCTTCCGGGATGCTGCTGGGGATGGCGGCCGGCGCGGCACTGGGTGCCGTGGGCGTGATGGCTGCCACCCAGAACCAGCGCCAGCTGCGCCGCACCACCCGCAAGGTGGTGAAGGGCGCGGAAAACGCCGTTTTGCAGCTGGACAAAATGGTGGGGGACTTTGTGGAAAAGCACATGGAAGGGTAAAAAGCAAAGAACGGCGTTCCGGACGGGACGCCGTTCTTTGCTTTGAAAAGCTCATTTGTTCCAGATGCACATGCGGGCCGAAGTATTGATCTCGCCCAGAACGCTCAGATCCATCTGGATGTTGCAGGTCACGGTAAGGGACTTGTTGACATCGTCACCGGTCAGCACCGAGGCGGGCAGGTTCTTGATGGTGAGCACGCCGGTGCCCTTGGACACCTCGCCGGTCACAGCGCCGGTGTAGTTCACATCGCCGATGGTCAGGCCGGTCAGATAACCGGTGACGCCCATCTTGCTCACCTGACTGATGGGCAGGGTGAGGGTGTAGGTGCCGTTGGACTGGCGGGTAAGGCTGGCATCGCGGTCCGTGTCGATGCCGGAGTTGGCCATGGATTCCTTATCGGATCTTTCCTTCCAGAATTTAACGCCCACGTTCAGGGTAGCAGCGGCGCTGGCACCAAAGGTGAACATGCACAGCAACAGTACCGAAAGCAGGGCGGCGCTTACGCGTTGACAGGTCTTAGTCATGGATATCTGCCTTTCTTTGCCGCAAAGGCGGCCTTGTCCGGCACACAAAATACCGGAACTCTCAATGCTAAAATAGCATGGACGTGTAAAAATGTCAATCTGCTTCGTGAACCTTTCACAAAAACGTTGCACATCAGAAACAAAAAACAGGTGTTTTTGAGCTGTTGGCTCCTATGCTGCAGGCAGCCGGTCTTTTACCGGGAAAACACAACACCGGACAGCCCGCAGGCTGTCCGGTGTTGAAAACGGAAAAACTAGTTCGGCTTAGACCTCAAAGTTGGGGTCGTCCTTCAGCACATGGATGTTGGTCATAAAGGCGCTCTGCTCCGGATCAGCGAAGGGAGCTTCCTTGACGTACTTGTTCAGCTGGATGGCCGTGCGTGCGGGGTCGGCAATGGTGCCTGCGCCGCCGATGCAGCCGCCCGGGCAGCCCATGCCTTCCAGCAGGTAGCCGTTGTACTTGCCGGCCTTTGCCAGCATCAGCAGCTTCTTGCACTCGGCCAGACCCTGTGCGGATGCGATCTTCACATCCATATCCGGGTGCCATTCCTTGATCTTGTCGGCAACGGCCTTTGCCACGCCGCCGGACTGTGCAAAGCCGCGGCCTGCTGCGGAAGCGTGGATCAGATCCTGCTCGTTGGGATCGACTTCCAGATCTGCCACGTCGATGTCCTTTGCCTCGATGATGCCGGCCAGCTCCTCAAAGGTGAGCACGAAGTCCACATCCGAGCGGACGGTGCGGCGGGAAGCTTCCAGCTTCTTGGCGGCGCAGGGTCCGATGAAGCACATACGGGCTTCGGGGTCGGCCTTCTTCATCATGCGTGCGGTGAACACCATGGGGGTCATGGTCATGGAGATGTTCTTGGCCAGATCCGGGAATGCGGTCTTTGCCATCATGCTCCATGCCGGGCAGCAGGAAGTAGCCATGAAGTTCAGCTTTTCGGGCACTTCCTCCAGGAAGTCGTGGGCCTCGTCCACGGTGCACAGGTCGGCACCGATGGCAACCTCCACCACATCGCAGAAGCCGACGGCCTTCAGGGCAGCCTTGAGCTTGCCGGTGGAAGCCAGACCCGGGAACTGGTTGACAAAGGCGGGTGCCACCAGTGCATAGATGCGGTCGCCGCGGTTGAAGCCCTGGATCAGCTGATAGATCTGGCCCTTGTCCGCAATGGCGCCGAAGGGGCAGTTGACCAGACACTGACCGCAGGAAACGCACTTGCTGTAATCGATCTCGGCACGGCCCAGCTCATCGGAGTGGATGGCACCCATGCCGCAGGCAGCGGCGCAGGGACGCTCGGTCTTGACGATGGCGTTGTAGGGGCACACGCCGACGCAGCGGCCGCACTTGATGCACTTGTCCTGATCGATGGTGGAACGGCCGCTCTCCCATGTGATGGCCTTCTTGGGGCACACTTCCATACAGGGGTGGGCAAGGCAGCCCTGACACAGGTCAGAGACCTTGACCAGCTTTTCCGGGCAGCGGTTGCAGGCAAACTTGATCACGTTCACCAGCGGGGGATCGTAATACTTATCGGCGATGGATGCATCCTCCAGACCGGAGACGACACTGTTGTGCTCGTCCATGCGGCGGGTGGGCAGACCCATGGCCAGACGCACACGCTCCTCAACGATGGCGCGCTCCAGGAAGATGTCCTTGCGCAGCTTGCCTTCCTCACCGGGGATGATGGTGTAGGGGATCTTGCGCATCAGGTGGTTGGCCTGCTCGCCCTTGACGTTGGCGTAAGCCATGCGTGCCACCTCGGTGAACACCTGACGGCGGATCTGGATGACCGTGGTATTGATTCCTCTGAAACTCATTCCAATTCTCTCCTTGCTTTGCTAAAAACAAACGGGCTGCACCCGGCTGCCGGCAGCGTTCTGCCGCGCAGGACGGGCGTGTTACAGGGCACATTGGTAACGCACTGCTGCAAACAGCACTGTGCCCGGGATGATCCACTTTCATTTTAGCATAAAGCGTGCCGTATGAAAAGGGATAAAACGCAAAATTTGTTAAAAATTTGTTGTATCCGTCCTCGTGTACAGAATCAACAATTTTAATCGCGTAAACTCAGCAAAGTGCTGCACGCACGCGCTCGCCGTCGTATTCGCCCAAGCGTACATGCACGATCTCGCCGCTGACATGGCCGGGGGCGGACACCACCACCGGGATGTACAGCCGGGTGTAGCCGGTGAACAGGGTGCCGGAGAGGGGAGTCTCCAGCAGCACATCGTCCTCGGTGCCCACATGGGCGGCCAGCACCTCGCGGCGCACCTCCTCGGCGATGCCGTTCATCACGCGGCTGCGCTCCTGCTTTTCCCGCTCGTGCACCTGCTCCGGAAAATCATAGGCCGGGGTGCCGCTGCGGCGGGAGTAGGGGAACACATGCACCTTGAGGAAGCCGATCTTTTTCAAAAATTCGCAGCTCTCTTCAAAGTCGGCCTGCGTCTCGCCGGGGAAGCCGCAGATGCAGTCGGTGGTAAAGCTGACCGGGCGTGCACCGTAGGCGGCGCGGATCTGGTCCACCACCTGCGCGTATTGTTCGGCGGTGTACACACGGCGCATCCGGCGCAAGGTGGCAGTGCAGCCGCTCTGCAGGCTCAGGTGGAACTGCGGGCAGAGCTTTTCCACGGCGGCAAGGCGTGTGATGAACTCCGGCGTGAGCATATCCGGGTCCAGACTGCCCAGACGGATGCGCTGGATGCCCTCCACCTGAGCACAGTGCTCCACTAACTCCACAAGGTTGGTGCCGGTGTCCAGACCGTAGCTGGGCAGGGAGATGGCGCTGAGTACCACCTCGCGGTAGCCGGAAGCGGCCAGCTGGCGCAGTTCGGCAAGGATGCTGGCCTCGCTGCGGCTGCGCACCGGGCCGCGGGCCCGGGGGATGACGCAGTAGGCGCACTGACGGTTGCAGCCGTCCTCTACCTTGATAAAGGCGCGGGTGTGGGTCTCGAACCGCTCCACGGGCAGTTCCTCAAATTTTTCACCGCGCTGGTGGGGCGTGATGGCAACGATGCGCTCGTGGCCGTCCAAGAGCTTTTGCACATTGTCCAAAATGGCCTTGCGGTCGCCGTTGCCGCACACAAGGTCGGCCTCAGTGAATTGGGCGGCTTCCTCCGGGAAGGCCTGCGGGTAGCAGCCGGTAAGCACCGTGACCGCGCCGGGGTTCTCGCGCTTTTTGCGGCGCAGCCACTTGCGGCTTTTCTGGTCGCCGAAGTTGGTCACGGTGCAGCTGTTCACGATGAACACATCGGCCGGTTCACCTTCCTGCGCAATGGTGAAGCCGTTGGCGCGGAACAGCTGTTCCAGTGCGCCGGTCTCGTTCAGGTTGACCTTGCAGCCAAGGGTATAAAAACAAACTCGCATGAGAGGGTATCCTTTCGACTAAAAACGGGGTGATGTCTGCAATACTCTTTATTATATATCACAGCGGCCATACAGTGCAAGAGCGGATGTGCGCAGGAGGGGCAAAACAAAAAAGAGACGGGCAAATGCCCGTCTCTCGTGGGATGGCGTGGAAAATTACTTCTCCTCAGGCTTCTTGATCAGAGTGACCTTAAGGCACCAGTAGTCCTTGCCATTTTCATCCTTCTCGGTTCCCATGTCAACATCTTTGACCTTAACGCCGGTGATCTTGAGGCCAGCGATCAGGTTGGTGAAGTACTTCTTTTCCTTTTCCATGTCGGAGTTGTGGAGATCGGAGTGGCCCAGAACGGAAGTGGCAGCCTTGTTGCTGTTCAGAGCTGCGACGGCATCGGCGGTGACCTTTTCTTTATCGCCAGCCACATACTTAACAGGAGTGGTAAGGAAATTGCTGCCGCAGCCGGTGAACATGGAAGCACTTGCAACAGCAACAGCGGACAGACCTGCGACCTTCAGGAAAGAACGACGAGACAGAATCATGGTAGTATCCTCCTAATAGATAAAAATAATTTCACAAATTGAAGCAATACAGCCCGGAACTGGGCTATTCCACTTTTGGTGTAGCGTTTTTGGTAAAAATAGTCAAGCGTTTTTGCAAAAGATAACCAAAGTTAAGCACAAACAAAAAGAGACAGGCCGCGAAGCCTGTCTCTCAGATGCAAATGTGTGGGGAAACGGACCATCAGGCATTTTCAACCTTGAATTGGATGGTGATGGCGTAGGTATTGAAGGACTTGTTGATTTCGGGGTCTGCAGTCACCAGAGTGACCTTCTTATCGGTGAATTCATAGTCCTCTTTCAAAGCAGCGGTGATCTTATTGATGATCTGATCTTCCGTTTTGTACCCATCGAGCTCCTGCAGAGTTTTGGTGACAAACTTTTCACCGGAAACAGCGACCTTTTTGCCCTTCTCCCACTGCTTGTGCCCTTCCTTGGGATTGGTGGTCGTGGTGAAAAGTTCTGCGCCTTTAGCTGCTACTTCCTGATAGGTGATGGTCAGGCTGGGAGTCCAGGGAGTAGCGCAGCCGGTCATGGAAGCGGAAACTGCAACAGCGGCAGTGGACAGAGCGGCGAGCTTCAGGAAAGAACGACGAGAAATGTTCATGGGTAGTATCCTCCTACAGAAATTCCACAAGTTTTAAAGCAATAACCCTTTTGGGTTCATCTACAATTTACACAATAGGGGGGCAAAAGTCAAGCCTTTTTGGGAAAAACGCAAAAGAAATCCCTGAAAAGATGCAGCGGGATGCTGCATGGGGAAAAGAGCAGCTTCTAAAGCATCCGCTGCCCGCATACTCTCTCACCAAGAGACATTGCGCAGGGAGGGACCGGAATGGAGCGAAAAAACTTGGCGCTTTTGTGCGCGGGGGTGGTGTGCTTCTGGCTGTTTGCGCTGGCCTTTGGCACGGCACAGGGCAGCGGCCTGCGTCGGCAGAGCCCGGCGGTGCAGACGGCGGTGCAGCCGCAGGGGCCGGTGCAGCTTACCGCAGAGCCGCCTGCGCTGGAACTGCCCTGCCGCGCCGCCTGTCTCATCGACCAGCAGACCGGCACGGTGCTGTACGAAAAAAACGCCGACCAGCAGATGCCCATTGCGTCCATCACCAAGGTGATGACCCTGCTGCTTACCTTTGAAGCGGTGCACAACGGACAGCTGACCATGGACACGCCGGTGCCGGTGAGCGAACACGCCTACCACATGGGCGGCAGTCAGATCTGGCTGGAGCCCGGCGAGCAGTTCACGCTGGACGAAATGATCAAGGCGATCTGCGTGTCCTCCGCCAACGACGCCGCCGTGGCCGTGGCGGAGCTGGTGGGCGGCAGCGAGCAGGGCTTTGTGCAGAGCATGAACGCCCGCGCCGCAGAGCTGGGCATGACGAACACGGTCTTTCACAATGCCTGCGGGCTGGACGCCGAGGGCCACCTTTCCACGGCCCGGGATGTGGCGGTGATGAGCCGGTACATCCTGAACACCTGCCCGGAGGTGCTGCACTACACCGGCATCTGGACCGACACCCTGCGGGGCGGCACCACCCAGCTGGTGAACACCAACAAGCTGCTGCGGCGGTATAACGGCATCACCGGCCTCAAGACCGGCACCACCAGCGGTGCGGGGGTGTGCATCAGCGCCAGCGCCACCCGGGACGGGCTGGACCTGATCGCGGTGGTGCTGGGCGCACCTTCCAGCTCCGACCGGTTCGACGCAGCCACCACCCTGCTGGACTACGGCTTTGCGGCCTACCGGGCTGTGCCGCTGCCGGCAGTGGAAGACCAGCCGCTGCTTATAAAGGTAAAAGGCAGCGCGGAGGAGAGCGTGCCGCTGGATTACTCTGCCCTGCCCGGGACCCTGCTGATGCCCAAGGAGAGCGGCACGGCCCTGACCACCCGGGCGGACCTGCCGGATGCGCTGGACGCGCCGGTGCAGCAGGGGCAGGCGGTGGGCACGGTGCGTGTCCTGAGCGGGGAAACGCTGCTGGGCGAATACGAGATCCGCGCGGCGGCGGATGCACCAAAAATGGATTTTGGCACGGCTTTCGGCCTTTTGTGGGGCGCGCTGACCGGCCGGGATGACTGAATGCACGCTTCAGCGTACAAAAGTGCGCGGCAGCAGGCTGCATGGAACTGTCTGGGTGAACAATTCTGGATGAAGAAACAAAAAAACACTATTAAAATTGTATGAAATCCAAGGATTTTGACCTTGACTTTGCCCGGAGGGAACGGTACACTTATACCAAGATATTTCCTCGCAGGGCTGAGAACCTGCAAATCGTTTGGAGGTTATAATAAAATGAGTGTCACGTTGAACACCAAGCACCTCTCCAGTTTTATCAGTGAAGAGGAATATGAAGCCATCTACCCGCAGGTAGAGGCCGCGCATAACCAGCTGGAAGCAAAGACCGGCCCGGGCAATGATTTCCTTGGCTGGATGTACCTGCCCCGTGATTATGATAAGGAAGAGTTTGCCCGCATCAAGGAAGCAGCTGCCAAGATCCGCGAGGATTCCGATGTGCTGGTGGTGGCCGGCATCGGCGGCAGCTATCTGGGTGCCCGCGCTGTGATCGAGGCCGTCAAGGGCCAGTTCCACAATGAACTGGAGAACGGCCCCAAGATCTACTTCTGCGGCAACAGCATCAGCCCCACCTACCTGAACAACATCATCAACCTGTGCAAGGGCAAGCGCTTCTCCATCAATGTCATCTCCAAGTCCGGCACCACCACCGAGACCTCTCTGGCATTCCGCGTGCTGCGTGAGCTGTTGGAAAAGGAAATGGGCGTGGAAGAAGCCAACAAGCGCATCTACGCCACCACCGACCGTGCCAAGGGCACTCTGAAGCAGCTGGCCGATGCACAGGGCTGGCCCACCTTCGTGGTTCCCGATGATGTGGGCGGCCGTTACTCCGTGCTGAGCGCTGTGGGCCTGCTGCCCATTGCCGCTGCCGGCATCAGCATCGACGACCTGATGAAGGGCGCTGCCGACTCCATGGAGCGCTTCTCCGTGCTGGGCAAGGACAACGATGCCTACAAGTATGCCGCCATCCGCAACATCCTGTACCGCAAGGGCAAGAGCGTGGAGATCCTGGAGTGCTACGAGCCGGACTTCACCCTGATGAACGAGTGGTACAAGCAGCTGTTCGGCGAGAGCGAGGGCAAGGACAACAAGGGCCTGTTCCCCGCAAGCTGCATCTTCTCCACCGACCTGCACTCCATGGGCCAGTTCATTCAGGAAGGCTCCCGCACCATGTTTGAGACCATCGTGGATGTGAAGAAGCCTGCACAGGATCTGTTCATCGACCCGCTGGAAGGCAACTTTGACGGCCTGAACTTCCTGGCAAACCAGAACATGAGCGTTGTCAACCGCAAGGCCATGGAAGGCACCATTCTGGCACACACCGACGGCGGCGTGCCCGAGGTGCTGATCGAGGTGGACGACCTGACCGCTTACAATGTGGGCTACCTGATCTACTTCTTCTGGCGTGCATGTGCATGCAGCGGCTACCTGCTCAGCGTCAACCCCTTCAACCAGCCGGGCGTTGAGAGCTACAAGAAGAACATGTTTGCACTGCTGGGCAAGCCGGGCTACGAGGGCCTGACTGCCGAGCTGGAAGCAAAGCTGAAGTAAATGACAATGATCTCCCGCCGCAAGGCGTGGAAAATACAGGAGGACTGAACTATGATTAAACTGATTGTTGGTACCAAGGGCTCCGGCAAGACCAAGGCTATGATCGACCAGATCAATGATGCGGTCAAGACCTCCAAGGGCAACGTGGTTGTCGTTGAAAAGGGCATGAAGCTCACCTACGACATCTCTTCTTCTGCACGTCTGATCGATCTGGACGAGTACAAGATCTCCGGCGGCGAAATGCTGTACGGCTTCATTGCTGGCCTGATGGCAAGCAACTACGATATCACCGACCTGTACATCGACGGCATCCTGAAGGTGCTGGATCACGATCTGAACCGTCTGGGCGTCGTGCTGGACGAGATCGCTGCCATTGCAGGCGACAGCGTCAAGGTGACTGTGACGGTCAGCGCTGACGAGGCTGCTCTGCCCCACAACGTGAAGAAATACCAGTAATCTGTTGAATTTCGGAATCTGAACTCTATGCAACAGGCAGAAGACCGAAGAAAAAATAAATTTTTTCGGTTTTCTGCCTGTTTTGGTGTTGACAAAGGGGTGCTTTGGCGCTATACTAACAAAGCAGCCTTTTAGAGGTGTACTATGCAATTTGACCTGAGAAAGTTTATCGCCACCGGCAGACAACCCTATCATGCAGAGTTTCAGTGTGATTTATCTGCTCATGATTATGCCGGGGCAAGGATCCCGGAGCCTGTCACTGCCGTGTTCAACGCAGAGACGGATGGCGAAGAGATCCGGATGACACTGCGGGCAAACGCATCGGTGCACGGAGAGTGCGCCCGCTGCCTCGACCCGGTCGTTCGGGAAGAGACGGTCGATACGGAGTGGACAGTCAAGGAACGGGATCTGGATGACCCGGATTTCGATCTTCCGCTGGACGAAAAAGGTCATCTGGATGTGGATGAATGGCTCAGCCAGGAATTTATGTTTCAGATCCCCACGGTGCTGCTTTGCAGTGCCGACTGCGCCGGGCTTTGCCCCGTGTGCGGCAAAAAGAAGGCGGAATGCACCTGTCAGCCGACAGAGCAGGCCGAAGCTCCCGTAGACACAAGGCTCGCAATCCTTAAATCACTGCTGAACTGATAAACCCATCAAGGAGGTGCAAAAATATGGCAGTACCTAAGAGACATCTTTCCAAGGCCCGCCGCGACAAGCGTCGCAGCAATGTTTGGAAGCTGGAGGCCCCCGCACTGGTCAAGTGCAGCAACTGTGGCTCTCTGAAGCTCCCCCACCAGGCATGTGGCAACTGCGGTTACTACAAGGGCGAGGAAGTCATCAAGAAGGCCTAATTTGCGCGTAATTGGTGGCATAATGGTGTTATGTACAGAAGGGGA